>Ga0210057_1001035_pt1 | contig 43553 bp, 42 predicted proteins | sample CryGeyCG2114_010_2_FD_183968 | JGI IMG/M metagenome (GOLD analysis project Ga0210057, IMG submission 183968) | Groundwater microbial communities from aquifer - Crystal Geyser CG10_big_fil_rev_8/21/14_0.10 (SPAdes) (version 2) | ecosystem: Environmental > Aquatic > Deep subsurface > Groundwater ...
GAGCATGATTTTAGTCCGATACCCCTCAAAAGGTATCGGGCTTTTTCTATAGTCGAAACGAGCGGTTATAAATCAGTCTATCCCCGTACCGAAACAAATAATTTAGGTCTAATGGTAATTTAAGCAGTCTGTTTTCGTAAGATTTCAGTTGCCATCTTTCTCATCCTTTCCCTGCTTTTTCCTCGATGAGCACTCAAAAGATTTTTGAGACGACTCCAGTAGCCGTCAAGCGAGTTAGTAGTATTAGGAATCTCTAATGCTGGATAATTTTGATATGTAAAAAGTAACGACAGATTCCGTTTCAGAGATAGATAAGCCGATCGCATTCTCCTGTGTGTGTACCTCCAGCGTCTGGTACCTAAAACATACGTCTTTTCATTTATGAATGACGCGTGATTTTGAAACCATGTCTCTATCCCACGGGAAAATGTCTCTTCATTGCTTTTTGCCAAACTGAACACGAGTGAAAGTAGTTCTTGTCCCGCTCTTGTTTCTGGACGGAGCGTTAGCTTCCTCCTAACAATCTGCAGTTGATGAAACTGGCATATTTGAACTGGAATATCGCCAAAAACCCTTGGTATGCCTGTCCTACCATCTAAAACGACCGCGGTAAGGGTGAAGCCCTTGGCCTCAATGAACGCTCGCAGTCCAGCGTAAGCTTCTTTCGTTTCAGATTCAATCCATGCCCACCCGAGGTTTACTTTGAGTTTGGGAGCGCGAGCTACAAGCAATATGTCTTCTCCAATATGAGTTGCGTCAAAAACACAGGCGACCTTTTGTGGAAGTATTGGTTCTCTTGTTTGCAGAATGCTTCGATCTAGGAGTGTCCTCATTGTTTTTTCACTGCATCGGTATCTCTCCTTCAGATTGGCAATCGTTTGTCTTTTCCACACATGGTCATTCCAAATTTTTCTTTCCAATCGCTGAGGTTTCCGTTTGTTTTGAAATTGCCTACCACAATCAGAGCATCTATAGTGTTGAATCCTTCTTCGTTTCCCGTTCTTTTTTACTCCTGATTTTTTACAGAAAGGACACTTTTTTTATGCATGATTCGTATTTTTTAACCGTTTTGTCCATACAGGCTAACACAAAATGGTGATTTTAGACTGCTTAAATTACCATTAGCTCTAATTTATAACCTTCCCACACCAAAAACAGCCATCAAAATAACGGCTGTTTTCTGGGGTTATGATAAGTTCTACTGGCTCGACGGAATGAGACGCATTAGAACCGCCATAGAATGGGACTATTGGGAGATCTCACGCAAGGCACAGGAACGCGCCGGACTCACGCCGGTCATCCCGAGCTACATGCAGTAGGCACGAAATGATTAAGTACTCAATAATTGCAACAAGCGCGTGTGTTCAGTGCGGGCACGAACGTATTTCCACAATACCGCTTGTGTACATATACCCCCTGGGGGTATAATAAGCTGTATATGAAAGCAGCTACAAAGAAACAGGTGCAAAATCGTCTCCGGCGCGTTGAGGGCCAAGTGCGCGGACTCCAAAAAATGGTCGATGAGGAGCAGTATTGTGTGGATATCATTACCCAATCATCCGCAGTACGTAGCGCCCTCTCGGCCATCGAAGATCTGATGCTTGAGAACCACCTGTCCGAACACGTTATTCATCAGATGAAACAGGGACAGGAGAAGAAAGCAATTAGTGAGATTATTAGTATCTTTAATAAAGCTAAGAAAAAATAGTATGGAAAACAAAAATCAAACAATCATTATCGGTCTTCTCACTCTTATCGTCGGACTCCTACTCGGCTATTTCTTCGGAGTAAACAACATGCCACATCGTGGATTCTTCTCGAACGAATCAATGTACGAGGAGATGGAAGAGCACATGGGAGGATATTACGAAGATGAAATCGTAAACGGTGATGGTGAGCTAATGCACATGATGGACGAAATGATGCTTATCGGTCGTGGGCAGACTGGTGACGCATATGAGGAAGCATGGCTTCGCGGTATGGTTGTGCATCACATCGGTGCTATAAAAATGTCAGAAAACCTTCTTGAACAAACTGATCGTCCGGAACTCATAGAGCTTGCAAACAACATCATTGAAAGTCAGTCAGCAGAAGTTGATCAAATGAAAGATTGGCTACAAACATGGTTCAATGAAAACTAGTATGAAAAGTAATCTTATTATCGGAATGCTCGTTATTGCCGTAATTGGTGTTGTCGGTGTCATGGCAACACAAACGTTTCCTAAAGGAAGTGCTGTTACAGAAGCTCCAGCTAGTGGACTCATGGCAACCATCTACAAATCACCGAGTTGTGGATGTTGTGGGCAATACGCAGCGTACTTAGAGGAGAAAGGATACGTCGTTGATATTGAAGGTGTGGCAGATATGCAGTCGATCAAAGAACAATTTGATGTGCCATACGAGCTTGAGAGCTGTCACACAATGGAAATTGACGGATATGTTGTTGAGGGACACATTCCTGCAGAAGCTGTTCAGAAGTTGCTTGCAGAACGACCCAACATCAAAGGTATCGGTATGGCAGGCATGCCATCGGGTTCTCCAGGCATGCCTGGTCCTAAGACATCAGACTTCGTCATCTACGAAATCACACACGATGGCGCAAAAGGTGGTGTATTTATGACGATCTAGCTATGGCGCACGAGCACCACCACAATCACACAAGCCAAGGAGCACATGCAATGAGCCACGGGTCGGCGCAGGATTTCTTGCGCCGATTCTGGATTGTTACCTTTCTCCTTATTCCGCTTGTATTAGTGCATCCGACAGTATCGGAAATACTCGGCATTACCTTTGGTCTCAACAAGTGGATACAGTTCGGGATTGCGACGATCATATTTGGCTTTGCACTCGTCTTCTTTCAACACGCGTGGCATGAAATAAAATCTCGCAAGTACGGCATGATGACACTCGTCTCGCTTGCCGTTGGAAGTGGATATTTATTTTCTGTTGCTTCAACGTTCATCGCATCTTTGGACGTTGAGTTCTATCTTGAGATATCTACACTGGTGTGGGTTCTTTTGTTCGGTCACTATTTGGAAGCGAAGTCGAGTTCCGCAGCCGGAGACGCACTCTCGGAAGTGGCAAAACTCTTGCCGAAAAAAGCGCACAAGCTTGAGAACGGAGTAGAAACGGATGTTGATATCACGGAACTTAAGGAGGGCGATGTTGTTGTGGTAAAGCCAGGAGAGAAAATTCCCGCGGACGGGACGATCACGAAAGGATTTGCGAACGTTAACGAGTCACACATTTCCGGTGAATCAAAGCCGATTGAGAAAAAGGAGGGAATGAACGTGGTAGCCGGAGCAATTTGTCTCGATGGATCACTCACAATTCAGCTTTCTCGCGTTGGCGAATATTCCACGGTCGGACAAATACAAAAACTCATTGCCCAAGCTGGACAGACAAAGCCACGTTCACAAAGAATTGCAGACCGTGCATCTGCCGTGCTCACTTTTGTTGCAGGTATCACGGCACTTGGCACACTGCTTGTCTGGACGCTGATTATTGGAGAGCCGTTCGTATTTGCTATAACGCTTGCCATCACGGTACTCGTTATTGCCTGCCCTCACGCGCTCGGGCTTGCGATTCCAACGGTTACCACCATTACAACCTCGCTCGCGGTTAAGAATGGTTTTTTCATCAAAGACCTTTCAAAAATTGAAACAATACGAAAAGCGGACTACGTGGTGTTTGATAAAACCGGAACGCTCACCAAAGGAGAATTTGGTGTGACTAGCATTGTCCCATTGGCAGAGAAAGATACAGATAAGATTCTTGGAATCGTGGCTTCTCTTGAACAACACTCTTCTCACATTATCGGGCAATCGATACTCAAATATGCGCGCGAACAAGGGGTGTCGGTGTCTGATATCAGCAACTTTCAGAATGTTGCCGGTAAGGGTGTGAAAGCAAAAATCGGCAGTCAAGAATACTTCGCAGGCAACGAACGGTTGATCCGAAGTCTGAATGTAACCCTCGATGTTCCTACCAATCTGAACGGAACATTGGTTTTTGTGGCAAATAAAGAAAAAGTACTTGGATACATTATTCTCTCTGATGCAGTTAAAGAATCTTCTAAAGTAGCAGTTCAAGAGCTCCATGAGATGGGCGTGAAAGTCGCTATGCTCACCGGCGACAACGAGCATGTCGCTCAATCGGTTTCTGATGAACTCGGTATTGATACGTATTTTGCGAACGTCTTACCGGAAGATAAATACACCCACATCAAAAAACTTCAAGAAGATGGAAGCGTGGTGCTCATGGTCGGCGATGGCGTGAACGACGCGCCCGCGCTCACGCAAGCAGACGCGGGAATTGCTATCGGTGCAGGGACTGACGTTGCAGTGGAATCTGGTGACGTGGTTCTCACTGACAACGATCCACAAGACATCGTCCGCCTCATAACACTCTCGAAAAAGGTGTACACAAAGATGATTCAGAATCTCGTTTGGGCACTTGGCTACAACATCGTCGCCATTCCTGCCGCTGCTGGAGCGTTTGCCGTGTGGGGCTTCTTCCTGCGTCCGGAAATAGGCGCGCTCATCATGAGCCTCTCAACGGTGATTGTGGTAGTGAATGCACTTACACTACGAAGAGTGCAACTTTAAGATATAAGAGGTTCTAATTCCAATTTGGGTCACTTTGTCAAATCCCTTAAACAAAGGGTTTCTAGACTGGCTCGACGGCATGAGACGCATTAGAACCGCGATAGAATGGGACTATTGGGAGATCTCACGAAAGGCGCAGGAGCGCGCCGGACTCACTCCGATCATCCCGAGCTACATGAAAGAGGCACGAAGCGATTAAATGCCAAGTAACTGCAACAAGTGCGTGTGTTCAGGACGAGCACGAACGTCCAAAAACCGATGTCGGTGAAGTGTCGGTAATGTGTCGGTGGTTTTTGAGCCAAGAAAACTACTTCGCCTTACTTGCAGAAGGCTTTTCTCTTCCGTCTACAACTATGACTGCAGGATGTTTCTTTCCTTCTTTTTCTTCCTCTTCCTCCATCCGCAAGACCTCTTCAAGCACCTTACTTTTTGGGGTTACTTGCACTACTAGGTAATAACTTGCTAGCGCTTCCTCGCTTTCTTCATAGATACGAGTCTGCTTCTCGTACCCCTGACGTACGTGTCCTGAAGTAAGTTTAACCTCCACTATAATCTTTTCACTGTGTCCTTTACTAAGTTTAAAGTCTACGGGGCCACTTCCAGCATTAGACTCAGGAGAGATATCAATATCGCACGCCTGACAGTAGAGCAACGCAGTTGCATAAAAGAAATGCCGCGCGTGACTCTCATTTAAAATTTCCTTACTGTCATTATAAAGGGAGCGCCAACCGCCTTTCGTCTCTATAAACTTTTTAAAGCCCTGGATAACATTCTGAACAATAGATTCCAGCTCTGCCTTCTTTGGCTTTCCTGGTACCGATACGGGTACAGTTGCCACAAGTTCTCGCGCCTTTTCTAACCATAGATGCAGACCTTCTGGGTCATTTTCAAAATCGTAGGAATTCGGAACACAAGATTGATAGGCTGATACGACTGTCTGCATTCTCCCTTTGCTCTCAAGCAAGTATTCTTTAATCTCCGGCTTTGTGGGACGTTCTTTTCTTCCTGCAAAGCAAGCGGCAAGAATAGCATTAAATCTTTTTCTTAAATCTTCGTTGAAAGCGGCGACAACACTTATTTCATCAAAACTCGTTGCGACGGGTATGGCACGCAAAATACCGTCAGGAAGAAACAAGATAGGGCCGTCCTTGTTCGGATGTTTGGCAAGCACGTATTCCTTCTCATAGGTTTTTATAGAAACCGTATCTTTTATTTTCATCTCCTTCGTCAGGCGCTCTGAGTAAGAGTAGATGCGTTTCAAGAGAATCCTGATCAAGGCGTCACTCAAACGATCTGGACCGAAGTCTCGCTCGAAAAGCCCCATGACCTCAAAGATCGCAGGATCAGAGATACCCATCTCTATAAGTTCCTCAGCCGTGACTAATAACCTGCGTGCAAGCTCCGGTCCTATTCCTGACCCATCGTCAGTCTCGCTCCCGTGCCCAATACCGACTCCACGTGCTTCTCGCAAGATAAGTCTTTTATGCGCTAATTTGCGAGCGGTTTCCTTTTTGGTTCTAAGGAGAGTTATGACTTCCGCGAAATAAGTGCGCACCTCTTCGAGTGCTCCCTTGAACTCAGGAACTTTTGTTTTTGAGAGTAGTAAGGGATCGACAAAGAAAAGACTGTCGACACCGATGACAGGATTGAATGCGCCGGTCTTTTTGTAGGACTTTTCGCTGATACCAAAGTATTCGTTTGCTCGCTTCAGGGTTTTCATTGTTGATTACACGCTATCACTTTCCACTTGGCATGTAAAGAAATGTAAAGTATGATGTATCTATGTCCGGTCCGGATAAGGAGTTTTATACCGCGCAAAACCTAGCTGATAAGCTGGGGGTCAATATCATGACCATTTACCGCTACATCAAAGCTGGTCGGCTGAAAGCGTATAAAATTGGAAAGGAGTTTCGAATAGAGAAAAAAGAATTTGATGCATTCTTGAAGGCCGCTCGCACAAAATAGTTATGGCAAATAAAAATCTTACAAATGCAAAGCGGACAAAAAATGATGAGTTTTATACTCAGTATTCAGATATTCAAAAAGAGATTGAGTCCTATCTTGAATATAACCCCGACACTTTCAAAGGTAAGGTAGTTTACAGCAACTGCGATGATCCATATGAAAGCAATTTCTTTCGCTATTTCGTTCTAAATTTCAAGCGACTTGGACTGAAGCAACTTATCACTACTAGCTACAAACCCTCACCAGTGGCTAATACTCAAATTGGACTTTTTGGTGATGATGTTACCCTCGAGCCAGTTAAGGGCCGACCAAAAGTAACCGCTAACAAATTTATCATCAATGAAGTTGGCGATGTTGATGGTGATGGATCCTTTACTCTCGAGGACATCGCTGTACAACTTAAAGCCAACAAAAATAATGAATGGCATCCCTTAGAAGAGGATGGCGACTTTCGTAGTGATGAGTGTGTTGAGCTTCTCAAACAAAGCGACATTGTCGTTACCAATCCTCCATTTAGTTTGTTCCGCGAGTACATTACCCAGCTTTTTGAGCATAAAAAACAATTTCTCATTATCGGAAACTTGAACGCCATAACTTACAAAGAAGTTTTTCCGATGATTAAAAAGAATAAGGTTTGGCTAGGAAACAACGCGAGAGTGAATGGTGGAGCTATGTTCTATGAGATTCCTGAATCGATTGCAAACTTAGATCAAGTTCGCGAGATTAAAACCAACGAGCAAGGAAGAAAGGTATATATAACGAGGGTGCAGGGGGTGCGATGGTTCACTAACCTTGATCATGGTCGACTTCATCAGCCGATTCCACTCATGACCGAAGCAGACGTAATAAAGTTTAGTACCAACAAACCTTTCGTGAAGTATGACAACTATGACGCAATTGAAATAGCGTTGGTAAAGAATATCCCAAAAAATTACGCTGGTGTTATGGGTGTACCGATTAGTTTTTTAGATAAGTACTCTCCAGAACAGTTTGAGATTTTGGGAACAAGTGATAATGGTCTTGTGGATGACAAATACAAAATCACACCAGGATTAACGGAGTCCTTTGTTGAGGATTATTACAAGGCTGGCGGTACTGGTTCTTATAAGGAAGGCAACCCTACAGCTGGTTATTATGAAGATGGCGTCGCAAAGATGGCATATAAAAGAATTTTTATTAAGCACAAGAAAAAATAGATTATGAAAACAACCTTAAAAAATGACATCACTATCAAAGAAGTTTGCGACGGCTTCGTCTATAACGAGTTGGAAGGCAAAGGGTTGTTTGGTCTGTCTGGAAAATTGACTATTCAGCCGGAGTATCAACGCAATTATATTTATGCTGATGGTAAGAAAGACGTTGCTGTCATAGATTCAATTTTGAAAGGATATCCAATTGGTTTGATCTATTTCAACCAAGTTGGAAAAGATGAGTTTGAAGTACTTGATGGTCAGCAGCGTATCACCAGTATTGGGCGGTTCGTTACTGGTAAGTTTGCCATCAAAGATAAGAACGGTCATGAGCAGTACTACAGTGGAATGGCAGACATCCAGCGTGAGCAGATACTAAATACTAAGCTGTTGGTCTATGTGTGTGAGGGCGATGAACCAGAGATTAAGGATTGGTTTAAAACTATCAATATCGCTGGAGTGCCGCTAACCGAGCAGGAAATTCTTAATGCCGTCTATTCGGGACCTTTTGTTACTAAAGCACGTGAGGAATTTAGTAATAGCCAGAACGCAAACGTTCAGAAATGGAGTGCTTACATCGCTGGTGATATCAAACGCCAGGCGTATTTGGAACGGGCTTTAGATTGGGTATCTGAGGGTGCTATAGACAATTACATGAGCAAGCACCGAAACGATAAGGACATTACAGAGCTAAAGAAACATTTCAATACCGTTATTAATTGGGTTTCAAAAACATTTACTGATGTTGAGAGTGAGATGAAGGGTTTGGAATGGAACCGCCTCTATGAGACATATCACAAGAAAAAATATGATCCAAAGAAAGTAGCCACTGCCGTTCAACGACTCTATGGTGATGCATACGTAAAGAACCGCAAAGGAATCTTTGAATATGTCTTGGGGGGTGAGGTTGATACAAAGCTGCTAGACGTGCGCGTGTTTGACGATGCAACTAAACGTTCAGTGTACGAAGCACAGACTGCTACAGCAAAGAAAAAGGGTGAATCCAATTGTCCGCTTTGTGCTGTTGGACATGATGCCAACAAAGAGAAGATTTGGAGTCTAGGCGATATGGATGCCGACCACGTTGCAGCTTGGAGTAAGGGCGGTGCAACAGATGCAAAGAACTGTCAGATGTTGTGCAAAACTCACAACCGAGCAAAAGGTAACCGATAAAGCATTATGAATGAAATTATTTGCCCACATTGTAAGAAAGCATTCAAAATCGACGAAGCTGGATACGCGGATATCTTAAAGCAAGTTCGAAATCAGGAGTTTGATCAAGAGCTGCACGATCGTCTTGCTGTTGCCGAGAAAGAAAAAGAGAGCGCAGTTAAGCTGGCTGAGGAGAAGACTAAGAGTCAGCTTCAAGCTGATATAGCAAAGAAAGATTCAGAGTTATCTGAATTACGCTCTCAGAACGAAAATCTGCTAACAAAATTAACTGCTGAGAAAGACGCAGAAATTGCAAAGCTTACATCAAAACTAGAAGCAGTTGAAGCAGAAAAAGAGAACAATATCAAAATCGCACAAGAAACGACAAAGAATGAACTATTGGCAGAGGTCGCTAAAAAAGATTCTGAGTTGGTTGAGCTGAAAGCTGCTAAAGATGCTGAAATCGCAAAGCTCCAGTCAAAAATTGAATCATCTGAAAAAGAGAGTGAACTGGCTTTAAGTAAGGCAGTCAACGAGCTTGAAAAAGAGCGTGACGCTCTCGCTAACAAACTGGAAAACAAAGATAGTGAAGCAAAAATCCTTGAATCATCGCTGAAAGAAAAGTACGAATCAGAACTCAAGACAAAAGACGAGATGATCGCCTATTACAAGGATATGAAAGCAAAACTCAGCACAAAAATGGTCGGCGAAACTCTTGAACAACACTGTGAGATTGAGTTCAATAAACTACGTGCCACTGCATTTCAAAATGCTTATTTTGAAAAAGACAATGATTCCAGTGATGGTACTAAAGGTGACTACATCTATCGTGAGGAGGATGAGAATGGGGGCGAGATCATTTCAATTATGTTTGAGATGAAAAATGAAGGTGATGAAACTGCCACTAAACACAAAAATGAGGATTTTCTGGCAAAACTTGATGCAGATCGAAAGAAAAAGAAATGTGAATATGCAGTGTTAGTTAGTTTGCTCGAATCCGATAGCGAGTTGTACAACTCTGGTATCGTTGATGTCTCGCATAAGTATCCCAAGATGTACGTGATTCGTCCTCAGTTCTTTATCCCGATTATTACCTTGCTACGTAACGCCGCTATGAACTCGCTCAAATACAAAAATGAGCTTGCAGTGGTTCGGGCGCAGAACATTGACATCACCAACTTTGAAGAAAACATGGAGGAGTTCAAACGAGCTTTTGGTAAGAATTATGAACTGGCGGGTCGCAAGTTTGGTGAAGCAATTACTGGTATCGACAACACAATTAAACAGCTAGAGAAAACAAAAGCGGCACTTCTTTCTTCAGAGAACAATCTTCGACTAGCGAACGATAAAGCCCAAGACCTTACTATTAAAAAGTTGACTCGTGGGAATCCGACAATGAAGGCAAAATTCGAAGATCTATCTAATCCTGATGAAGCTACACAGTGATCGATTCTTTAAAATGACGAACTATGGACAACATAGACCAAGCCATCCTCGATGCAAATTCAACAATATGCAAGAACATAAGTGTATTTGACGACTCAGAACGAGGTCTCCTGTCACAAAATATCTTACAGAATCTACGAAATTTTATTGAGCATATTGCACTCAAAATATACGCTCACGACAAAGGAACTGAAGTTGAAGATAATTACGAAAATATTCAGAAAGCCAATGCGCATGTAAGTGCGCAGGGCAAATTAAAGTTCTTAAGTAAGTTTCATAAACTTCTAACAATCTCTGTGTCTCACTATACGCTGGATGGTGAAAATTCAGAGAGACTGATGCTGAAGTATTATGAATATTTACTCAAGATAAAATCTCATCTGAAAAAGGAGTACAACTTTGAGGTTTTAGAAAACATTGATCAATTTCCAATAAATACAGACCCTGCATTTTCACACTACTACAAACAGATAGCAGAAAAAATCAATGACTCAGAGCCAGCACGAATTCTAAGTTCTTACGATGGTGGATACTATATCCAAAAAATAAAGCCCTTTTTCGTTGAGCAGGAAGTGTATTACGAGGTTACTTTTACGGTAGCAAATGACTACACAAGTAAGTTTGATAGATTGATTGCTTTTACAAAGCTTGATATTTCGACCAACTATGCCGTTAAGCTGAATATCAGCGTTGACACAATTGAAGTGTTTGGAAGTCAGATGCCGATCAGAATTATTGATGACTGGGAAGTGTCAATACGCCCATGTGAGCTGAAACATTTTGCCTCAATCTTTGGCGTAAATAGAGAATGGAGCAGGACTATTGAATACAAGAACCTGATGGCATTTTTGAAGAGAACGGGTTTTACTTTGGTGGAGGTTATAGATTTACCTGATGCTCACTATCAACATTTTAAAAACTTGGTACAAGAAAAAGTTAGGGCTACCAATATATTGCCATTGCTAGATACTGCACGCGCTTTAATAAAAGATAAGAACCCCGGCTTTAATGTCATCAGGTATCTACTTTTTGGATTAAATAACAGGATAATAAAAGATCAGCATGATAGCAGGGCGTGCAACCTTCTCTCAGGTTTGATGCTTAAGATTGGCTGTAAGCCTTTTGACGAGATGCCTTTTGTGACATCTTTGATAGAGCACAACCCCAAACTACATGATCTATTTGATTGCATTGACTTTTCAGAAAGAGAACATGAATTACTTGCCAGAAAGATTACTAGCAATATCGAGACTAAAGGTAAGTTATATACGCCGAGGGACGAAATTACAGGATTCGAGGATGTAGATTCGTTGATGCAGATATACAATGACAATCTATACCAGGGGCATAAACCACAGCGCTTGTTAGAAGAGTACAAGGGTCATATTTATATAAATGGATACGAGGACAAAACTGTACGTATTATCAATATCATTAAGGGTTTGACTGGAGCTGGTATCCAAAATTACTCAGCTTCAATAGAAGCGTGGTTACCTCAATCTGAAGTTGATGATACTGAAGAAAAAGTACCTGCACTCAAAAAGATGTTTGATAAGTCATCAGTCTCATTGGTCTATGGTGCTGCCGGAACGGGAAAGACAACGTTGATAAAGCATATATCCAATTATTTTCATGATGCAAGAAAACTATATCTTGCAAACACTAATACGGCGGTGAATAACTTGGAGCGAAATATTAATGTAAAAAACTCCACTTTCAATACGGTGTATAGCTTCCGTCATAATCAGAGGGTGGATACAGAATATGATCTTTTGATTATTGACGAATGTAGCACAATCAGCAATGAAGACATGTTGAGAGTGTTACAGAAAGCAACATATAAATACTTAATCTTAGTTGGTGATATCTATCAGATCGAGTCAATCCGTTACGGAAACTGGTTTAGCGCAGTTAGATCATTTATGCCAGATTCTTCCGTCATAGAGCTAACAAAACCGTTTAGGGCGAAAAGAGAAAACCTTCTTACTTTATGGAACAAAGTAAGAAATCTTGATGACGACATCCTGGAGCACATCACAAAAAACGATAACAGGTATTCCTCTGTCCTTAATGAGTCGGTTCTTGAGTCAACGGACGAAGACGAGATAATCTTGTGCCTGAATTATGATGGTCTATACGGAATTAACAACATTAACCGGTTTTTGCAGGGCAATAATCCTAATCAGGAAATAACATGGGGCGTTCACACCTATAAAGTTGGTGACCCAATATTGTTTAATGAATCGAGAAGATTTATGCCCTCTGTCTACAACAACCAGAAAGGAAAGATAGTGGCTATAGATATTAAAGACGGGCAAGTTTGGTTTGATATTGAGTTGGACAAGATAATAACAGGATTCGATGCCTCCATCAGCAATTTATACCTGGTTGGCAACTCCGAAAATGATAATTCAATCATTAGATTCCATGTAGACAATCTCCCAAACACAGACGATGATGATAGTGACACTTCGACTGCCATAGTTCCATTTCAAGTATCGTATGCTGTATCAATTCATAAGGCACAGGGGCTTGAGTACAATTCAGTAAAAGTAGTTATAGCAAACGAAACAGAAGAAATGGTCACACACAACATTTTCTACACTGCGATCACGCGAGCGAGAGAAAAACTCAAAATATATTGGTCACAAGAGACTGAGAAAAAAGTTCTAGAAAGTTTTGAAAGAAGAGACTCGACAAAAGACGTGTCTTTACTTGCTGCAAAATTCGGATTGTAGTTGGGTTTACTTTATCCACAAAGCGCCTTGGCGTAGCGGTCCGGAATGGGTATCATAAAGATACGAAAAGGCTTACGATTTAGATAAAGATAAAAAACGATTCTCGATTGGACTGATTGCTTGTCGCTCCGGCGACAGATGAAAGCATCGGTCTTTTTTGTTTCTAGTGATTCGGCGGAAACAAAGTGATGTAGATAACGATAAGAAAAAGATGGGTAGCGAGTGAACTGATCGGACTAGTGGTTCCCCATACTGGTTCGCTTTTTCGTTTATCAGTTAACGCACTGCATCTATGAGAAAATGGAAACATCCAGCGGTCGCTATGCGACCAATAACCTCGCACTCGCTGCAGCACTCGCCCTGTGGCACCCACTCAAAGAGGTAGAGAGAGGCAGCTCCAAACGGGTCACGTTCGTCTTCAAGCAAAGCTCTGCGCTTGATACGGACATCGAGCGGTTCTTCAACCGCGAGCTTTCGGTCGAGCCAAACGAGTACTATCAGCAACTACAGGTCCTCAAAGCGAGGATCTACGAATGAGTATGCTCCCGGCCGAAGCTATACGGGAGTTTCAGACTCTCTACAAAAAGCGCTATGGCACACAATTGACCGAACGCGAGGCGGTCTTCCGTGCCAATAACCTGATGGATCTCTACAAGTTCGCTTGGGAATCTGCGTCTAAGCGTGCGCAGGAAGATAACGATAAAGATAAAAATGAAACCGAAGTCACCCAGGCGAACCGGTAAAGGGTTCTTCAAAGTGCCGCATGGATTCTTCGACAGTCCTGCGATCATGGAGAAGCTAACACACGCGGAGCAGGGCTTCTTCGTGATTCTCTGTAAGCTTTACAATCGCTATGCGGACGAGGACGGCTGGTTCTGGCACACCGATAAGAACTTCACCGCCAAAGACGGATCGACATGCGGATTTGAACGGTACAAATTATCACCGCGTGTATGCAAGAGCGCACGAAAAAAGCTCGTGGAGATGGGACTTATAGAGACGAGACGCGAAAGGTCCGCCAATGGTGTTCGCTATGGTGGCACTGTCTATCGTCTCACATGCACGCACCTGATCGCAAATACCAAGGGTTCAAAAAGTACTCTTGGTAGAGAACGGAATGAACTCTCACAAGAGCACAATCCGGACCCCCGAATAAGAGAGATAAATATTAAGAAAAAAGAATTAATAGATTCGTTCAGAATGAACCACAGGAGTTAATTACTCAAAAGTGATAAAATGAGCATATGACATCCTCAACGGACACAGTAAAACCAATCGGATCATTCCTTCAGACTGACGCTGACGGTTTTATTGTGAACACTACATCACCAGAAAAGATACAGCGCGCATGGCTTCCAGCAGTCGAAATGGTAAAAGATGCATATAAGCAGCACTTTGGAGAGCATCTCCATAGCGTCTACGTCAGAGGATCGGTAGTAAAAGGTGAAGCGATAGACAACATCTCGGACATAGATAGTTTTGCTGTAGTCACATTGTCGTATGACAACATTGATACCTCATGGTCAAAAGACTTTGTAAAAGAGTTGATCGGACAATTTCCGTTTATCGTAGGAGTGGAGATTGGAGCGATACCTCTTGAAGAGCTGAAAGACCACAAGGGCGATCGGATAATGATTAAAACTCAAAGCATATGTGTGTATGGTGAAAATCTTGCCGATACGCTTCCTCCACTAAAACCAGGTATAGAGACGGCACAACACATCAAAGGTATTGAACGAGAGATCAATAAAACAAAAGAGTGGTTGCAAGAAGATCGCACGGATGAAGAGATAAAGCGACGTTGCACTTGGATCATGAAGCGCATCATACGGTCCGGCTTCGAGCTAGTGATGGAGCGATCACAGAAGTACACTCGTGATCTCTACCCGTGCTATGAGGGATTCGCGGAATATTATCCGGAAAAGAAGGAAGAAATGTACGAAGTACTAAGACTTGCCATTGAACCGACTTCCGACAAGAAAGAAATCCTTATGGTCTTAGACAACCTGGGAGCTTGGCTTGTGGGAGAAATCTCAAGAGTCTTCAAAAGTAGTTAATCGTGCCCACACAGGAGGCACGAAGCAAATTGAAAAATTGTACCAACACTGGACCAAAGCTGTACCAAAAATTTCACCAATGCTTCACCAACACTTCACCAGTTTGGTTGGGTAAAACTTGGGCAAAACGGGGGTGGAAATTAGATGTCCAGCTCAAATTAGTCGCTTAAACAAAAGAGATACCAATGATGCAAGAAAAACGTTATCATTTCACCAGGAGTCAAAATACCTAAAACCTGGTGAAGTCTAGCAAAACAAGCTGATCCGGATGTCTCCAAAAGGGGTTCGTGCCCACTAGAAACGCACGTTTGACTTTCTCCATCTATAGGACCAGTGTTTGGAGTAGGTTAGAAATTATAAGCAAATTAACCAAGATAAAGATATGGACAAAAAATCATTAATAAAACAGTGGCCGGTACTGTTCGTCGTATTATTCATTCCGGCAATTCTCATAGCTACCGGCGTTATTGGTGGCAATGATTCTCAGAAATCAGACAGCGCCACTCAAATGAGAGAGGGTGCGATTGAGGAATCCTCACTGGACTCGGCAACCGCGTCTCTCAAGAGTGCAATTGAAGCAGCTGGGGGCGCACAATACAACTTTAGCGCCCAGCCGACATTCGGTCGCTACGCAAACTTTGGAATTGTTCAACAGCTTGATGAAGTGAGAAGTGTGGGACTCGTCGACGAAATAGCGATCAACTTCTCCGGCGCAACAAATAACGAGCATGCAGAGGTGAATCCAAAGACCAATCAGGTCGTCAGTTTCCACCGCGAGACAGATTATTCAGGAGAAACCAAAACCTACACAGAGCTTGAGCAGCAGGTCCGTGCGTTCTTAAATGAAGTCTATCCGGACTTTGCGCAGGTAGAGCCGACACTTACCTTTGAGGACAATAGTAAGACTGGCCGTCCGGAGGGCAGTAACCATTTCTTCACTTGGAATGACATGAACTTCGAAAGTGAATTGCCCGAGGGTGCAAACACAGAACGCCCGCCGTTCATTCAAGTTGGCATCACCTCAACCGGATATATTTTTAGCTACAACAACGCGATTGACCTCTACCACGATGCGCTCCAGGAATTTAACCTGACGCAATAACATGGCAGACGAAAGCACCCGATATTTCCTCTACGTTCGCAAATCATCAGAACAGGAAGATCGGCAGGTGCTCTCGATTGACTCACAGAAATCAGAACTGATTGCTCTCGCCAAGCGCGAGAAACTCGACATCAAAGACGTACTGGAAGAGTCATACTCCGCGAAAGCACCTGGTCGCCCCGTCTTCGGAAAGATGATCAAGCGAATAGAGAAAGGAGAAGCAGACGGCATCATCTTGTGGAATCCGAACCGACTCTCACGAAACTCGGTGGACACCGGGCACGTCATCTATCTCCTCGACATCGGCAAACTCAAAGAAGTGAAAGTGCCCGGGCAGACGTTCTCCAACTCGCCTAATGACAAATTCCTGCTGAACCTGCTGTGCAGCCAGGCAAAGCTTGAGAACGACACCAAAGGCGTGGACGTGAAGCGCGGACTCAGGCGAAAAGTGGAGATGGGCTGGTATCCGTGTCCGGCTCCAGTGGGATACCTCAACACACCCGACCGGTCCAAGGGCATGAAGATCATCAAGAAAGACAAGAAGCGCTTTGACCAGCTGCGTAAGCTTTTTGAGATGGTAATGCGCAAAGAGTGCAATGCGGTGGAAGCGGCACGTATCGCTAAAGATGAATGGAGCTTCCGTATGAAGAACGGCAAGCCGATGGCACGAAGCACCTTCTATCGCATCCTCACCGATCCGTTTTACTGTGGCATCTTTGAGTACCCGAAAGGAAGTGGCAACTGGCATGAGGGCAAACATCCGGCGATGATCACCGAAGAAGAGCACCAACAGATTCTCTCGGTCCTCGGCCGGAAAGGAATTGCCCGACCACGAAGACACCGCTTTGCCTACACCGGCATGATGTTCTGTGGAGAGTGTGGATGTGGCATCACGGCCGAGGATAAAGAAAAGCACCAGAAAAATGGCAACATCCACTACTACACCTACTACCACTGCACCAAGAAGCGCGGTCCCTGTAGCCAACCATGTATCGAAGTAAAAGAGCTGGAACGGCAAATTGCCGAGGAAATTGAAAAGATTGAGATACCGCCGGAATTCCACACCTGGGCCATGACCTGGCTCAAGCAGGAACACAAGAAAGAAACCGGAGAGCGCAATGACCTCATGAGCAACCACCAGAGGGCGTATAACGCGTCTGTACGCAAATTAGACACTCTTATCGACATGAGAGCCGATGGCGAGATTTCAGAGGAAGAATACCGAAATAAGAAGTTTAAGGAGGTACGGGAGAAGAAGCGCCTGCATGCCCTCATAAACGACACAGACGCCCGTACAGACGACTGGATCGCCAAAGCAGAAGAAATGCTCGACTTTGCCCGGGACACCAGTGCGCAATTCAGGGATGAGGAGAGCTTACGGGAGAAAAAGAAGATACTTCTGAAGCTAGGTTCGAACCTCCTCCTGAAAGACAAAAAACTCAGCATTGACACCGCGAATGCGCTTTTGCCACTGAAAAAAGTCTCGCCGGAAGTAAAGCAAATTCATAAGAGGTTAGAACCTCTAAAAGACGAGAACAAACAAAGGGCTTTGGAGGATTCTTACGAGAAGAATCCCATCTTGCTCCGCGGGTAGGATTCGAACCTACGACCAATCGATTAACAGTCGACCGCTCTACCACTGAGCTACCGCGGAATGTCGTTCTTCTATTTTAATCTAAAAGAACTCAGACATAATAACAAAAATGGGAAATTCGGGCAAGAAAAAACCGCCCTATTTAATATAGGGCGGTGGGTCAATGTATTGACCCAATAATTTTTGTTTAAGCCAGCTCTTGCTGGCATTTCTTACTAAAACCATATGAGCCAGAAAAATAGTTAGTACCTTAAACGCTGACCCCATATGCTTTCGTAGTTCATACTCTCTTTTACACCCATTACATTTCAAAATTTCTCCATAACCCTGAGGGTAGGCCACAAACTGCCTATTACAACTAGCGCACCACAGCATATACAGAGGCTTGGATGCTTTCCAGTCAAGAAAGCTCTCCTCTCTAATATATAGCTGAAGTCCAAATTTTCGTATAGCTATGTTTTCTTGGGGCGTAATTTTTAGCCATTCCAAATTAGCAATTCTGTTCGTCTCTAGTACCGAATCATTATACTTTTGTTCGATACTTTTTTCGATAGCTTCTCGTAGATGTGGCATCGCATTCTCCTTTTTAGACTCAAAGTTATTTTTTAGAACATCTTGCTCAATTAAAGCATATTTTTATCTAAAAGTCAATTATGGTAATATGTTTATTGTATGTATATAAAAGTAAAAGTATATCCTAATTCTAAAAAAGAATCTATAGAAAAAGTGGGCGAGAATAGGCTTGATATAAAAGTAAAAGAAAAAGCCGAGAAAAATATGGCCAATAATAGGGTTATAGAGCTTGTGGCTAGGCATTGCAATGTATCTGTAGGTAAGGTTAGGATTATAAATGGGCACCACAGTCCAAGCAAAATGTTAAGTGTTGAGGAAGAATAAATTTTTATATATAATTAACTCATATGAAAATCAATATAAAAACCACTAGTCTAGATCTTACGCCAGCTATTACAGACTACGTAAATAAAAAAATTAAAGATCTGGAAAAGTTTATTGACCCTAACGATGAGAGTGCTGTGGCGAATGTCGATATAGGCAGAACCACAGAGCATCATAAGTCTGGGGATGTCTACAAGACTGAGGTTAATATTCATATTGCCGGCAAAGACTTCCGAATGGAGTATGTCGAGGAAGATTTGTACGCTTCTATAGATGGGGCAAAAGATGCTCTAAGCAGAGATCTGTCTGCCTATAAGGGCAAAAAACAGACTATGGAAAGAAAAGGAGGAAGTATTATTAAAAGAATTCTAAAAGGTTTTGGAAAATAATATGGATAGTACAGAAGAACAAACAACAAATAATAGGGGGGCTATTGTTTGGATTATTATAATAATTGCCGTGATTATCGGGCTCATCTATTGGTTTGCTGGAAGAAACAGTAATGAGCTGGAAAGCGGGCATATGGCTAATGCTGATAATGTCAGCGAGAAAGTAAATATAATGAATGCAACAATAAAAACAAATTTTGGAGATATAAAGGTTGAGCTTTTTGAAAACAAGGCTCCTTTGACCGTTAGAAATTTTACAGATTTAGCTAAGGCTGGATTTTATAATGGGACATTATTTCATAGGGTCATTAAAGATTTTATGATTCAAGGGGGAGACCCTCTAAGTAAAGAGAGCGATTGGTCTATGCACGGCAGAGGGGGTCCTGGGTACACATTTAAAGATGAAATCAATGATGAAAAAGTTGCTAGAGGGGCTCTGGCTATGGCAAATGCTGGCCCTGGCACAAATGGAAGTCAGTTTTTTGTTGTTACCACAGAAGCGGCTCCGTGGCTTGATGGTAAGCACACAGTTTTTGGCAGAGTGATAGGGGGTATGGATGTGGTGGATAAAATAGAGGCTGTGGAAGTTAATGATAACGACCATCCCTTAGAAGACGTAGTGGTGGAAAGTATTGTTTTGGAATAGAATATTGACTTCTATTTAAAATAGTTGTATTTTGCCACTAGATAAGTAGAGTATTTTTAACGTATGTGGAGGAGGGAATATCTATGATGAACGTTAAGGGGGTCAGCTCTTGTTCAATTGGCGATAGTTTGGTTGTAACTATTCGGGACGTGCAGTGTGCCATGAATCTAGGAGAGCTTGTTGATGCAATTGAATTAAGATTTCCAGGAGAGCCACTGGCTAATATCCAAATTAAATTTTCTTATTGTAGAGAGATAGTGATTACTAAAAAAAATTAATTTTTCTGGAAATCTTCCCAATTTATAACGGTCTTGCCTTCGGGCAGGACCGTTTTTATTTTAAATTTTCCACCTTTTAGTTCAGCATTTTTTATAATAACTCTTACTTTTTTACCATCTTTTTCTGTGAAAAAATATGTTCCGGGCCAGCCAAGAAAAGCACAGAATTTTCTATAGTTTACAAGCCCGTTTGCTTTTAAGTCTATTAGGCCATCTTCTTTTGTAATTTTTTTTGTATATGTGGCTCGTTCGTGATCTTGTTCTTGAGGGTCTATGTTTTTGGCAATCCATTCTGGGATTACTTCTGAAAGAAGTTTTCCTCCCAATTTAGCCAGCTTTTTTTCAAGCACAGATCTTTCGATTGGCAATTGATCAGAAATTATTTCCTGCATTATGATGGGGCCATGATCAAGTTCTTCGTCCATTAGCATGATTGTTGTGCCTGTTTCATTTGCCTCTAAAATTGCTGATTGTATGGGGGACGCACCTCTAAACTCTGGCAGGAGGGAAGGATGCACATTTAAAGAACCGTATTTGGGCATATCGAGGATGCTTTTAGGTATTATCTTGCCGTAGGCTGCAATTATAAAAAGATCGTATTCTTTATCAGGCAGCGCGAGTCCGTTTTTTAAACTTTCTGGTTGTATTACCGCTATATCATTTTCTTTCGCCCAGATTTTTGCTGGAGGGGGAGTTACTACAAGTTTTCTACCTTTTGGTTTGTCTGGAGCGGTAACTAAAACATCTGGAATAATATTTTTTTTCTTTAACTCTTCCAAAACAAAAACAGCAAATTCTGGAGTACCAAAAAATGCTATTCGGGGTGATTTATTATTGGTCTGCATCTTTTTGTGGTTTTATTTCTTGTAAATGAGTGGCATGATCATTGAATAGTATACCATTCAAATGATCTGTTTCGTGTTGGTATACTTGAGCGAGTAAACCTCCTCCACCTCTTTCAAAAAGTTCCCCATCTTCACTGTAGGCCTTAACAGTAGCTCGCTTGGCTCGTTTTGTTTTCCCATATATCCATCTTACGCTTAGACATCCCTCATCAGCCAACTCTTTCTTTTTTGATAGTTTTGTAATCTCAGGATTAATAAAAACCATATCTTTACTCTCGTATTTTTTTAGACTTTCTTTGTCTGTTTTCTCAATATCTTCTTTGTCTACGTAAAATATCTTACCGGATACAACAAAAATACGCAGGGAAATTCCTATTTGGGGAGCAGCTATTGCCACGCCGTCTTTCTGGGAATACATAGCCTTTTTCATATCCGCTATGACCTTTTTTATCTTCGGCGTTTTTATGTCTTTAATAGGCACTTCTTTGGCCATTTGCCTCAAGACCTTATGCTCTTGTTGGAGGATTTTAACCATTATCTCAAACTATAAAACAAAATATTGATTTTATCAAGTTAAAGAAGGCTAATAGGGTCTACGTTTATTTTAAAGGGAAGGAGAATTTGACTCAATATTTCTATGAGATTTTGATCTGGCCACTTCCCAGGTTTCATTTTTATGACCAAATGAATGGTGTGTTTTCCTTTTGATTCTGGTGCAAACGCCGGGAATATTATAGGTTCAAACTTTTTCAATAATTCTGTAAGTTTACCCATTTCATTTTCAGATCGCTTTTTTTCTCCTGTGTACGATATTTTTATAAATAAATTAAATGGGGGATAACCCAACATTTCTCTCTCTTTTATTTCCTGTTTGTAGAAAGCCAATATGTCACCTTTTAAAATCATATCAAATATTTTTTCTTCAAATTGCCGAGTTTGAATAATAAAATGCTTTGAAGTCAGAGACCTTACTTTTAAAAGCATTCTAAATATTTTTTCGTTTATTCTAAAATCAGGAATAGCAAATAGTGAGTCTATGGATGCTATGGCCGTATTGTCTATGTTTGGCAAATGGGGTAAGGACATTTCTGTGCCTATTAAAATACTTCCGGGAGTACTCATAAATTTATTAATTTTTTCTTTTGCTTGTGCTATTGTGGTGCTGTCTTTATCTATTTTCCAGATATCTGCTTTGCTAAAGTTCTTTTTTATAGTTGCCTCTACTCCTTCTATGCCTACGCCTAGGGGTGTTAGTTTCCAGCTATAGCAAGTCTGACATTTGTCTGTTTGGTCTGTTTCGTATCCACATTTGTGGCAAGTAAAGATATTCTGCCTCTCTTTTTTATGTAGGATTAAGGGGGTGTGGCAATTGGGGCAAGATACTATATTTCCGCAGTCCCTACATATTGTAGTGGTACTTAAACCCCTCCTTGCCACAAGAATAAAAAGATTCTCATTATTTTCTATGTTATGGCGTATAAGATCATTGAGCTCGTCTCCTATAATGACAAATTTATCTTTTATTTTTTTGTATGTTCGCATATCTACCATTTCCTGTTTTATGTCAGATAAAGATCTAAATTGAAGTGGATGAAGCTCTGCTGTTTCTCCTTCTCTATGTTGCCATATTGTTTCGGGTCTTAAAAATACATCTCCCAATATCAGCCTAGCTTCTTGATGTTTTGCAAAAAATTTTACAAAAGTTCTTATATCTATATAGGGTCTTGTTTGGATTTTATAACTGCTAGACCCTTCTTTGTCTAAAATAATGGTCTTGATATCTTTTCTCGGGATACTTAAAAATGGGCCTGTGGCTATGATAAGGACAGGGTGCTCCATCTCTAAAATTTTATTCCATGTGGGTATCAGCTTTGATTTTGATATTTTACTATGAAGAATAAAAGTATATTCCTCAATCCCTTTCTCAAGTTCTTTTTTGGCTTCTTCTATATCTGTTATTTGTGGTAGGCATATAAAAATTGATTTCCCTCTAGCAAATTCTCCTCTTATTATATGTTTATAACTTATCATCCGTCTCTCGTTATCAGCTTGAAGAACTACAGTCTCGTTTATTAGATTTTTGTTTTCTTTTGCCTTTTCTGAAGATGGAGAAAATCTAAAATCTTTTATATTCGAAAAAATAGTTTTTGGTACTATGGAATTTATAACAGAACCTACCGATGAAGCATAAAAATTTGCAGTTTCTTCAAAGGCTTTGACGAGCTCCGGCAAGAAAAAATTAGAACCCTTATTTTCTTTTATCTTTTTTAGAGAATAAGCAGATGATCGAATCTTTAATTTGGCTGAGGAGGCGGTTTCAATAGAGACAACTATGGCATCGATAGTGCGATTTCTCAGTGGCACTGATACGATGTCACCAATTTCTATTTCTTTAGTTGTAAAGTAGGATAAGGTGTCATTGGAAATACCCTTAGAAATAAGGGTAACATTAGCGATTTTCATCTCATTTGAAATTTTTTGATCCATGGGCTTTTTATGGTCTAAAATAGGTTTTTTTACTGTTCTTGTGCTTACATTCTATATCATTTGTAATATATTCTAAAAGCAGGTTAGAATGGTACGATGAATGATACAAATAAAGATAAATTTGTTATAGAAGGACTTGGGGGAAAAAAGACATTAAATGGGTCTGTAGAAGTGATGGGGGCCAAAAATGCCGCTCTAAAGGCTCTTGCTGGAACTGTTCTGTTTGATAATGGAGTAATATTAGAAAATATACCAAACATAGAAGATATAGGAAGGATGATGGATCTTTTGGAGTATGCTGGAGCCTCTGTAGATAATCTAGCAAAAGGAAAGTACAAGGTATTTATACCAGAGACTTGTAACACAAATCTCAATAAAGATATCGCTAAAAAAATGAGATCATCAGTAGTTTTGGTCGGTCCTATATTGGCTAGGTTTGGAAAAGTGTCTTTTCCTCACCCTGGGGGGTGTGTGATAGGGGAAAGACCGGTAGATTTGTTTTTGACTGGATTTAGAAAAATGGGAGCTAAGATAAGAAAGTCGGGTGATAAGTACGTATTAAACACTCCAAAAGGCAAGCTCAAAGGAGCCGAGATTTTTTTTGATATCGTTTCTGTTACCGCTACAGAAACCATGATGCTTGCTGCTGTCTTGGCGCAAGGTAGGACCGTACTCAAAAATGCCGCCTTAGAGCCTGAGATTGAAAGCCTTGCCATGTTTCTAAATCACTCTGGGGCAAAAATTAGTGGGGCTGGTACGTCTACTATTATTATTGACGGGGGCGGACTGCTCCATACAAATAAAAATTTTACATACAGAACTCCTCCAGACAGGATAGAGGCAGGCAGTTTTCTTATCCTAGGTGCTCTTTGTGCTAAAAATTTAAAAATTAAAAATTGTGATCCGAGTCATATGGGATCGTTGATCAACTTGCTACAAAAATCAGGAGTCAATATATCTGTCGGTGAAGATCATGTAAAAGTTGCAAATAGCCCCAGTTCAAAGAGTAGTACCTTTAAGTCGCTTAATATCAAAACTCATGAATATCCAGGTTTTCCTACAGACCTGCAAGCACCGATGTCTATTTTTTTGACTCAAGTTAGTGGTGAGAGTCTTGTTTTTGAAACTATTTTTGAAGGAAGACTTTCTTACGCAGAAGCTCTTACTAGGATGGGTGCAGATATTAAACCCATGGATACGCATCGTATCATTATAAAAGGCCCAAGCCAGCTCAAAGGAAAAGAGCTTGAGAGCCCTGATTTAAGAGCGGGACTCGCTTACATAATCGCAGCGTCTGTTGCTAATGGCAGGTCTATTGTCCATAATGTGTACAATATAGATAGGGGATATGAACGCATAGAAGAAAGATTGAGTAATATAGGACTAAATATAAATCGAGAAAATACTTAAAATGTCTTTTTTTACACTACAACTTGGTATTGATCTAGGTACTGCCAATACCTTAGTTTTTGTGCCCGGCAAAGGTATCGTGTTGAATGAGCCTTCAGTGGTGGCTATAGCAGAAGATGGCAAGCAGATTTTGGCTGTGGGAGTAGAGGCAAAAGTGATGATAGGAAAAACTCCTGACAATATTATTGCCTATAGGCCAATGAAGGATGGAGTAATTGCTGATTATAGAGTGACCGAGGTGATGCTTAAGTATTATATAAATAAGGCTATGGGAAAATGGAATATATTCAAACCAGAAGTGATGGTATCCGTACCTGCTGGCGTAACCTCTACAGAGAGACGTGCAGTAATAGAAGCAACAATGAAAGCGGGCGCCAAAAGCGCGTATGTGGTTAAAGAGCCTATTTTGGCAGCTATCGGAGCGGGCATCCCTATCCATGAGGCTTATGGGAATATGGTGGTTGATATAGGAGGAGGGACCACTGACGTGGCGGTTATTTCTCTTGGGGGTATAGTATCATATACTTCTGTAAAGTGTGCTGGTAATAAGATAGATAGAGCTATTGCTGATTATGTAAAGAAAAATTTTAGTATGGCTATTGGAGATAAAACGGCAGAGGAGGTAAAAATAAAAATAGGCTCCGCTGTGTCTTTGGAAGAACCGCTTTCTACAAGTGTAAGAGGGAGAGATTTGGTTTCTGGGTTACCTCGTTCTATAGAGGTGGGAACAAATGATATTGTAAAAGGTATAAATAACGAATTGCGTGAAATTATTAATGCTATTAAAAAAGTACTCCAAGATACTCCTCCAGAACTTGGTGCGGATATCATAGAAAGGGGAATGATTATGACGGGAGGGTCTTCTCTCTTACGAAATTTTCCCGAGCTCGTATACAGACGAACAGGTGTAAAAGCAGTACTTGCCGAAGATACTCTCTATTGTGTAGCCAAAGGAACAGGTATTGCCCTAAATCATTTAGATACTTACAAAAAAAGTATAATTGCAAAAAGGTAATGCGAGTTATAGCAGATATATATAAAAATTCAGGCACCCTTAACCATGCTTATATTATAGAGGGCAGTAAGAGTGCCATTATTCGCGAGCTTTTAAAATTTTTGGAAAAGGAGGTCGGTATACAAATAAAAGCCAACCCAGATTTTTGGTATGAAGAGTTTGAGAAGTTTGGTGTGGAGGAGGCGCGTCTTTTAAAAAACTTTCAATCAAAGAAGGTCTTATTTGGTGGTAGAAAAGTAGTAGTAGCTGTTTCGTCTACTTTTACAGATGAGGCTCAAAATGCACTACTTAAAACTTTTGAAGAGCCAACACCCGACACCCATTTTTTTATAGTAACACCGAGTACGGAGTCAATCCTTCCAACCTTGAAATCCAGGGTGGAGATCATACAGCACACTGGGGTTGAAGATAATACGGAGGAAGCAGGTCAATTTTTAAAGAGCTCTGTGCCAGAAAGATTTGTTATGGTTAGTGGTATGATCGAAAATAAAGATAAAGATGGGGCCGTGACTCTGCTAAATAATTTAGAAATTGAATTACATAAAAATGGTTTTCAAAAATACTATTTTGAATTAAAAGAAATAGCAAAACTAAGAGGTTACCTTAGACGAAGGTCTCCGTCTGTGAAGATGATCCTTGAGCACATTTCTCTGATTTTACCAAAATTTAGATAAAAAAACCGCGACAGGGGTTAACCTGTCGCGGGAAAAGTTTTTACAGCACCTTGTTGTATTGTACCGGGGATAATATTAGGTCCGTCGGATATGTTTAACATATCTTTTTCGGACACGATAACCGTGTAAGGGATTTTTGAAGACAGTTTTTTGACGTGCAGGCTTTTGTTTCTAGAAAATACCAGTACTTCCTGAGAATTTTCAGTGAATAAGATAGCTGAGAAAGACCCCTCGATTTGTTTGGTCATACAGGAAAAAGCTTCCCTTAAAGTTTCACACTTTGAAACACTGATATATATTAACATCAAACGTTCTGGATCGATATTTGATCCAAAACAAAATTCTTTGTTTTCTTCAAAGATACCTGTCAGTAATGGTTTTAAGTTGGCGTGGTCTTTGGTCGAGCCTTCAGAAACTAGATAAAGTAGACCAAATTTCTCTGTAAAAAATGGCTTTGTGTAATTTTTGATACTACACCCTACGCATACATGATGTATGTAGCCTATACTAATACTTGAAAAGGATAATGAATCAATGTTACTTGTTATGGGATATGTGCCAAAACCATCCTTAAAAATTTTGGTGCCATTTATGGAGCACTTGTCTCCAATGGTTGCGTAAATACCACACATATTACAATTACTGACGAAACATTCTGGACTTTTCTTGTGTTGAGTTACCGGCATACTCAGCCTCCTCCTGGGTTTGTATCCTTGTTTTTGAAGAACTTTATGCTAAAATCAGCATACATTATGGCTTACAATTTTTCAAATTTTAAGGATAAGGTTAAGGAAATCAATAACTGGCTTTCTGGCGAATTTGCTGGCATAAGAACTGGTAGGGCTACCCCAGCCATCCTAGATAAGATAATGGTTGAGTCTTATGGCTCTAAAATGGCAATTAGTCATGTGGCTACTGTGTCGACGGAGGATGCTCGTTCTCTGAGGATATCTCCTTGGGACAAAAGTCAGATTAAGGAGATAGAAAAAGCTATTGCCTCAGCCAATCTGGGAGTATCTGCTTCCTCAGATGATGCCGGTGTAAGAGTTAACTTTCCAGAGCTAACATCAGAAAGCCGAACAGCCTTACTCAAAATAGCAAAACAAAAACTAGAAGACGCTCGTATATCTTTGCGCAGGGAAAGAGATGAGGTTTGGGAGGATATTCAGGAAAAAGAAAAAGGCGGGGAATTATCTGAGGATGAAAAATTCCGCTACAAAGACGAGCTTCAAAGGGTTGTTGATGAGGCCAACAAGTCTCTAGATGAAGTTTATAAGAGGAAAGAAATTGAGATTTCTGGTCAATAAAATATGTCTGTTTTTATTTTTATAATAGTTTTAGCTGTTTTAATTTTAGTCCATGAATTTGGGCACTTTATTGTTGCCAAAAAATCAGGTATAAAAGTCGATGAGTTCGGTATAGGTTTTCCTCCTAAAATATTTGGTAAAAAGAAAGGGGAGACTGAATACACTATTAACTGGATACCATTTGGGGGGTTTGTGAAGATAGTCGGAGAAAATCCAAGTGAGAAAATAGATCCAGCCGACAAAAAAAGAAGTCTGCTGTCAAAACCACGACCAGTGCAGGCTGCTGTGATTGTGGCTGGTGTAGCATTCAATATCTTATTCGCATGGATACTTTTATCTGCGGGTCTTATGTATGGCTTACCAGCTTCCGTGGACGCCTCTCCAGACCCGGCATATATAAGAAATGTGTCACTTACTGTAACCGGAGTATTACCTGGTTCTCCAGCTCAAAAAGCAGGTCTTCAGATGGGAGATAAGCTAGTTGCTATAGCTACAGGTAAAGACTCTATCCAGGACATCTATTCTGTGGAGCAAGCTCAGCAGTTTATAGAAGATAATTCAGAAGGGGAAATTGGATTTATATACACAAGGGGAAGTCTAGAACCAACAACCGTTTTCGCTACGCCAGAAGAGGGGTTGGTGACGGATAAAAAGGCCGTTGGTATTTCAATGGGTATGGTTGGTCTTTTAAAATTTCCTCCACACCTGGCCTTGTTAAATGGTGTAGAGATTACAGCAAAGATGACTCGAAATATTGCTATGGGTCTCTGGGGATTTTTTAAAGAATCGATAACTGGCAAAGCTTCGATTACTCAAATTTCCGGTCCCGTAGGTATTGTGGGGCTCGTAGGGGAAGCTTCTGAGTTGGGCTTTGTTTACCTTCTGTCCTTTGCTGCTCTAATATCTATAAATTTGGCTATCATCAATCTTATTCCAATCCCTGCTTTGGACGGAGGCAGACTCTTGTTTATTATTATTGAATCAATAAAACGATCTCCTATTAATCCAAAGATTGCAACTGTATTAAATAGTGTTGGTTTTGTTCTACTCATTATTTTGATGGTTGTTATAACCTACAACGATATTCTAAAACTAATCTCAGGTTAATAATATTTTAGGTTTATGAACCTGTATACACAGCAAGATAAAAACATACGAAAGACCTGGATTTTAATGCTTACTTTTCTACTTGTCGTCATAGGCATAGGCTGGTCTTTTAGTTATATATACGATAACCAGATAATACTTTATGTGGCTGTTTTTTTCAGTCTATTTATGAATATATTTAGTTACTGGTATTCAGATAAGATTGTATTAAAAATGTCTGGAGCCAAACCTGCTTCAAGAGATGCACACAGAGAACTTTGGAATGTGGTTGAAAATCTTTCCATTACAGCAGGTTTGCCTATGCCAAAACTCTATATAATAAATGACTATTCACCAAATGCTTTTGCTACGGGTAGAAACAAAGAAAATTCAGCTGTAGCTGTAACAAGCGGTCTTTTGGATATATTAAATCGTACTGAACTTGAGGGTGTTATCGCTCATGAGCTTTCGCACATAGGTAACAGGGATATTTTGATACAGACGGTTGTGGTGGTACTAGTGGGTTTTGTGACTCTTTTGTCGGACTTTTTTCTAAGAATGTCTTTTTATGGTCATGGTGGAAACGATAGGGGGGATTCTAGAGCGCAAGCCATCCTCGCTGTAGTGGGTATTGTTCTCGCTATTTTAGCGCCGATTATCGCTACCCTGATACAGCTAGCTATCTCTAGAAAAAGAGAATTTTTAGCAGACTCGTCTGGTTCTTTGCTCACTAGGTATCCTGAGGGTCTAGCTAGTGCATTAGAAAAAATATCACAAAGCCCCAACGAACTTAAAAAGGTCAGCCGTGCTACAGCCCATATGTATATTTCTAATCCATTTAAAGGTAGTCACACCAAGGGATTTATGGCTAAACTTTTTATGACTCATCCGCCTGTTGAAGAGAGAATACGAGCTCTACGCGGATAGGCAGGCAAAGGAAAAGCGGTGATAGTTTTCAAACTATCACCGCTTTTTTGGTTTTTACACAAGAATGGGTTGGCGTTTTAGTGACTTATTGTCTTTCACCAATACTGCCGTTTCTCCTACAATTACAGTATTGATGATGTCGGTCACCAGACCAATCTTTTTGAGTATTTTTATGAAAAACCAAGTGAGATCTATTTCACCAGGTTTCATTCCGTGATTAGCCGACAGGGGAAAAGCGTGGTGGTTGTTGTGCCAGCCTTCGCCAAAAGCCAAGATCCCAGCCCACCAGCAATTGGTGGACAGATCATTCATCTTGAAATTCTTGTAGCCGAACCAGTGCGATGCGCTATTGATAAACCAAGTAGCATGCCACGTCACCACCAGACGGACAAAGATTCCCCAAATAACCCAAGACCAACCACCGAGATAGAGCAGAATTACACTCAGTATCACCTGTATCGCAATGATCACAACAAAATTGTTGATGATCACATATACACCATCCTCGATAAGATCCCCACATCGTTCATCAATGACCTTTTTGCTATCAAACTTCTCATTCTTAAAAAGCATCCAACCTATATGTGGCCACCAAAAAGGTTTACTTCTTGCGCTATGCGGGTCTTCTGATGTATCAGAACCCATGTGGTGCATTCTGTGTTGAGCTACCCATTTTATCGGACCATTTTCACAAGCAAGAACGCCACAAAAAACAAAGAAATAAGCAAGCCATTTTGGAAGCTCAAAACTTCTGTGGGTCAAATACCTATGAAAGCCTAGGCAAATGCCAAGCGATGCGGTCACCCAATACAAGAAAAACATAAGACACACTGCGCTCCAAGAAAAAAATTTTGGACTAAAAGCCAGTAAAGCAAAAAGATGAACCAGTCCTAAAAGAATGACTGCTGGCCAATTGATATTGTGCCAACTGACCTCGTAAGAATCATATTTCATAGCCATTGACTTAACCTCCTCTGTAGTTTGTAATAAGGACTTTTTCTGGTCATACTCTAGCACATTTTTGTAAAAAGAAAACCGCCTGATATTTATATCAGGCGGTTTATAAAAAGAAGAAAGTCATTGGTTTGAGCGAAGGTGTGAGTTAAAGGTTACTGAAAGAAATATAATCTCCCATACCACTATAGTGAGTGTGGCCAATAGTGACCCTCCTATAGCAAAAGATATCGAGCCAACCAGTAGTATTCCGATAATGAGTAAACTCCACCATGCTCTTGCGTATGAAATTGTACAAACGTTTGGACCATCACCGCGATAATTTGAAGCAAAAAATGCATTTCTTCTTGGTACAACGAGCGCATTCATATTTCACCTCATTTTTTATTGATGGTAAGCCTCTCCCGGTACTTAAACTACCTTGAATAATATCATTTTTTTAATTAATGTCAATAAAAACGGCTCAATCCTACCAAATGAGCCGTTTTTCGTGAAAATTGGTCTAAAATATGGTAAGTTGGATTTGTTGGAGATGTCGCATAGAGGCCTAGTGCGCTCGCTTGGAAAGCGAGTAGGGTGAAAGCTCTCGTGGGTTCGAATCCCACCATCTCCGCAGAAAGAAACTTTCGAATCCGAAAGGTGGGAAGAAGCCGCTGCCTGCGGCGCGGGAGTGGGCAAAGGTTAATACATTACCGCCACGATTCTTTTTAATCCCGCTTACATAGGGATTAAAAAGAATCGTTTTGTGTGGATGGATATTATGTAAACCAGTTGAAAAATCACAATGGGAAGAGTATTCTTAAGTTAGTTAGATTTAACTCTTATTTTCTACACTATGGCAAAACGCTCAACCCAATTTTCCCACTATTTTCTTAAAGACATAAATCCTGTTGTTCGTTTCCTTATAATTTCAGACACGGTTATAGTAGGTGCTACAGGATTATTGGGTCCAATATTTGCACTTTTTATACAAGATTTTATCCAAGGTGGAAATGCGGCGGTTGCTGGCCTTGCGGCTGGTATATACCTTTTTACCAAAAGCATACTCCAAATCCCCATTGCTCATTTTATAGATAAAATACGTGGTGAAAGAGACGACTTTTGGCTTATGATTGTTTGCACTGTTTTAATAGCCCTTATTCCTTTACTGTATCTCGTAATCCACACGCCTCTTCAGCTTTATCTCGTGCAGTTTGTTCTTGGATTATTCACCGCATTCACATTTCCAACATATATGGCAATATTTACACGTCACATTGATAAGGATAAAGAGGGTACTGAGTGGGGAGTGTACTTCACACTCACAGATCTTACTAGTGCCGCCCTGGCAGCAGTCGGTGGTTACCTTGCGACTTCCCAAGGATTTCCAACTCTTATCATTGCTGTTGTTATTGTATCCCTAATAGGGTCTCTTATGCTCTGGCCTATTAAGCCATACATTAAATCGACATAAGTAAGTAGCCTCAATTTAAAAAATATAATAAAATAAGTATATTATGAATCATCACTATTACAGAAAGATAAGATTATTATTAATAATAGGTTTTTTATCACTATTTCTTGCCGGGTGGGCTACTTCGAGGATGGCAGAGGCTCCTTCTGAGGCTGTAGACGGTAGTTATGTGGACAAGGTTATTAGCTCAGGATCGACTTTGGCCATAGGTGCTACGACCATAGATTTAGAAGTGGCTGATACTATACCGGAAAAAATAAAAGGTCTTTCTGGAAGAGAAAGCTTGCCAGTCAACACAGGACTCCTTTTTGTTTTTGATAAGCCAGAATTTCATCAATTTTGGATGAAGGATATGCTTTTTTCCATTGATATTATTTGGATTAGCGCAGATTATAAAGTTGTCGATATTACAAAAAATGCATCGCCAGAGACCTTCCCTGAATTTTTCACTCCACGGGAAAAAGCTCAGTATGTTTTAGAAGTTAACGCTGGCTTTTCAGATAAGAAGAACATTAAAATCGGAGACTCTGTGATTTTTTAAAAAAAATAGGTGAAAATTTATTACTATGTAATAACTTTTAAGAGAGGGCTATTTACACCCTCTTTTTTTTATTTCATGAGGTAGAAAATCTCACCTTATCCACATTTTTTGTTTAGCGTTTTCATATAAAATGAAGCTACTAGTTTAATTAAAAACGCCCGACATCTTTGGTCGGGTTTTACTAACCTAAATTTTTAAAAAACATATGGTCAAAAAAGCCCTGCTCGCGCCCAAAAAGGTAATCAAGAGAGATGGAACAATTGTTCCTTTTGATGTTGAAAGAATCGCCAAGGCGGTTTTTAAAGCAATGAAAGCATCCAACGAGGGTAGTGAAAAAGATGCAGATAAAGTTGCCGAAGCCATCATCAAATTAATGATGAAAGAGCATAGGAGCGACAAAGACTATATACCAAGCATTGAGCAGGTACAGGATTATGTGGAAAGGGAGCTTATAATGCAAAATTTTGCTCAGACAGCTAAGTCGTACATTCTTTATAGAGAAAGAAGGGCTGATCTTAGGCGTCAAAAGGGAGGCGCTATATCAGAAGAGGTAAAAACTCTATCAAAAGAAAGTAAAAAATATTTTAAAAATCCACTTGCTGAGTTCGTATATTACAGTACTTATTCAAAATGGGTAGAAAGCAAGAGTAGAAGAGAAACCTGGGTTGAAACTGTTGATAGGTATGTAGATTTTATGAGAGAAAATATTGGCAACAAGCTAAAACCTGCAGAATACAAAGAGATTAGGCAAGCCATGCTTAGTATGAAATCTCTCGGGTCCATGAGGCTCTTATGGGGAGCTGGCAAAGCTGCCAAAGCGACAAACGTTTGCGCCTACAACTGTTCGTATGTTGCGCCTAGCAAGTGGCAGGATTTTGGAGAGATTATGTATGTATTGATGTGTGGGGCCGGAATGGGATTTTCTGTAGAGCGACACACCGTTGAGCTTCTACCTATCATAAGTAAGCAGACCGGTGAAAAACTTCCAGATCATAAGGTAAAAGACAGTAAAGAGGGTTGGGCTGATGCATTTGTACTAGGTTTAAAAACATGGTCAGAGGGTAAAGATATAAATTTTGATTATTCAGAGGTTAGGCCCCAGGGAGCTCGCTTGAAAACTATGGGTGGCAGAGCGTCTGGCCCGGCTCCACTTATAGAGTTAATAGAATTTTCAAGAAACAAGATATTAGCTAAACAAGGAAGACGCCTCAATCCAATAGATGTTCACGATATCGTTTGTATGATTGGCACCGTTGTTGTTTCTGGAGGAGTTAGAAGAAGCGCTCTTATATCTCTGTCTGATCTTGATGATATGGAAATGAGAGATGCCAAGAATGGTCAGTTTTATATGACGCACCCCGAAAGGAGTATGGCCAATAATTCCGCTGTCTACACAGAAAAGCCCAGTTCTACAGCTTTTATGGATGAGTGGCTAAACTTAGCAAAAGCGGGTTCTGGAGAGAGAGGTCTTTTTAATAGAGGAAGCCTGGAAAAACAAATGCCTGCTAGAAGATGGGGTGTGTTTGCCAAGGATGCTGATACTTCAGGAATGAATCCTTGTGGTGAAATTATTCTTAAGTCAAAGCAATTTTGTAATTTATCTGAAGTAGTGGCTAGGGCGGAAGATACAGAAAAGACTTTGTTGGAAAAAGTAAGAATTGCCGCGATCTTGGGTACTTACCAGTCAACTTTGACTAATTTTCCATATTTATCAAAAGAATGGAAGAAAAACTGTGAGGAAGAGAGGCTTCTTGGTATTTCAATCACTGGCCAGTGGGATTGCCCAGCGGTTAGAAATCCAAAAACCCTAGAAAAGATGAGAAAAGTTGCTGTAGAAACCAATAAAAAATACGCAAAGAGATTCGGTATCAATGCATCTACTGCTGTAACCTGCGTAAAGCCCTCAGGTAACGGTTCTCAGCTATTCGATTCATCTTCAGGGTGTCATCCTCGTCACGCAGAATATTATGTTAGGCGAGTGAGAATAGAGCGTCACAATCCATTATTTATGATGCTTAAAGATATGGGTATTCCATATCACCCAGAAGTAGGGCAGGAGGAGTCTACAGCAACTACTTTTGTTTTAGAATTCCCAATAAAAGCTCCAAATAAAGCAGTGGTCAAAAAAGACCTAGACGCTATTACTCAGCTTGAACACTGGAAGATGTTAAAAGAGTACTACACGGAACACAATCCTTCGGTAACCGTCTCTGTGGGCAATGATGAATGGTTTAAAGTAGGGAACTGGGTTTATGAAAATTGGGAAATGGTAGGGGGTCTATCGTTCTTGCCTAAAGACGACCACGTATACAAACTTGCGCCATATGAAGAGATAACGAAAGAAAAATATGAGCAGATGTCTGCCAATTTCCCAGAGTTAGATTTCTCAAAAGTTGTATTATACGAATACGATGACAAAACCGAAGGTTCAAAAGAACTTGCTTGTGTGGCAGGAACTTGCGAGATAGTTTAAAAAATTAAAAAACGGCTCAATCGTTGGAATTGAGCCGTTTTTTATTTGGCTTATACCCAGTATAAGATAGCTTTTATGTTATAATTTTAAAATGATAGCAACGGAGAGAGTCTCTTGGAACACATTTCAAAAGGGAGAGCTTGAACTAAAACTTGGTACTGATTTTGAAAATGGACTTAATGAGGAGGAAGTAAAAAAAAGACAGCTAAAATATGGCTCGAACTCTCTCGAGAAGAAAGTAGGAGTAAAATTTTACAACAGGATAATAAAGCAGATTAAAAGTCCGCTTTCTTTTATATTGATTATTGCTGGTGTGGTAACTCTTCTTATCGGTGAATTCATAGACGCTACCGTTATATCTATTGCCGTACTTATAAATGTAGGCATAGGAGCTTTTCAGGAGGGAAAAGCTGGAGAAGCTTTCGACAAGCTTAAAGAGTCCCAACAAAAACTAGCCACAGTTTTGAGAAATGGAAAAAAGTTTGTAATTTCTTCAGAAAATGTAGTACTTGGGGATATTATTCTTGTTGATGCGGGGGTATCCATACCGGCAGACGCGAGAATTATTGAAACCAAAGGCTTAACAGTTAACGAGTCCTCGCTGACTGGTGAGTGGCTCCCGGTTTCTAAAGACGCAAAAATAGGCTCTAATAAATTATCTATTACTGACCAAAATAATATGGTTTGGATGGGTACTTTTGCTGTAGCTGGAACAGCTAAGGCGGTAGTTGTAAGTACGGGAAACGATACACAACTGGGCGCTATCGCCAAAGAACTTGATGAAGATTGGGAGAATGTCACTCCGCTCCAACAAAGTATTCAGAGCATAGGTAGATTTTTGGCCTTTATGGCGTTAGGTGCCTTGGTTGTGATTTTTATACTGGGTATTCTACGAGGAATCTCCTTTTTTGATATGTTTTTAGTATCAGTCGCCATAGCTGTTGCCGTGGTGCCAGAGGGCTTACCCGCAGCAGTGACAGTGGTGTTGGCCTTTGGAATGGAGTCAATACTGAAAAAAAGAGGTTTGGTTAAAAATCTTTTGGCAGCAGAAACACTTGGTAGTACTACGGTTATTTTAACCGACAAAACTGGCACTCTGACACAAGCCAAAATGAAACTAAAGTCTGTGGCAACTTTAACTTCTGTTAAAAAAGGTGAGGAGTATGATTCTAGAAAAAACAAAGACGAAAGAGACGTACTTGATATGGCCATATTATCTACAGACGCTTTTGTTGAAAGTGGCCATCACATTAACTTGGTGGAGGAAAAAGATCTGCATGGTAGCCCAGTAGAAAAAGCTATCTTACTTGCAGGTCTCGAATATGGAGTAGAGAGAAAAGTTTTGGAAAAAGAATACCCACCAGTAGACTATTTAGAATTTAGGCCAGAAAATAGATTTTCTGCTTCAATAAACAAGACTAATCGAGGTCATAGAATGTATGTAACAGGCGCCCCCGAGCTGTTACTCGAAGACGCAAAATTTGTTTTTAGAGGAGGCAAAGCTATAACTATCACAAAAGAGATACGAGAAGAGCTCAATGAAATATATAAAAAGTTGAGTGAAGAAGGATTTCGTCTTATGGCCTCTGGATACAAAGACACAACCCTAAAACTTTTTCCGGACAAAATTAGAAAAGCAGATAAAACAGCAGAAGAAATAATGGACGGCCTCGTATTTGGAGGATTCATTGCTTTCCATGACCCTATACGTCCCGATGTAAGAGATGCTATCAGAACAGCGAAAGAGGCTGGAGTTAGGGTTATTATGGCTACAGGAGATCAGGCCATAACAGCAAGAAGTATAGCCATTGATGTGGGTATAGATTCTGGACCAGGTCCTATTTTAACTGGTAAAGAAATAGAGGGGTATTCTGATGATGTTTTGTCTGAAGCCTTAAAAACTACAAACATATTAGCCAGAGTGTTACCCCATCAAAAGCTCAGAATTGCTAATATTCTTAAAAAACAAGGCGAGGTGGTGGCTATGACGGGAGATGGTATAAATGACGCCCCAGCTCTTCATGTGGCAAGTATAGGTATAGCCCTGGGAAGCGGTACAGACGTTGCCAAAGAAGCAGCAGATATGATTCTACTTGATAATAGCTTTCAGGTCATAATCAACGCCATAGAAGAAGGCAGAAAGATGCTTGATAACTTGAAAAAGATTACCGCGTACCTTCTTTCAACAAGTATGAGCGAAATCTTTATTGTGGGATTTGCTCTTATTGTTGGAGTACCCCTGCCTCTCTTGCCCGTACAAATCTTATGGACCAATATAATAGAAGAAGGGTTCATGAACTTTGCTTTTGCTTTTGAGCCCAAAGAAAATGGGGTTATGAATAGAAATCCAAGATCAAAAGAAATGCGACAAATTATTACACCAAGCCTGAAAAGACTTATCATTACAATAAGCTTGGTCACGTCTGTATTTCTTGCCGGTTTATATTTTTTCCTTTTAAAATTAGACCTGCCTATTGAGGAAATAAGAACATTTATGTTTGCAGCGCTGTCTATAGATTCTATTTTCTTTGCATTTTCATTAAAGAATCTACATCGTCCTATTTGGCAAATAAATATCTTCTCTAATAAATATCTTATTTTTTCGTTGTCTGTAAGCACGCTCGCTTTGATGATGGCTTTATTTGTAAGCCCCATTCAAAACTTATTATCTCTGACTCAGATATCCGCAATGGAGACGTTCTATATTTTGCTTATAGGCCTATTTAACTTATTTATTATTGAGACTATTAAGCACTGGCTATTCCTAGTTAAACCAAATTCCATATATAATAATTAAGTATGTTATCCATCCAAATATTAGTCTTGGTTCTATCTTTTTTCGTGATCTCTTGGGCTGGGGCTATTTTGGTACGATCACTAACCATGCTCTCTAAACTTTTGGGTATATCTGAGTATATGATTGCTTTTATTTTGATGAGTTTTGCTACTTCTATCCCAGATTTCTCTATTGGTATATCATCAGCCCTCCAGCATGCTCCAAGTATTTCTTTTGGAGATGTTTTAGGAGAAAACCTTATGAATGTCACCCTGATTATTGGGTTGATAGCCGTACTAGCCAAAGGACTAAGCACGGAAAGTAAAATATCAAAAACAAATTTTTGGTTAGTATTTTTGTTAGCTTTTACTCCAATAATTCTTGCTCTAGATGGTTTGATTTCAAGAGGGGATGGCACTCTACTTTTAGCAATTTTCGTATTTTATATACTAAGACTGGTTAAGGATAAGAAATATTTTAAAAACCAACATATAGAAAATGGCATTGATCCAAAACACAAATTTGCCAGCACCATGAAAGGTCTAAAAAACTTCTCTCTGGGCGTCTTACTTTTGATAGCAAGTTCTTTTTCTCTCATATGGGCGGCAAAGGGTATTACAGACTATCTTGAGATCAGTACCATATTCTTCGGTATTGTTTTTGTGGCTATAGGCACCACATTACCGGAGCTTGTTTTCGGTATAAAAGCTTACAGAATGAGACATCCTTCGATGATACTGGGGAATGCGTTAGGCAGTATTGCTTTTAATTCTACGGCAGTAACCGGGATAGTAGCGCTTATAAATCCTATAAATATACAATTCAATGGCCACATACTCGTAGTAACGATTTTTCTTGGAACCTCATTTATTTTGTTTAATATATTTGCTTACTCTAAAACTCGAATTTCCAGCCTAGAGGGAGTTATGCTAATATTGCTTTATATTTTATTTATTTTTGCCCAAACAAGCCTTTAATTATTTATGGATTTATCTGTGTATATTCTTATAGCTATAGTTTCTGCCATATTATTTGTGGTATGGTTTATGCAAAAAAAACAAAGGAGGGAGACAGATGCGGGAGACAAAAGCTTTCTTTTAATACAGAACCAACTTAATGAACTCGCCAGAGTCCTAGACACGAAGCTAGGAGAGTCTTCAAAACAAATGTCTGAGTCTGTGAGGGTTCAGTTCAGTGAGTCCCAGAAGCTCGTACGAGATGTCACAGAGGGTCTAACTAAGCTCGATGAGACAAATAGGCAGGTGATTGGTTTTGCAGACCAACTCCAATCTCTTCAAGATGTCCTACAAAATCCAAAGAGAAGAGGGGTATTGGGTGAGTACTATCTTGAAACAGTTTTGAAAAATGTCTTACCTCCAAATGTATACAAAATGCAGTACGCAATAGGAAAGGACGATGACAGCAAGGATCTTATAGTAGATGCGGCTATCTTTGTTCAGGACAAGATCATACCCATAGATTCTAAGTTTTCTCTTGAGAACTACAATAGACTGATAGGAGAAAAAAGTTCAGCAGAAAGAGAGAAGCTAGAAAAACAATTCAAGCAGGATTTAAAAAACAGGATTGATGAAACTTCAAAATACATAAGGCCTCAAAACAACACAATGGACTTTGCTTTAATGTTTATTCCTTCAGAAGCCATTTTTTATGACCTTCTTATCAATCAAGTTGGTGCTGTAAAAATAAATACAGAAGATCTTATACACTACGCTGCCAGAAAAAAAGTAAATATAGTATCTCCCAATTCATTTTATGCCTTCTTGCAGACAATATTGCATGGCTTGAAGCAAATAGAGATAGAAAAATCCACACAAGATATAGTTAAAAGAGTAGATCAGCTTGGTAGACACATAAAAAGCCATGAGGAATATATGTCTAAGCTTGGTAATTCTTTAAGAACTACGGTAAACCATTATAATACCGCCCACAAAGAGTTTGTAAAAATAGATAAAGATGTGTTTAGGATCACAGAAAATTCAGCAGAGATTGAATCTATAACAATAGAAAAACCCGACTTGGGAGAAGAAGAGTAGGTAAACAAAAAGGCGATAACGCCTTTTAAGAAAGCTCGGGTACCGGAGGAGTAGGCCCTTTTTTGCTTTCCTAAAAACGTTATCGCCCTTAAATTTTTAACTGAACTCTCGTAAGTATAACAAACTTTATTTAAAAAGTCAATACTTAATATAAAAAGGAAAAACGGCAGTGATTAATCTGCCGTTTAAATGTGGTAGGGGTCTCTTTTGTTTGGCAATTTATAAATTGCTGAGAGGGGTGGGGGTTTAGAATTGATTCCTTTTAGAGAAGAAGATATTGTGGGCGAGTGAATAAAAATACCTATTCTAAACTAATTTTAGTAAAGTGCTGTATTCTTTGTCAAACAGATAGAGGATGCCGGTGCTGGCTAATGGGGGACTATCTCCCGTAACTAGCCAGCACCGCCAAGAGAATGGTTTGCGTTCAGAAAGAGTGGAGACCCCTGGAAACTCCGTTACTGAGCACAAGACCTTCTGCATCCCCGGATCTACTCTTAATTATATAACTAACTGAGATTACCACAATTAAATTTTGATTTTATTGTGGAAAAGTGGTATAAAAGTGATACCTAAAGCCGTGCTTTAGGTCTTTTAAAACTGGCCCTATCGTCTAACGGTTAGGACATCGGCTTTTCAAGCCGGTAATCGGGGTTCGATTCCCCGTAGGGTCACAAATTGAAACTTGGTAATGAGTGGTTCAAGGTAAGGAATCCTGCACTGTCCTCGCTTTAGATTGGTGAGGAAGTTGCTCGATGCTACTAGGATAAAAGTCGAACAATAAATACAATAAGCGCAATGACAAGTAGCGTATGAATAAAATTGCCTCCCACATTAAAACTAAATCCGAGAAGCCAAAGAACAAATAAAATAATAATGATGGTCCAAAATATTTTTAAGTGTGGTTATACAATTTTTTCAGTTTTATAAGCCCCCGATGCACTTGCACGGCGATCGCGTTTCTTGATTGTCCAGTGATGAGAGATATTTCTTTAAGAGAAAGATCTTGCGCGTATCGCATACGCATCACTTTCTCGTACTTTACAGGGAGGTACTGAATAAGGAGTAGTGCTGCTTTGCCGTCAAAAACATTAAAAATACGTTCAGAATGGTTGAAACTAGGCTCAAATCCTTTTTCGAGGAGGACATCGAGTGAGGATGTTTTGCGCTTGCGATATTCATCGATAATTAGTTGGTTCAGGATGTGATATAAAAATGGCTTCATTAAATCAATCTTCCCCCCCCTGACGAGATACGCCCAGGTTTTTATGAAGGTGTCCTGGACCAAATCTTGACCAGTTGCGTTGTTATGCGTTTTGAAAAAGGCATAGGAATTCATTCCTCGCTCATAGTCGTGGTGTGCTACGGTCAATACTCCTTCTCGTTCGATTTTTTGCTTCGGAGTTATCATACAAGTTAAGCCGAGCGTAAGGTCATTCCATTACAAAACTATTACAGAAACTCGGTAATAGTTGAGAATATCCCTAATGTTGAGCGCAGATATAGTCTTTATTGGATTTTACCTATTACAGAAGTATTACCACAATACAAAGTAAATGAAGATACACCCTTGATATTAAGAGTAGCACGCATACATCTTTATAGCGAGTTTTTGTAACAACATCGGCTTTCTAACGGCATTTGCTGTATCATGGAGAACAATAAAAAAGCTGAGGAGCAAGCACATACCAAAATCGGAGCTGACTTCGTAAGTCATTTTTGGGAAAAGAGCTGGACATACATCAAGACCGTAGTCGATGTTGTGCGCGAGCCAGTCCTGATTTTGGATAAAAATTTTCGAGTGATGGTGGCGAATGAGTCTTTCTATCGGGTGTTTCAGGTTGATCCAAAAGATACTGAGCAAAAAGTTGTATACGAACTAGGGAATAGCCAGTGGAATATTCCTGCTTTACGAAAACTACTTGAAGATATTCTGCCTAAAAATACCTTTTTCAAGGGGTTTGAAGTTACTCATGAATTTCCTTCGATCGGTCACAAGACAATGATCTTAAATGCCCGCCAAATTCACGTGAAAGAGGATACCTCTTTCACGCCAATTATACTTCTCGCCATGGAAGATGTTACAGAAATGATGGGCGTTGCTGAAATGCTTGCCCGCCACACAAAACAGTTTGAGATAAAAACTGGGGAACGCATTGAGAAGTTGGAAATCTATATCAAAAAACTTGAGAAAGAAGTGGGCGGACTCAAAAATAAATCCCAAGACTCATAAAAAGGTAATTGTAATGATGGTTGTAATGGGACAGTGTTCGGGTCGGCATTATATATAGAGATTAAACACAAAGGTCGATCGTGTAAAACAACGCCCCAATAATCTCTCAAATTAGTCTAAACAATAATCACATGAACAAAACAATGAATCTACAAAAAAATACGTCGAGCTTAGGCCTTCTCTCTGGCGTAACAATGATGGCAATGTTCGCCATCATGTTTCTCGGAATTCAGAGTGCCGCCGCCGCGATAACAAGTCAGTTGGATATGGGTGATCGTGGTTCAGAAGTTACTGAACTTCAGACATACCTCGCGACAAACGCGAGCATCTATCCCGAAGGCCTAGTCACTGGATATTTCGGTCAACTTACCAAAGCTGCAGTAGAGAGGTTCCAGGCGGCACAAGGAATTATCTCCCAAGGAACGCCAGCGACAACCGGGTATGGTCGCGTTGGGCCACTGACGCAAGCTGCCATTAACGCAAAGCTAGCGAATGGCGGAAGTCCTAGTCCTAGCGGAGATGTTTATGCTCCCACAATCAGGAGCGTGAACGTAAGCACCGACAACAATGGTGCATCCATAACCTGGACCGCAAGCGAAGCATCCATGGGAAAAGTCTACTACAGCACATCGCCAATCAACATAAGCAATACATTTGATTCAACGGGTGTATTCTCAGGCGAACCTACAGTAAGTGGAACCTTAGCTCAGTACGATGGTCTTGCTCGCATTACTCACACAATAAACATCAATAATCTCACACCGAATACAACATACTTCTATTTGGTTGTGGTATTTGATTCATCAAAAAACGTGAGTATAACATCGCCAGCTTCTTTCCGCACAACACAATAATTGATCCGGAAAGTGAAATAAAAAAATCACCGCTTGAGGATCGGTGATTTTTTATTACTGAAATATCGGTAGCATCGAGCAACTTCCTCACCAATCTAAAGCGAGGACGGCGCGGGATTCCTTCCTTGAACCACCCATTCCGCGCTGTCCGAGCGAATAGAGGCCCTGCCGCACTGCCCGAATACTTGGATTGCAGAACCCCGAAAGAGAAAAACACCCTTTCCTTTTTCAAAAACGCATCCCCTGCCAAATCAAGAAAGCAAGGAGTGTCTTTTCTTTCGGGGTTGTCGCCGAGTCCGCTAGGCGGCGGGCGGCTCTCCAGCGCGAGCGGAGCGTAAGAGTTAGTCCCAAGCCACCACACGCTCCGCGCGTGCGAAAGGTTTTCATTCGTGCAGGGTACGCGCAA
>Ga0210057_1001037_pt1 | contig 43537 bp, 40 predicted proteins | sample CryGeyCG2114_010_2_FD_183968 | JGI IMG/M metagenome (GOLD analysis project Ga0210057, IMG submission 183968) | Groundwater microbial communities from aquifer - Crystal Geyser CG10_big_fil_rev_8/21/14_0.10 (SPAdes) (version 2) | ecosystem: Environmental > Aquatic > Deep subsurface > Groundwater ...
AACAAGCGCCAAGGGAACTTTAAAATATTTCACCCAAATGGCGAACTCTTAAAAAAAGCCTCTTATAAAAATGATCATTTGCACGGCGAAATTTATGACTATTTTCCTGGTACAGGAATGCGGGTTAAAAGCGTTTCAAGATACCAAAATGGCAAGCTAAAAGGTCCATTCAAAGAATTCGATATTGATGGCAAAATCATCAAATCAGGAAATCACTAGAATTAGAGACTCAAAGTGTTAACTTTTATCAAATTTTGACCAAATCTTGACTTTTTTTAAATTCATAATGCTATAAATATGAGTAGCTAGAAATAGATACAATGGGAGGAAGCTTGTGAAAAAGAATTTAAAGTACTTAGCAGTGTTTGTGCTAGGCGGTTTTGTCTTTTTAGGTCTTAATCGTGCTATCGGTTACTTTAGCCTACAAAAAAAATCTGCTTCTATTCAATCGGTTGATCAAGAAGACCAGTCAATTTCAAAATCCCGTGATAACAGCATTGATCTTCACCCTCTTAATAAGCGACGAGATGATCTAAGAAAACTTTTCCAAAAAATGCACCGACCACAGCAAACAGACGATAGTGATTCTCTTGCCAGTCAATTTCAGCAAATGAGACAACAAATGCTTCAGATGATACAAGACCAAACGGGTGGCATAGATTTTCAAGTAAATCCAATTGATAATGACTCCAACCTGATCCAATCGGAGGACAAGCAGAACTACTACTGGGAATTAGCTTTAGACCAAATTGATGAAAATTCGATAAAAATTGATGTCAAGGACGGGCTTCTTAGCATAAGCGGCCAGAGTAAGATTGAAGAAGAAAATAATAATCAAGGCAGCTTTTCTCGTAGCACAGTTATTTCAAATTTCCATAAATCATTTCCGGTGCCAGAGAATACTGACGTCAGCAAACTAAAAATTGAAAAGAAAGATAAAAAAATTCAAATTGTCTTACCTAAGCGAGCATAAAAAAAGGGGAGATAATCTCCCCTTCTTCTTGCTCAATTCAAAAAAATATCTACAGAGTGTCGACATCAACTCTACGATCAGCAACTGAGACAGTTTGGGTCTTAGTACTTCGCCCATTTGTCTTAAGTGTTAGCTGGTATTCTCCTGGATTCAAAATGATATGGAAGCTACCGTCTGGACGTACCTTATATTCTTGAACTAGTTGAAAAATGCCCTTATTTTGTTTTTCAACCAAAATTGTCTGCGCAGCATTTAGCTCAGCACGTTCTTGCACTACTCCACGCACAGAAGATCCTTCTAATCTCTGCATTAGATAGCGCCAGCCAACGCGGTTGCGTTCAACAGTTTGATCACGCCATCTTGAGTAACTGGGTTGAAAGCCCTCGCGAGAAGAATTGACCTCGATAACAAATGGAATGACTTGATAAACGGCATACATCCAATCAACGTCACCACCATCAACTCCGTAAAGAACTTCCCAAGGCGTTCCTGGCGTATAGTCAAGCAACTCGGCCATTTTCTTTCCAATAGTCGAAATGATTTCGTGAGTTTCAGTCTTTTGCCCTTCACAACCGTAAGGGTATAAAACTAATTCCGAATATGAATGATATGAAATATTAAAAACTGGCCGTATTTTCTCTACTAGTCCCATCAATGCCTTGGTCTCAGGCTCACTTCCGGCACTAGGGCCACGGTAGGTATCTGACCAGGATGAGCCCGATGAACCGTTACAAGCGCCCCACTTAAAAGGATAGTTGCGATTAATATCGACGCCTGAACCATAGGCAACATTCTTTCGCCACATGGAAGATCCATGCCAAACTTTATTATTGCCGTCGACATTCAACATGGGAACAATCCAGATATCATTCTCATTAACCCATCTTGTGGCCTCAGTATCTTTCCCATAATGAGTAAGAAGTTCATTGGCAATATCCAAGGCCACTTCTGGTGTCATAACCTCGCGAGCATGGTGCATCCCATTATACAAAAGGGTGGGTTCAAGCGGATCATGAACATCGGGTGTATCAGAAATTTGTAGCGCCCAAATGTCACGCCCTTCAACACTTTTTCCAATAGAGACCAGGCGGGAAATTTCGGGATAGCGGGCATGGTAATCTTTCAAGATGCTCTCGACCTCTTCAGGAGTCTTATAGTCCTGATCAGGACCGAGCATGCCATTTTTGTTCTTCAGTTGTTCCAAGTCCCAACCTTGGGCCAACAGTTTATCCAACTGAGCTTGAGTTAGATACAGGTCTATTGTCTGCTGTTTAAAATCTACTCCCAGGACCTCAAGATCCATGGCGCGAATATCCAGCATTGCCAAGTGATATTCGTAGGGTGTGTAGCGAACACTCAGCACTCGCTCACTATCAAAAAAGTCATTTCCCCCACTATCTACGTGAGCAAAAGAAAGAGCTGAATGTAGGGAGAAAAAAGCAACTAAAAAAACTAGCAATAAATTGCCAAGCCTATTGAGCATAAAAACATCCTTGTTTTTTGTTGACGACAAAACAAATTCTAAGGATTTAATTTGATTTGAAAATGTAAATATTGAAATGTAGGAAAATGTGAGAGAATCTACCCGACGGTCTTAGTCGGGCGATTGTCAATTCCAACTTCTTTTTAGTTCGCCTTCGAGCTCACGGTATTCTTCAAGCTCGCGCGGACGCAATCCATCCTTTTTTAACTTGCGCAATCTTCGTCTCGCAGCACTTTTCTGATAGCGCTGATTAATTTTGGAGCTCCTAAATCTGAGCTGGTCTTGGGTCGACACTAATGGTGAAGTAATTTTTGTTTCCGCCTTGGATAAGGGCACAAGCTCTTCTAATAAGCGCAAGCTTCTAAAATCAACATTCTGCTCCAGCCATTGTATAGATTTTTTTTGGTCCCATATACGCACTCTTCTTAACCGCGGTCTTGTCTCTGTGATATAATTAACCACTTTCTCTTCATCAAAAATTTCCAAAGAGGAAAATAAGATTTGCGCCATGCCCAGCTTAAATAGCTCTTCTCGCGCCATATAAGGAACACCATCATCATGGAACTTCTTATAGATCTTCTTCCCAGTTCCTTTAAGTGGAATGGTGTGATCCCAGAAATATTCAGGGTACCAAAAACCAACTTTAAAGGCCTCTGACTGATCTAAAGAAAGAATACCCGCATGATTAAGGGCAAAATAAACAAAATCGATACAATTGTAGCCATTTACCGCTTGGGCCAATTCTGGTTCGTAAGGAGAATTTGGTCTAGCTTCTTTTAATGATAAAAATGAATAGCCCTGCTTGAGCCCTGGATAAATTTTCATGGCCTCTAGAAGTTTGATCGCCTGTTCATCATCAATATAAAAACCACCCTCAAAGTCAGCATTACCTTGGGCTGCGGCGCTAGCAAAACCTTGAAATTCTCCAGTTAAAGTGCCATCAGGTAATTGGGTCGGAAGCGCCAATCCACGCACTCCGTTTATAATAAATTCCTTGAAGTTAGCCTGCCCACTCCATCCAGTAAAAATATCATTGTCATAATTTTTAAAAATGAATTTCTCTTCGCCGATTCCCTTTCTGTCTATTGCATGTTGTTTTAAGGCCTCATCTGAAAGATGAAGCCACATCATGTAATGCCCTTCGGTGCTGCGATTGCCATATTTATTGTAACCGTTAACTTTACCAAATAGTGTTTTGGCGATTTGGTAACGAATATGCATCTGAAAAATATTTTCAAGTGAAACCAGCATTTCTGGTACCGATTTTTCTAAAACAAGTGGTGTGAAAGCATCCCAAACGAAAATAGAAACCCAACTTTTTTTATGGGCCGAAGCTACTGATGCTTGAGCAGCTTGCCCATTAGGCGTGCACAAGACCAGTAAAATAGATAATGTAAAGAAAGCCAGACAGCAGTTTTTTAGGCGGTACTTCATGTGTGCCATAATTTCATCTCTCCCCGTGATAATATATGCCAGAATTGTAACATGGGAATAAAGATGTGCGATAAAATTCGCACCAGTCTTCAAATTTCGAACAACTCAATTAATTATCTGAGAAAGAAACTCGCGTAAACGTGGGCTCTTGGGCGACTCAAAAAAATCCTTTGGCTTAGCAATTTCAACTAATTCGCCTGCGTCCATAAAGACAATCCTATCTGCCACTTCTCTGGCAAAACCCATCTCATGAGTAACACAAACCATTGTCATTCCATCCTTGGCAAGATCGACCATGACCTGAAGCACCTCTCCCACCATTTCTGGATCTAAAGCGGAAGTTGGCTCATCAAAGAGCATAATCTGAGGCCGCATACAAAGGGCGCGAGCAATCGCCACTCTCTGCTGCTGACCGCCCGACAACTCTATTGGATACTTTGCGGCTTGATCACTAATGCGCACTTTATCTAAATAAAACTGAGCAAGCTCGGTCGCCTGCGATTTTGTCATTTTCCTTACATGCAACGGGGCCAAAATCAGATTCTGTAAAATAGTTAAATGTGGAAAAAGATTAAATTGCTGAAACACCATTCCGACTTCAGTACGTATGTGCTCTAAAGATTTACTCCCACCGTCAAGCTCAATTCCATCCACCAAGAGACGGCCTTGTTCAAATTCTTCCAATCCATTTACCAAGCGAATCAGCGTCGACTTGCCGGAGCCAGAAGGGCCGCACACCACAGTTCTTTCACCTTTGGCCAATTGCAAGTTAATATTTTTCAAAACTTGAAAACTACCAAACCATTTACTGATATCAATAAACTCAATCATGTTGTTCTTCACACATACACCCCTGTCATAGCGCTTCCAAGACTTTACTTACTAAGTTGCTTTATACTTCTCCAATTTCGAGCCAATACGCGAAAGTGAAATACAGAAAATAAAATAAATAAGCGCGACAAAGAGATAGGCTTCGATGCTAAATCCCAGCCATTTACTATCAGTCAATGAACTCTTGGTCGTCCCCATTAAATCAAAAAGTGATATGACAATCACCAGCGATGTATCTTTAAACATTCCGATAGTAGTGTTAATAGTGGGAGGAATAACGGCCTTCAATGCCTGAGGAAGAATAATTAGACGCATACGCTGAAAATAGGTTAGCCCCAACGCCATGGCGGCTTCATCTTGGCCATGGGAAACGGCTGCCAATCCACCTCGTACAACTTCAGCATGATAGGCAGCAACAAACATTGTAAGGGCAACAACCGCGCGCAATAATTTGTTGATATTTAATCCCTCAGGCAAAAAAAGCGGAAGCATAACGGAGGCCATGAAAAGCACACTAATCAGTGGGACGCCTCTAATTAGTTCAATATAGGCAACGCTCATACCTTTCAAGAGTCGAGAGTGAGACTGTCGCCCCAACGCAAGTAGAATGCCAACAGGATAGCTGATGGTGATTGCCAAAAAAGCCAGGATAAGAGTCAGTGGCAACCCACTCCAATAAGAAGAATCCACCGGCATTAAAAAAAATCCGCCACCCATCAGCCAAAAAATAAAGACGAGGGCAATTGCCATATAAAGCAATAAACGCTTATTCCATCGTTTAATATCAGAAATATAAATAAATCCTGCGACAAAGAGAATGATAACTAAAATGGGCCGGTACAATTGCTCATCAGGGTAGGTACCAAATAAAATAAAACGTGCTTTCTCTTTGACGAAGGCTAAGCAAGCGCCTTCGGATTGGCGACACAAAGATGCATCGCCTTGCCATATGCCTTTTACTAATAGCCAATTAAAAAGTTTAAAACCAGTAATAAGAATCAAGGGAGTCAAGACTGCAGTTATAATCGCATTATACCAAGGTACAAAAAAACTTTTTAATGATGACAGTTTATATAATTTATTTCTCTTCATGCCATCAATTGGTGGGATTAAGTCGCACCATTCCCTTTGCCATCTTACGGTTATACATATTCATCAACCAAGAAGTTATTAAAGAAATACTTAAATAGACTAACATGATGATGGCCACCAACTCGACTGCCTGACCAGTTTGATTTAAGCTGGTATTGGCAATAGAAACAAAGTCGGGGTAGCCAATCGCCACGGCCAGAGAAGAATTTTTGGCCAAATTAAGCATCTGGGCAATAAGAGGAGGAATAATAACCCGCATTGATTGAGGAATCACAATCCACCTTAAACATTGGGAGGATGACAAACCGAGAGAAAGTCCCGCTTCCCATTGCCCCTTTTTAACAGAAAGAATTCCCGACCTGACAATTTCAGCATTAAAAACGCTGGTATAAAGAACCAGTCCTAATAATAGGGAGGCAAATTCCGGGGAAATACTTTTTCCTGCGCTGAAGTTAAATCCCTGCAAGACTGGATACTCTACGGCATGGAAGTGACTAAGCAAAAATGACACAAGAATAAGTAGCAAGATAAATACCGTAATAAGTAAACCCAGCTTATATTTTCGACTAGAATAAAAAATGCTTCTAGACTTTTTCAGCACCAAGAAAAACATTAGCAGGAAGACAAATGCCAGGACCATAATCAACAGCCCTGTGTGACTAATACTTGGAATAAATAATCCACGATTACACAAAAACATCCCTGGCAATGGGTGGTAGGCTTGGCGAACCGAGGGGAAGATTTCTGTAAATAGGGCATACCAGAAAAAAAGTTGTAATAGCAGCGGGATATTTCGTAATAAATTAATTATAGCAGCAGAGGTTTTGCTCAAAAGTGGGTTTTGTGCCAGTCTAAAAATTCCAAGTAAAAATCCCAAAGGAACGGCAAGAAGATTACCTATCAGCGCAACTTTTAATGTATTGAGCAGCCCGACCAATAAGGCGCGCGCGTAGTTATTGGAAGATTGATAAGAAATAACTGACTCACCTATCTCAAAGCCTGACTGCATTTTTAAAAAACCTAGACCGCTAGCAATATTTTGTGCCTTAAGATTATGCTGAAGATTATAAAATAATAATCCCAGAAAAAATGCCACCACCGCAAAAAACAGCAGGATGGGAAGATTTCTTCTCCAATGCAATCGGAAGTTTGTTTTCATTCGCCTCATGAAATTATCTTAAAGGAGGTGGATAGTGCAAGCCACCCTTGTTCCAAAGCGCATTCAGTCCCCGTGCTAATTTTAAAGGCGTTTGTGCCCCAACATTGCGCTCAAAAATTTCAGAATAATTCCCTACTTGTTTAATCATTTGGTAGGCCCATTTTTCACTTAGGCCTAGTGACTTGCCATTGCCTTCTATCACTCCCAAAAATCTTTGAATCTTAGGATTGCTATCCTTTAGCATTAGATCTACGTTCTTTGAATCAATTCCCAACTCTTCAGCTTCCATTAAAGCATAGACACTCCACTTTACGATATCAAACCAAGCATCATCGCCATGTCTAACAGCGGGAGCCAACGGTTCCTTGGAAATCACTTGTGGCAAAATGATATAGTCATCCGGATTTTTCATTTTAGAGCGCTCCGATGCCAGGCCCGAAATATCAGTTGTCAAAGCGTCACATCGTCCCTTAAAAAAGGCCTGATTGACCTCCTCATTACTTTCAAAAACAACAGGTTTGAATTTCATTTGATGTGCGCGAAAAAAATCTGACATATTGAGTTCTGTAGTTGTGCCTTGCTGAGTGCAGACGCTGGCCCCGACCAACTCCAAAGCACTCTTAATTTTGTCCTTTTTTCGCACCATGAAACCCTGGCCATCATAATAAACCACCGGAGCAAAGTTCAGCCCCATAGATGTATCACGCCCCAAATTAATCGTCGTATTACGGCTTAAGACATCCACTTCACCCGACTGAAGAGCAGTAAATCTTTGGGAGGCATTAAGAGAAATATATTTAACCTTACTTGCGTCGTTGAAAAGTGCAGCCGCCAAGGCACGACAGATGTCGACATCCATTCCATGCCATAAACCTTTCTCGTCAGGTGAAGAAAAACCTGCCAGGCCGGTACTCACTCCACAATGCAAAAGGCCGCGCTTTTTAACCACTGACAACGTTTCGGCCTGAGAAGTCAGAGACAACATGAGACCGCTTAGAAAAAAAACCAAAACTTTTATTTCTTTCATTCAATCCCTACCCTTTAAATGGTCATTTAAAACTTAATTTTAGTATTGTGCCCGGCGAGAGGCCGAAAATCAAGGAATGGCGCTGAGAGTATCAGGCCTAGGTCAATAATGCTTAAGTTGGATGATAGTCGAAGCGAACAACAGCACAAATCCTCCACATATTTGGAAAAGATCAAGCCTGGCACCTAAAAAGATCCAATTGAGTACCACGGCAAAAAATGGGTAGGACATTTCCACCAACGTGCACAATCTTGCGGGTATTAATTTAAGCCCACGATAATAAAAAAACATACCGAGAAGTCCCGAAAGGATTACAAGAATAAAGATTTTGGCCACAAAAGTAGCGCTCAAATCTAATTCAATAGCGCCGGAAAAAAGCAAGGGAAAGAGAGAAAGCAGACCAAAGCTAAAGCGCAGGGACATGATTTCTTTTTCTTCATAGCCGGAGATTGAGAGCTTGCGCCCGAAAGCTGTGGCGCTACCCCAGCCAACGACGGCCACCAAGGCCAGAATCAGGCCTATCAAACCGCGCTTGTGCGATAGCATGTTTTGCCACTTATCTCCCTCAAAAAATACCATTTGCAATTCACTATGAACGACTAACATGGCCCCAATAAGACATAGCAGCGCCCAAATAACAAATTGCTTATGAATCGGCTCTTTCAATAAAAAATGTGCCAAGAATATTGCCACCAATGGTTGTAATTTCTGCAAGACAATGACCTGGCTGGGATCTATATAATTAAAAGCGCGAGTAAAGCACAAAGTCGACAAAGCCGAGCCAAAACCACCTAAAATTAAGAAATAAACAATATGAGAAAACTTAGCGTTCCAAATACGCTTAAATGATTTTACCACAATAGGGAACATCAAAATCACGAGCAATAAATGCTCCGAAAAAACAATTTTGGCGGCTGACTGGCCGCTGGCGGCCAGTGGATAGCGGATCAATCCATCGATGCCCCAAAGTAAACACGCCAGGACGACGAAAAAAATACCTAACATTGATTCTCCAATGACATAAAATTGGAAAATATCTGAACCGCCCGAGTTGCAACTTTCTCTTGTTTGACTTTTTTTCTACCTTTTTTGCTTTTTAGTTCCTCGCGCGAAAGCTCGACAGAAGGCATCAGTCCAAAATTGATACTTGAGGGAGAGGCCTTTTCCCAAGTCATAATATAATTTATCAAAGCACCTATCGCCGATTCGCGAGGAAAAGGGCGAACCTCTAAACCTTGCAGCTTGCGATTGAGCTGGTAACCTAAATATAAACCTATACTGGCACTTTCAGTATAGCCCTCAACACCCACAATCTGACCAGCAAAGGAGAGCTGGGGAAACTGCTTACTTGCCAAATCAAAATTGAGAAGTTTCTTTGAATTTAAAAAGCTATTGCGATGAACAGATCCCAAGTGAAGAAAGTTAGCATTTTCAAAGCCCGGAATCATCTTGAAAACCCGCAATTGTTCCTTGTAAGTCAGGCGTGTTTGAAAACCCACCAGATTAAAAGCACTACCTAACAAATTTTCTTTTCGCAATTGTACAACTGCATAAGCGCGCTTCCCCCCCTCAGGCTCAAGTCCAACTGGCTTCATGCATGAAAATCTAGCAGTATCTCGTCCTCGCTGCGCCATAACATCTATGGGTAAGCAGGCCTCAAAAAATTTTTCTTGCTCAAAATCCTTACACGGTACTTTTTCCGCCTTGATAAGTTCGGAAATAAATTGCTCATACTCATCTTTGTTCATGGGAACATTTAAATAGTCGCCTTGCCCAAACTGACCATAGCGATCCATGAAAAATAGTTTTTCCATATTTAGGGACTCAGCTTCCACCACTGGTGCAATGGCATCATAAAAATAAAAATCATCACTCGATAGATTGGCAACAATCCATTCTTCCAGACCTGGGGAGGTCAACGGACCAGTCGCGATGACAACGTGTTGGCAATCATACTCCTGCATTAACTCCAGGGGATTAAAGGCCTCGCGTGCGATTAAGGTGATATTGGGATGAGACTCCAGTGCGTTATGAATATACTGGCTAAATTTCTCCCTATCGACTGCCAAGGCATCTCCCGCGGGCACAGCAAAGAGCTTGGCAGCGGTCAGGATAAGGCTACCAAGAGCTTCCATTTCATTTTTTAAAATCCCATGTGCCGAGTCGGGCCGTAAAGACTTCAGGCTGTTGGTGCAAACAAGCTCAGCGCAACTTTTAAGTTTTTGCGCCGGAGTGGGTTTTATCTGCTTAGACTCGACTAGAAAAATTTGATGGCCAGATGACGCCAAATAATGGGCACACTCACTGCCTGCTAAACCTGCTCCAATGATCAATATTTTTCTTTTAGCTGTGTCCATTACGTCCTTTATTTGCTATATTTTGGCATTAAAGATTGAGCGTCCCTGCCACGCTAGCCCACATACCCTGTGGGATGATAGTCGTCAACGGATAGATGCTATAAGTGCTCAGAAACTCGATGAAAATAACTATTCACCAAACTCACCATGCCATTGCCGATTTTGAACAAATTTATAACTATCTGTCGAATTATTTCAAACCCGGCCACCCTGATGGCCTGCACATATTTCCAGAGCTCTTTCTAACCGGTTATCCTCTTCAGGACCTTTTGCTGCAAAGACCATTTAATCAGCGCTACCACGAATTTCTCGCTCGACTTGATAACTGGGGGCTTAAAAATTTTAAGTCAAAAGGCCCGCAAGACTGCATGATACTTTTGGGTGGCCCCTCATACATAATGGACGAGTTGGCCAATCAAGAATATCCCAAGGCGATTTTTAATAGCATTTTCCAACTCAGCCCCGGAACTCCCCTTAAAAAGATTTACGATAAAATTCTGCTTCCGAATTACGATATTTATGACGAGAAAAAATATTTCGCCGCAGGAGACCAGGTCAAGATCGTTGAATTTGCTGGCAAGAATATTGGTCTGCAAATTTGCGAGGATATGTGGCCTTCCTCGCTGCATGATCGCAATCCCAGCCTTGAGCTTAAACTTTTGGCTCAAAATCAAAAGTGCAAACTCGATTTGGTGGTCAACTTAAGTGCCAGCCCTTTTAATCTTGGAAAAGAAGCCAAACGGCTCTTGCGAGGAAAAGAAATATCTAAATTACTAGATGCTCCCTTTATTTATTGTAATAGGGTTGGCGGTGAGGATGAAATCCTCTTTGACGGGGGCAGCTTTGTGGTTCAATCGGAACAAGTGCTGCATCAGTGCCCTAGTTTTAGCCCAGACGTCTTCACTTTTGACAGTGAAACTTTAGTCTCGGCAAAATCAGACTCAAGCAGGTTTAAAGAAACGGGCATAGTTGCCAAAGCTGGTGGTGAGTTTACTGAAAACACCTGGGAATCTCTCTTCTTACCCAATCTTGATTATACTGATGACTTACCAGTTCTTAGCAAACTCACTCCCGAACGCTGTCATTCAGTTCTTAATGCTTTACAATTCGGACTCCAGGAGTACGCCGCCAAAAGTAACATGAACAAATTTTTAATTGCGGTCTCGGGAGGAATTGACTCGGCCCTAGTTCTGGCCATAGCTCATCTTGGACTAAAAGCGGGGCAAGAGATTGAAGCTATCTTTATGCCAAGCATTTACTCAAGTACTTTAAGTTATGACTTAACCTACCAAATGTGCCAGACGTTACAGATCAAATTTACCAGCCTGCCAATTAAATTTATCCACGCAACGGTTCGCAATCTCTTTCGAGAGCATTTTTCTCATGAATTGGATGGTCTCGCGAATGAAAATGTACAATCCAGGCTGCGAGGAACCTTGCTTTATACCCGCAGCAACCAAACTGGCGCGATGGTGATCAACACATCCAATAAGTCTGAATTAGCGGTTGGCTACTCAACCCAGTATGGCGACAGTGTTGGGGCCATCTCTTTACTGGGCGATCTGTATAAAACAGAGATCTTCCAACTGGCACATTATATCAATGACCGCTTCGGAGAAATAATACCCAAGTCCATTATCGATAGGCCACCCACAGCTGAATTGCGAACAAATCAAACAGATGAAGAAAGCCTTTTGCCATATCCCAAACTCGATGCCATCTTGGAATGTATTTTGTGCTACCGCATGGGATTGCCACAAATAGAATCGCTTGGTTTTACCCCGGCCGAAATCTCTAAAGTATATGCCCTCTACCAAAAATCTGAATTCAAAAGAAGCCAGTTTTGCCCTATCATAAAACTCAAGTCCAAAAGTTTTGGCTTTGGTTATCGCGTACCGATATGTAAAAAAATGATTTAATAATGTGTAATATTAATTTTTAACAAGGAACCTTCCATGCCGCAAAAAAAACAAATCAAGTCCATCCTCAACTCATGGAAAAAAATCAAGCAGGAGATATTAAAATTTCTGAGCGAAAAAAAGTTGAATGAAATGCAGAGTGCCTTGAAAAAATTTGTAAAGACAGCGCAAAAAGATCTTGGTTCACTGGTCGATAAAGATATCACCACCATCAAGAAAAAATTTAATTCAGAAAAGAAACAACTTGAAAAATTAGTCGACAAGGTGATCCAAGCGGAAATTAAAAAAGCCAAATTATTTGTTACGACACAGAAAAAAGAACTGACGAAATTACAAAAGAAATTTGAACGTTTTGTTCCTGCCAGAAAAAAGAAAGCAGGCAAGAGAACCAGTAAAGTAGCAAAAAAAACTACTAAAAAGGCAGCCAAAAGCAGCGCCCCCAGGACCACAAAAAAATCCAGCAAGAAGAAGGCCGGCAAAAGAGTATAAGCTTAAGCCGATTTTCATTTGAACTTTTACTTTTGAATCTTTTTAATCTCTAAGGGATTTAATCTTGCCCCGTCTATCACGAGAATTATTGCTAATTACTTTTGGTTATGGGGCACTATTCGCGCTGGGATTGATTGATAATGCTCGCGGTCCTACCTACCCTAACTTACTCACAACATTCAAGCTAGGACCTGGGCCAGGATCCTGGTTTTTTACCATAAGCTCAATCGGCTCTCTTATCTCTCTTTTATCCAACAAATGGTGGCTGAGACAGAAAGGCCCATTCCAATCCTTGATTCTTTTTAATCTGCTTATGGCGGCCGGAGCATTTTTAATTTTTGTAGGTACTTTTATTTTTCATCAGTTTTATGCAGTTCTTTTCGCCAGCATGATCTTTGGTATGGGTAGCGGGGGTTCTGGCATATCAATGAACATTATTATTGCCACTAATGCTCCCTCTCACTTGCGTCGCCAGATCTATGGTGGCTTACATTCAATGTATGGTATCGCTTCTCTTTTAGCGCCATTTTTGGCCAATTATTTCCTCGATGATAAGTGGCCCGAGCTGTTTGCCTGGCTGGCCTTGATACCCTTGACCCTGGCCATATTATTTTACAGATTAAAATATAAATTTCAATTAAGTTCACCTTCGATACCAAATTCGGAACAAGGATTAAAGTATCAGACAATTAAAAAAAAGAAATTGAGACCAGAACATTTAATTGCCATTGGACTATCAAGCTATGTCGCTGCCGAAGTTCTCGTCTCCACCCGCTTGGTCTACTATCTGACTCAAACTGGTCAATTTTCGCTTGCAAGTGCCAGATTATATCTAGTCCTATTTTTCGTCTTACTAACAATTGGAAGATTGACTTTGGCATTGGTCAAAATCCCAATATCAAATTTCAATCTAATCATTTTTGGGCTCTATGCCACGGCCATTATACAAATGGCAGGCCTATATGTTGCCCCCATCTGCCTGTCACTGACTGGTCTTTCTATGTCTTTCATATTTCCCACTGGTATGGATTATATAAGCCAACTATTTGGGGCCAAAAATAGTGCCCCTATTATAGCCTTGACCATGCTCATGAACGGTATTTTTATTATCTTGATTCATCTAGTTACCGGAGTTATTAGTCAGCATTACGGCATCTTCACTGCTCTACATTTAGTTTTTATTCTGCTGGCCCTATCGCATCTCTTACTTTGGCTTTCAAGAAAGAGAATACATTTATCTTAAAAATTGGTGTTGGATATTTCTTCACGAAAAGGTCGCCATTTACCCTGCCAAGTATTGAGAGCAGAGCCACGCAATTCTTTTGTTTTTGGATTTATATCCAATTTGATGTAGGTCAGATGAGTCACACTTTGGTGCATGCCTGCATCCATGGAAGGCAATGAATTCCAAGTTCCAGAATTGAAGTAATACTTACCTTCTGGAAATCTTCGCCATTCAACAACATGCGTGTGCCCCATAACCACGGTATGTAAGGTGGGACCTTTTTTAAGAATCGATTTAGCTTTTTTTTCATACTTAGGATAAATGGTAATTTGTTTAAGAATTTTCATGGTAGTTTTAAAATTCCGATTCATGCGTGTATAAGCATCAAAATTTGTTTCTATAAAATATTTCAAAACAACCACGGACATCCTTAAAAAAAACAGAAAATCATTGATCAGACACCATTTTACGTATGCAGACATCGGACGCACCTTATCGATATAAGGTCTTTCTTTCTTGAGGATTGGCAAAATGTGAATACAAAACAGACTCCCCCATGGAAGATTGAGAATTTTTTTTCCGTTAGGGCCTTCTAAAAAGAACTTATGCTCGGGTACCGCATTAATGACTTCGAATCGATGCCCATGCTCGATATGAATTCCATGAATATTCATTTCAAAGCAGAACTCAACCTTTTCTCCCACGTATTCTCTAAATTTTTCCTTTGTTTTTTCAAAGGCCATACCAGAGTCATGATTTCCAATAACATACGTTATCTTTTTATTAGGAGACGCAAGAAAGTTTTTTAAACCTTCAAAAAATTGTCGATGCCCATGATAAATTAATTCTAGTCCGGTGGTCGAAACATCTTCATCAATAATATGCGTAAATACCCCTTGAATATCAATTTGAATAAGATTAAAGATATCGCCATTAAGGATTAAATGAATATCAGACCAATAATGTTTACCTGAGCTATAAAATTCTAAAAATTCTACAAACCGGTCATCTTCAAAAAAATCTTCAAGAATATTTAATTGTCCATTACGTAAGAATTTGCCTTTTCCTAAATGCAGATCACTAATTGCAATTATCAACATGGTAATTGGCCTTTATACACCTGGAGCATTTCCCACTGGCACAATTGCAACAATCTCTCCAGCATGGCAGACTCTGCCACGCCCGCCCTTCTTAGCCTGATACATCATAACATCCGCAATATTAAGAATTTCTTCCTTATCTCTGGCATCGTGGGGAAAAATAGCGACACCAATACTTACGGAGATATGAATCTCACCTGCCTGATCAATTTTGAAGGCATGTTGTGAAATGGCTTTTAAAATCCTCTCGCCAATAATTTTGGCAACCTTAACATCTGAATTAGGTACGATCATGATGAACTCGTCACCTCCGTAGCGATAGACCAAGTCAGATTCACGCAATTTATCCTGCAGTATTTTAGATACCTCTATTAAAAGTTTGGTTCCTACAATATGGCCATATTTATCATTGATATTTTTAAAATGATCGATATCAATAAATAAAACTGAAAATTCTTGTCCCAACATCGAGTGCTTTTGAATTGCGGACTGAATATCGCTACTTAGCTTTCTTTGATTGTACAGGCCGGTAACATCGTCAATATGGACAAGTCCTTTGAGTTTATCAAGATCATTTATTTTTGAAATATAATAAAATGTGTTCTCTATAAACTTAGACAGATAATCTAAAGTTTCATCTTCTATTTGATTTGTTAAAAAGCCAGAAACGGCGAGACAATATGTTTGTCCCTTGGCTTCACCTAAAAATAAATACAGCCTTTGCTTACTATCATCTTTTTTCCAACCTTTTTTCTTTTCACTCGGACTTGGCGTAAGGGCATCAACAAGAAACGCTGCCGTTTCTAGCGTTTTCTTTTCATCTTCTGACCATACCAGACGTACCGACCGATTTATCTTTTTCTTACTAGATGTCTTTTCGCTCTTGATGGGGATTGAGAGAATTCCAAGTGCTTCATATTTGCATGTTTTGTGAAAAAATTCACGCAAGAGACGATATAGTTCCTCATGATCATTCCAGTCTCTAAAGGCACTGATCATATCCAGTAAGTTCTTAATTTGTGTTTCCTGATTCCCAACCATACTGGACTGCACCTACAGTTTGTTTATTTTCTCAAGCATTTCATGATCTACTTCCAAGTCATCCTCTAGAATTTTGATACTCCCGCGTAGAGTTTTCATAATTTTAGTAATCTTATCCTCAAGTTTATTTTTATCATCCCTAGATCTTTGCTCCTTAATTTGCGCATTTTCCATATTGAATTCAAGCGAGTCAATCTTTCTTTTCAATTCTAAAATTTTCTTATCTCTGGCCTTAATCTGGTTTTCACTATCTAGCGATTGGAGTTCAAGTTGGCCTTCAAGTTCTTTTTCTCTCTGTCTTATTTGGTTGAAATCAATTCGTAGTTTATGGTTCAAGCGATCAACTTCTTTTTGATATTTTCTAAGCTTTTCCTCATAAACAACTTTTTTATCATCACTCTGCTTAGTTTTTTCTTTCAACTCATCAATCTCTTTTAGATGGCGTTTTTTCACAATTGATAACTCTATTCGAAGATCATCTATCTCTGCCTTAAGCCCCAGGTTTTCCTGTGTCATTTCTACTTTATGGGCCTTGTATACATCCATCTGCTTAAGTAACGCTTCTCGTTCATCTCTCAGAACACGTATTGTCGACTGCAAACGCACAAGATCATTCTCATTCAAAGTCGCTGCAGGAATATCATCAATTCCCACAATAAATGGTCCTGAATCATCATCGTCTAGCTCCACTCCTCTTGATTTTTTAGTGCTTTTCTTGTGTGCTATGGGCGCAACATCTTCTTCCTCATCAATGTCAATGTTATCGAGTTCACTATCCAGATCCATATCCTCTTCGGCCAAAGCATTATCGGCGTCAAGTGATGCGCCGATTTCCTCATCCTCAATGTCAAAATTTAAATCATCATCTAAAGCATCGTCCGAATCAGGAACGTTCTGCTTGCTAGAGATAGTCTCCTTTTGGCCCTGCTCTTTCGATTTTTTATAATTAAATTCTTGTGGCAAATCACTAATTTCTTCAGATAATGTGCTATCCTCGTCTTCATCTCCGGCCTCATCTTCAATTTCATTTTCTAATTCTTTAGGGCCAAAGGCAATGTCGCCAGTCTCATCATCGGTCATTTTTTTTAGCTCGCCAGACGTTTCGGTCTGACCTTCTATTTCAAATGATCCCGAGAGATCCAAGGCATCATCGCCTTCACTTTCTAAGCCACCTGCTGTCTCTATGATTAAGCTATCATCACTCCCCAAATCTAGCTCGCCACTGGCCGTGTTATCGTCAGCTCCGCTTTGGTTTCCGGAGGAAGATTCCAGGACCATATCATCATCTAAATCTTCAAAACCTGATCCCAAATCAAGCCCACCTTCGACTCCTGAATCTCCCGTTGTCGCTTGTTGGGCATTTTCTAGGTCAATTGACTCATCCAAACTGGGCATAGTGGTAGACATTTCAGAAGTCTCGCCCACGTCCTGTGACTCTTGTGTTGAATCATCTCCTAACTGAAGGTCTTGTATAGAGAACATCAGACTAGCGTCTTCATTCGCAACTGGTGCAACAGCATCTGCTTTAGGCGTCTCGGGAGTCTCTGCCTGCGCGGGCCCGTCATCCTCAGAAAGTCCGACATCAAAAAGAATGCTTTCATCAGCTTTGTCTTTTGTGCTCATAGGTGCCTCATTTGATTTTTCTTGGTTCTCTAATATTTTTTGTTTTTTTTCTTTTTCTTCATGCAACTGACTAAGTCCTTCGAGCGCATCCGCTGAGGTCAAATCCTCAACTTCGTCGCTGCCAAAATCCAGCTCATCAGCAGATATGGGAGTCACAATATTTTCAAGTTCATGTTGCAGGCTTTCAGAGACAGGTTCGAAACCGACTGCCTTTTCTTCTCCTGGCAACTCTTCTTGCCCAAAAATAAGATCAAATTTTTCTTGAATTGCGAGATTTTCACTTGAGTTTAAATCTGGAATCTTCCCCGACTCTGGACCGTGGGCCTTGATAATATTTCTAATTTCAGTATCGATCTTAAATTCGTTGACTGGAGCTTCTTGGTTATCGTCCTCTTCTACTTCAACATCCTTTAACTTTTCTTCCAACTTCTCTTTATTCATTCCGACAAAAGTCAGCTCTTCATTTACCGCGTACTCACTCGTCAGTTTGGTATGACCGCTCGAGGATTGCCCTTCTTGCTTAATATTAAAATCGGCCAAGACATCTTCAATCAGTTCCCAAGTTAATGGCTTTTTAAATGCCGCATGCGGTGGTGATTTTCCCATTTGGATTTTTTTTAGATCTTTTACCTTGGCATCACTGTAGGCCAGAAAAACAAGGCAGTTGTTTTTTAAAAAGGTTTCTATCCAAGGCATAACCTTCTTTGCACCATAATCCAGATCAATCACCACCACTTCAGGATAAGGGGGCGCATCGGATATTTCTTTTAAATCCAAAAGCTCGCAATCTGTTTCCAAGGATTCAAGAGTTAGAGTCTCTATCCCTGTATCGTTGCTTATAAAAGTGATCCTCATCCTAGGATCCAGGTAGATCTCGCCATTTTCTCCTCATTTTTAGGCAATCATTTGTTATTTTAGCATGTTGCCCCATTTGTTGAAGATATGGAAAATCGTGTCATATACTCAAAAGGTTGCTAAAAACTCTATAGTTATATTAAGATTTTAATAGGTGCATTATTGATCGGCCTAGGCTCGACCTTCCTTCGCGTGGGAATGCTGCTTTTGCCTATAAATGCTCAATTTAATTGTATCCTTTCCGATAACCAAGATGGTGGGAGCTCTCATGATAGACGACAAGTTTGCTTGGATTAAAGACCTGCTTAAGCAGCTTAAAAGCCCCTTCATTTGTGCCATTCTTTTATCTACAGGCTTGCTTATTAGTTTCAATGCCTCGGCCAAAGAAGACAGGGAATTTTTTCCCGCTGCCCTATTACAAATGGACGATAACTATTCACATCATATTCTGATTGCAGAAAAATCAACTCATACGCTTTATCTTTTTGAAAATCTGGGCGGCTATCCTCGCCTGGTTAAGAACTATCAGATGGTAACTGGTAAAATGGCCGGCAACAAAAAGAGCCAGGGGGACTTTCGCACGCCTGAAGGAATATATTACTTTGTTGATTTTATCCCTAAAAGCGACCTGCTTGAACGATATGGCAAAGACGGTGATATTTACGGTGTAGGTGCCTTTGTTATGGATTTTCCCAACCCCATTGATCGCGGATTAGGCAAAACGGGCGGTGGAATCTGGCTGCATTCCACTAATGATGAGACCAGAATAGAAAAAGGGCTCGATTCCAGAGGATGTATCGTTGCTGCCAATAATGACTTAAAAGATATTTCTCAATACCTAGAATTAAATCGCTCTGAGGTCATTATCGTTCACGACCTAGAATATTGGAGCAAAGAGACCTGGGAAAAGGCCCGGACCGATCTGCATAATACCCTTATGGGATGGTCAGAAGCTTGGCGAAGTGAGAACTTTGACGAATATATTAAATATTATCACCCACAAGAATTTTCCGATGTTCACCGCGGAAATTTTAGTGAATTCGCAAATTATAAAAAAGCTGTATTTAAGAATAAAGGAACTCCACAAATCAATGTCTCTGATGTATCTATTCTGTATTCCAAGGGCTATGCCACTATCAGCTTTACTCAAGACTATAGTGCTGAGAAACTTAAGGATGTGGGAAGAAAAATTCTGTATTTGAAAAAAGATGAATATTATAAGTGGAAAATTGTTGCAGAGATTTGGACCAAAAGCGGTCTGGTTCAAGACCTGGATCATCGTATCGCCTTCCGCCCTTCCATGCGCTTTTTCAATGATCCTGAAGAGAAGAAAGGCAGTAACTAATGTCGAAAAATAAGAGTGGTAAAATTGGGCTAGTTCTCTATGAGGACGGCGATACTCCAAAATATTTCGAGCTGGGACAAAAGACTTTACATGCCATCATCATTGGCCTGCCATTAGCAACTCTAATATGCCTTGGTGTCACCATTGGCGTAATTCTCAACCTTAATGAAATTCGAAATTTGGTTGTCAAACGAGAACCTGTCATTATCAATAATTTAAAGCGTGAAAAATCTGAGCTTTTAGTTCAGGTTGATGAATTAAGAAAAACACAGCAAGAGCTACAAATGAAGCTCTCTTTGCCAGCTTCTGAAGATATATTACCTCTGCGAGTTTTCAAACAAGTCCACGGAATGAAAGATCAAAGCCAGACTCCGATTTTCAGTATTGAGGATATTGAGACACTTATCCAAGACAAGCAAGTTCGCTTCAGATTCAATATTGTTAACCTCAGCAAAGAAACTCAAAAGCTGGCAGGCCACGCATTCGTAATAATGAAAGACAATCGTGGCTATTTTGTTTTTCCCAAAGAGGCCATGCCTGATGATCAATTTGAAGTTGATTTTATAAAGGGTGAGTCGTTCGCTACCACACGTTTTAGGCCTGTTGACGCTGTTTTTCCTCTTGATCCAAGCTCTGATACACTACTATTTAAGATACTTATTTTTTCTAGAACTGGGGATCTGATACATAAACAAATTGTCGTCAAAAAAATGAGATATTAAAAAGTATGGAATACCACGATTTTCTTGAACAAAATTACTCCCTTTTCGGACGCTCTTGTAAACTAACAGGTATCTTCGTTTTGCGCGGCCCTGCCCACGTACGAGGAGAATTGGAGGGAGAGATTATTGTTGAAAATGACTCCACTCTAATCATCGAGCGAGAGGGCCTCATCAAAGGTAATATTAAATGTGAGAATTTAGAAATTCACGGCAGGTTTGAAGGAATTATTGAGGCCAGAGGCACGCTAACCATACACCCATCGGCCGAAATCTACGGGGAAATGAATGCTAAAAATTTAATTATTCATCCCGGAGCCGATCTCAATGCCGATGTCCACACCCTGGTCTAAGATAGAAAAATCCTCATTCACATTTATAGAAATTTTTCATAACTCATGACTTGGACATTTCCCAGCTGCTTCAACTTTGGCAGAAGAGACTTGTCCCCCAAAACCACAATTGTCTGGCGTTTCCAGTCAAAAATTTCTGAAGTGTTTTTGCTCACCTCATCTAGGCTTAGTTTTTCAACCTGATTGGGAAAAATGTAGATATCTTCATAAGGTCTACCTTCGTGGTCATAAGAGAGCAGCTGCGACAGAAAGGCCATATTTTCTTCAAATCCAAAGGGATAACTACCAACAATATATCCGCGGGCCAATTCAAACTCCTCCTGACTAACCTGCTTATTTTCCACTCGTTCGATGACATCCTTGATGGTTTTTAATAGCTCTGTCACAGTCTCATTTTTTGTAAATGTAGAAATACCTGCTCTACCATAATCTCGCTGGCCACTGGCAAATGCATTAATGCTATAAGTTAATCCTTGATGAAAACGAACTGCTCGCATTAAGAGTGATGTAAAGCCACCTCCCAAAAGACCTGAGGAAAGGGTTAAAAGTTCTGTGTTTTTGACTTCCGGTTTGGTCAGAAAATTTCCTATCCGAACCTGGGCCTGATTGGCCTTTGGAACTGTCACCAAAATTATTTGAGGTTTATCATTTGGAGTATATTTATAATCCACTTGCCGTACATAATTTTGTTCGCTACCTCTAAAGCCACATTCCTCATTAATAACATTTTTAACTGAAAGAGCACGCTTGGGGCCTGAGATATAAATCTTCTTTTTAACTTTTTCATTAAAGTACTCAAGCTTGGCCTTAAGCGATTTCTGAGTAATTTTTTTAAGGTCTTTGAGTTTTCCTGAGGCAGGGTAATTATAGGGCGTGCCCATCATAGAAAGTTCCCGGAAGGCCAAATCAGCAAGAGCACTATGGTGGTTAACCATATTGCGGATACTTCCTTCCGCCCGCTTCTTTTCTTTCGCCAATTCATTAGCGGGAAAAGTGGCATCTTTAAACAAATGACAAATTTGTTTCATGGTTGGAATTATGTCTTTGACTAAACCAGAGACATGAAAGACCGAGTATTCATGCGTCACTCTGGCACCAAAATCAACTCCAAAAAATTCTAAATTATCACTTATGTCCCGTTGGGAAAAGCGCCTGGTCCCGGCCGTCAAAAGATTAAACATAGCGCTGGTTTGCCCCAGACCGCTGGTACTATCACTGAGGGCGCCATCGGCAAAGTAAAAAAGTAAGTTGTATTGAGGTAGACCATCTTCTTCTAACCAGACGACATCTAATCCATCCCAATTCATCTCATGGATTCTATCCTTCAGGTCGCTAGATGCCCAAAGACTGTGACTTGCAATCATTGCGATAATCAGAGCTGGAAGATAATTTTTTATTTCTTTAAACACAATTCATCTCCATTATATTTATTTTTAAACATTATTTAGTTTTAGGATTTTTTTCCCACAGGGAAACAAAAAGCGCTTTGCCAGGTAGAAAAATTTCTTCGCAAACTTTTAGCGCTTCCTCTTGGCTGATTGAGTTATAGGTCTCTAGCTCCTTCTTATAGTATTCATAGTCTCCAAAAAACTTCTCGCGCGTGCCAAGAAATCCCGCTACACCTGCATTTGTTTTTAATTCATCTAAATAGCCAATCAAGAACTGGTTTCTGGTTTTTTGCAGATTCCTTTCATTAATTGACTGGCGGCAAAAGCGTTTGCCTTCGCGCAAAAATCGATCATGAAACTTACTCAGAGAAACGCCTTTTAAAAGTTCGCCTGTGACAAAAAACAAACCACTATTTTGCATATTATAATTTGAAACTGATATGTTATTAAGGATGGGTCTTCGGCTTTTAACGTATTGCTGAACCAAAAACGAACTTTGGCCACTACCTAAGATTGACGCCACAATATCTATGACAAAGGCCCGTTGAGTTCCTAACGCTTCTCCGGCGTATACGAAGGCGAAAAGAGGAGATGGTGACTGGCCATGCAAATTCAAACTTCCACTTAATTTCGAGCGCAATTTAAAATTCTCACTAGCATCTTTTTTCTGCTTAAACTCACTCAATCCAATTCTTTCTGGAATTTTGCTAAAATGTTCTTGCGCCAATCGAAACACTTCAGAACTATCAACATCTCCAGTGACGATAAGGATGGCATTATTTGGAGCATAAAATTGCTGATAAAAGCTAAAAACTTGATCCCTAGTAAGCGCTTTTAGATCTGATTCATCACCTATAACCGACCCACCATAAGGTGTCCCCTTAAATGCCTCCTGCATCATACGCAGAAATAGTTTTCCGTTGGGAGAATTCTCATATCGATATTTGCGCTCTTCAAAAATAACTTTTCGCTCCTTCTCAAAAGCATCTGCATCCAACAAAAGATTCGACATCCTATCGGCTTCCATGTCCATAATGTTTGGTAGCATGGCCGAAGGCAAATTCTCATAATAAACAGTTGAATCAAAAGTGGTATAGGCATTAGTTGAGCCCCCAGATTTTTCAATCAAGGTATCAAACTGTCCTTGAGCATAGTTTTTTGATCCTTTAAACATCATATGTTCTAAAAAGTGAGTCGCTCCCGTAGTTTTTTCTTGCCTGGATTCATAACGCCCTCCGACGTCATACAAAACAGAAATCGAAAGAATGGGCAATTTGTGATTCTCATGAACCAAGACGCGCAAACCGTTGGAGAGCACTTTCTTTTTCACTTGTAGATGGAGCGTATTCCCATTCATTTCTCCGTTGCTGACGTCAATTTGCTTATTCGCATTTGTCTCACCTTTGAGCGTTTGCTTTGAGCAACTGGAAAAAATCAGTGGGAATAATAACAGGGCGCAAATCCCAAATAGGGGAAATCTCATCTTTCAAGCTCCATTTTTAATTTGTCACTTTAGAAATATTGTAAAAGATTAAACTTTGCCACACTCAATTACAACTGAAGCAAAAAAAGTATATTATGAGTATAAAATAAATATATTTCATCAGGAGAAAATCAGTCAATGTCATACCAAATCACTTTTCTAGGAACGGGAACCAGCACAGGTATTCCGATGATTGGTTGCCACTGCTCAGTCTGCACCTCCACTGATTCCAGAGATAAGCGTTTGCGCACCTCCATTCGTATAGAAACGCCACAGGGTAAATCAATTTTAATTGATACCGGACCTGACCTTAGAGCGCAATTGCTACAAAATAATATCACTAAAGTTGACTGTGCCTTGATTACCCATGATCACGCTGATCATCTTCATGGCATTGATGATTTACGCCCGCTTACCTTTGGCAAGAGTGCAAAAGAAATTCCTCTCTTTGCGCTGCAAGAGCACACTGAAATGATCAGGCCACGCTTTCCCTATATTTTTGATAGTGCTAATCACTTTGGAGCCGAGGGGCCGATCGGAGGTGGCATTCCCCTTCTCTCCCTCTCTTCTATCTCACCCGGCCAACAGTCTATTGCAGGCGAAGACTTTATTTTTTTCAAATTGCCTCATGGAAATCAATGCACCTTGGGTTTTTACCTTGCGGGAATGGCCTATCTTATCGATTGTCACGAGATTCCTGATAAGGTAGTCCAAATTTTAAAGTCTTTACCATTAAAAATTTTAATCATTGATTGTCTGCAGGAGGCCGAGCACCGCACCCACTTAAGTTTGCAAAGATGCTTCCACTTTATTCAGCTTCTCAGGCCAAAAAAGGCCTACTTAATCCACATGGGACATGATTTAGGCCATGAAAAACTGGAAAACATCGCCCATGAGCGTTTTGCACATCAAGTTCATGTCGCCTACGACGGGCTAAAAATCCTCCTGGACTAGCCGCGTTATTTTATACCTCTTTCTTTCCCTCTTCACTCGTTCTATATTCACTCAAATTTTTATTTTGTCTTTGTATCCAGGCCAGGAGAATTTTTATGAAAATCGGAGTTCCCAAGGAAATTAAAATTAAAGAAAACCGCGTTGGGCTTGTGCCTGGTGGCGTTCGTCAACTCGTTAAAGATGGGCATGAAGTCTTTATTGAAAAAAATGCCGGAATAGGCATTGGAATCTCCGATACAGACTACAAGGATGCCGGAGCTAAGATACTCGCTAGCGCAGCTGATATATTTCAAGCGGGTGAATTGATCATTAAGGTTAAGGAACCTCAGCCGCAAGAAATTGCCATGTTAAAACCAGAGCATATTCTTTATACTTACCTGCATTTAGCAGCAGACTTTGAGCAAACAAAAGGACTGATGAAGTCAGGCGCCACCTGTATCGCTTATGAGACCATACAGTTCCCTGACGGCTCTCTTCCCCTGTTAGTCCCTATGTCAGAGGTTGCCGGCAGAATGGCCACTCAAGTCGGCGCACACTATTTGCAAATTGATAATGGTGGCAAAGGCATTTTACTCGGTGGGGTTCCTGGAGTTCGCCGCGCAAAAGTCGCCGTCATTGGCTGCGGTATAGCAGGAACAAATTCAATAAAAATGGCCATGGGGCTAGGCGCCGACGTGACTGCGATTGACCTCTCGCCCAAAAAGTTGGCTGAGCTTGATAACCTTTTTGACAACCGTATTACTACCCTTCACTCAAATATTGATAATGTAGAAAAAGCCGTTATTGAGTCGGATCTAGTTATTGGCGCCGTCCTCATTCCTGGGGCAAAAGCACCAAAACTAGTAACCAGGGATATGATTTCAAAAATGGAAAAAGGCTCAGTCGTCATCGATATCGCTGTTGACCAAGGTGGATGTATTGAAACCTGCAAACCAACCACGCATGAAAACCCAACCTATGTGGTTGATGGCGTTATCCACTACTGTGTCGCCAATATGCCTGGTGCCGTGGCCAAAACCTCCACCTATGCTCTTACAAATGTGACTCTAGGTTATGCTCGTATGATTGCCGGACTTGGAGTTGAGCAAGCAGCCAAAAAGGATCACTCCTTTTTACGCGGGATCAACGTCTATCGCGGCGACCTAGTATATGAGCAAGTGGCCAAGGATCTTGAACTTCCCTTCACTGAGCTTAAGCTTCGTCTCTAGTTAAAACTATAAAAGAACTAAAAAAAACCCACATTGAAAAATGTGGGTTTTTTTATGAAGTTAATTTGATTGTTAGGTATCTTGTTTTTAAAGTCCTAGTTTTGCCAACTCTTCTGCCAAACCGGAGATTCTAGTGACGTCTTCGCCCTTGATCATTTGATCATCAACCGAGCACTCAGTTCCATCTTCCTTACAATAATTAAGGGTTCTACAAACGCGTCCCTCTTCTTCGTCAAATTTCATGGTCGCATCAGTCTTGCCACGAACCAGAATTCCTTCCACCAAACCAGTCTCAGCATTAAATACGGCCGAACCTGAATTGCCTTGAAAAGTATCTAAGTTAGTTGTAACAAAAACCTTATTAGAGACATCTAGAACTTTTGCTCCATCTGCGACTTTGCTTGGTAGGCCCCAAGGATGGCCAATAACAACCAAAGCATCTCCGACTTTTAATTCTCCAGATTTTCTAAAACGCAATGTCTGGCGATCAGTTACCTTGCGATCAAGCTGGATGATTGAGTAATCCATTTTGCTAGCACTATCAAGAACCGACTTTATAACCTTCTTGCACTTATAGACGTTTTCTTTAGGAAAAGAATATTCCTTGTCGCCGTTGTCTTGCCCTTCGAAACCAAAGACCCAAACATGGTCATCACAGGCACTTTGCATGAAACCCTTGTAACAGTGTCCTGCTGTCACAACAATATCTTCTCCCACCAAAAAGCCAGAACAGGATGCTAAGAATGGCTGTTCAGCAAATTTTTCTTTGGCGCAAAGATTGAGAGAATCTTTTAAACTCTTAACGCTTGAATTGGACTTGTAATTGTCGCCCTCTAGGGTGAGTGAATCCAGTTTAATCAAAGCGGCAGTGGAGCGGCTAAGTTCTGCATAAGTGGCGCTTGTATCTCGAACCTCGACTCGGTTGTCTGCACCATAAATAACTTTTTGCCGCGACTTGCCATGGGCAACAGAAGCCAAGGCCAAAAGAAAAGTTAAAACTAAGATTGTTTTGTAGTGGCTACGACTCATTTCTCACATCTCCCGTAGTGATTTCAGCATGTTAGAGTGCAAAGAGAGGGCCCTCTTCCAGCTGATTGGTCAAGTGGCCGCAATTTACTTTTTTACACATTGCTAGACAAGAATATGTTTCTAACAAAACCTATCTTTTTAGTCGGAGATTAAAACTTCCCAATTGTTCCCTTTTGGCCCTGTGCTATAATTAAAACAGGTTACGCATAGGATAAGAATTGCGAAGGAGTTGGGATTTGACGGGCAATAGGATGGCTGACCACATTCTCATTTTTTTGAGCCTGGCCTCAGCGCTCGTTTTGACAGGGGTTTTTGTTTATACTGACGTTTTGTATCAGAGACCTGTCATTGATGATCTGGAAGAAAAAATAAAGCTTCTTCAGGACGTTAAGAAGGAGGACTTATCACGGGATGGACTCAAGCTAGAACATCTGATCGTGAATGTGAAATCGGACACTGTACGCTTGCGATTTTTAGATACCACAATGATTCTTATTCCCTTCAAGCCGTCCTATATAGAAATATTAGAAAAGCAACGCTCGAGCATTTATGACTCAATCATAGGTGTTGCCTCCAACACTCCAGCGGAAGAACTCAATTCCGTCTCAGGAAAAATTTTATTTGAAAATCGAGTAAAGAAAAAAATTAACGATTTGGTAGGAGCAGATATTATTAGAGAAATCTTCTTCACCACCTTCGTCGTTCAATAAAATCTACTGGCGTTGATTTTCACCCTCATTCATCTCAGTATAAGTACAGGTATTAGCATCATCGGGAAGATTAGTTAGATATTCCTCAATCTGTTTCTTGCTAACTTTTTCTTCAACCAGCAATTTATCTCTCAAACGAACATCTAGAAGTTTTTCCTGAAGTGCTTTACTAAGTAGCATGGGGTCCCCTTATGTCGAAAGTATTTCAATTAAGTGTTTGTGAAAAAAGCGAAAAGTAGCATGGAAAATTACTTAACGCAACGGCCTACTGCCAATACTTAGGATTGTCTTTTCCCTCTTCCTTTTTATCGTCCACTAGCTCCAAGTGAGACGCCTTGCGTTTGCTGACTTGTCCAATAATTTTCTCCCACGGTGCCATGTGTCCCCTGGTCTTGCGTTTTTGCTGCGCCCACCAAAGCAAAATGATAAAACCGCTGGCCATGGTTCCTAGATGCCCCCAGGCCAAAACACCACCTGGACTAAAAAAGCCGCTATAAAGCTGCAAGGCCACCAGAATAATACAGAAGTACTTTCCCTTGACTGGAAATAAAAGCAGATAGAGTTGGCGATCGGGAAAAATAAGCCCATAACCCAAAACCAAGGCATTACAAACGCCGTGCAGCCCGGCCAAAACAAAATTTTGGCCAATAAGCGACTCTACCAAAAGAAAAAATAGACCGCCTCCCAAGAGTGAAAACAAGATGTATTGCAGATAGCGCTTTGTACCCCATAAGGCCTCCAGCTCACATCCTATAAACCACAAAACCATGGCATTAAATAAAAACTCCATGGGCCCACTAGTTAGGAGTGGGTAGGTTGCAACAGTATAAACTAATCCACCTAGCACCTGAGAAAGGGAAAGACCAAACCAAGCGACGAGAGAAAGCCCACTTAGGCCTAAAATTGAGTTCAAAATAAAAAAGCCACCAGTAATAATGAGGACCCACTTTGTGCCTTTAAGTAATTGAGGAACTTGAAATTGCATACCCTCCCTCATTTTTTTTCTCCTATTTGATTTGCTATTTGGCAGGTCGCCAGCTCAATCAAAACGCCACCGGTAGATTTTGGATGAATAAAATTTACACGCATATTTCGCGCCCCAATTTTAGGCGTTTTATAAATTAATCGATAGCCTTTTTGCTCCAGCTGCAAGCACATTTGGTCAATGTCATCAACTCGCAAACAAATATGATGAATGCCCTCACCTTTTTTGTCCAAGTATTGATGAATCGGTCCACTCTCGCCATAAGGGGCCAGCAACTCCAAGTGCTCAGCACCCGAGTGGCCATGGGGAGATAAAGGAGCAAACAAAGTTACCACTCCCTCAGATTCTACCACCTCTGCCTCAGATTCAAACTTAAGTCCCAAATCTTCATAAACTTTTCTCGCGCGATCAAGATTGTTTACTGCAATTGCAATATGGTCAAGCTTTGTGCCAGATAATGGGCCTGTTTTTTCATGCTTCAAGCTCTTCTCCTTATTTTGTTTTCTCGATATGTTTTTTTAGGAAATCTTGCCACTCCATCTTGTCCAAAAACAAGCGAGTCCCTATTTGGGAAGTTCCCTTTTTCATACTGGCAATTAAATTTTCATGCTCATATTTTCCCATCTGCTGCAATAGGGACACAAAAAACTGCTTGGAGTCATTTTGCAAAGAATGTCGATAGTTCTCTAGGTAGTAACCGCTTTGCATATTTTTCACCACATGCTGTATTTCTTTGCTCTCCCAGTGCGAATTATTTTTTGCTGTTATATCCCAATTAACAGCGGCAGAACTCAGCGCCAGACAGGTTGGGATATTTAGCGCGCTAAGACACAGCAGTCCTCCCCATAGAGCTTTATCCAAACGCTTGAATAGGCAATTAAAACTCATCCTACACCTTCCAAATTAGGCTCCATTCTGCCAAAAATGAATAAGGCTTGAAAGGATTAAATTGCTCCATCTAAAATGATAAGATGATGCCTCAAACTGGCACGCCATTTCTCACGACGCACCTAGCTTTGTCCTGATCTTGGAAAGAATGAAACTAGTTAGGCACGGTGGTTAACGGATCGCGAGCAGTTGAGCAATCGGGATTTGTCGGATTGAAGACAGGTACGGGATTGGCCTGAGGGGTGACACATTGGCCATCACGGCAATTGCCATAAGTCGGTATATTGTAGCAGCGTAAAGCACATTCAACCGCCCCCGTAGGCGAGGTTCCCGTCTTGACAACGTAACAATCGGCCAAGTTTTCTTTACGGCACCATTCCTTCGCAACACATTGCTCGCCTGGCGTCTTTCCACATAAAACCGGATCACTACCTAAATTAGTATGAACCGCGCAAGTTGTTGTTCCCTTATTGCAACATAAGCTGGCACATTCATAATCTGAAGTACAATTCTCTCCCACTTGACGATTACCCGATGGAGCTGCTTCATCCAAGCACTGCGAAACCAATCCGCGATCCCAGCAACGATTATTAAAACAACATTCGGCAGCGCCACAGCTCTTGCTACTGGAACAAGATTTCATACTTGTATATAAAACCTCCAGTCCTTGAAAATTGCTTAAGCTGGAGCGAACTAATTGCAGTTTTACTTCCTTGGCAGTATTAAGAACAATTGTCTTGCCATCTTCTTGCGTGATGATTTCAATCGTGGCACTAACATTACAAGAGCCAGTTCCCTCATTTAGGTATTTATCAAAATTCGTAGCTCGTAAATTACAACCATAGACATAACTGGAATCACCAGCTGAAACCAAGCTGGTAAGACTTTTTCGAGAAGAGGGATTTAAACTGTCAGTACCATCTCCCCAGGGATTTACCGAGCCAAAATATTCCAGATCTGCTTGCAAACTCATTTTTCCACCACGTGGAAAGAGAAAACTATTGTAGCCGGCGTTAGGATCAAGCGAGGAGTTACCAGATGACTGGAACAATCCTGTAGGATAATCTATGCCCGCGGGTTGGACTGGATAAAAGACGGCGCTGCTAGTACTGAGAGCATTTTTTCCAATCTCCCATTGACTCTCACCAATGGCCCTGAATGGTCCATTGAAAGTGTAGTTGGTTCCAGATAAAGCAATGGTCGAGCCAAAAGTCGCCACTCCCTGAGCATTGGCACTGATAGTAGCATTATTAAAAAGAGTTGAAAGTTCACCCTTGTTAAAATTGTCTGGTAAGCACTTTTTGAGTTGATTACTGATACTATCCAGAACAAATCCGCCTCCAGTTAAATCAATCTGAGGCTCACTAGGGGAAATGGCAACCTTAGTGCTGGTAGGATCGCTGGCATTACTTAATTTATACAAGCCACTATCAACAATTTTTGCGTAGGCATATAAACATCGCTCACCTGCAGTGTCACATTTTGTATTACTACTTGAAGCAACAAAAGTTGGGTCATGCTCAAGGCGCAGACCGCGACAATATAACCCCTTATTGCGGTTATCCTGAGTGGGAATTCCGGTTTCGACACCATTTGAATCGCGATAATCGTTATAATCGTAAAGATCGTAAAGTAGCCTGATATTTTCAAATGGACGATTGGTCATGTCCAAAATCAGCACCCCAATATCGATTTGCGGAGTCAATCCTTCAGCACGCCCAATGGTTGCTGGAATCGTGACTGATTCCATTTCCCGTCCAAAATTGAAGCGTACCGAGACAAGGCGATTATTGAGCGCTGTTAGATTAATGCCTGAAAGATAAAGCAGCCCGGTAAAGTTTTTGGGAATGGTGACCTTCTGTCGAAAGGTTCCATCAAATGGATCCACAATATGCCTGATCTCAGACTTCCCTTGCTCCGTGATATCAGTAATAAGATTATTCAGACTATCCCCAGCAACGGCGCTCTGGCCGGAGGGATTGCCAGACCCTGCGACACTTTTATTGTTCAGGCTTTTTTCACGTGCGCTTCTCATCCCTTGATTATCAACGCAGCCAATCAAGAGCGAATAAACGAGGATAAAAATTTGTGCCCATTTCATATTTTTCATTTAAATCTCAGTCCCACCATTGGCACTTGCCTTCTCTTCGGTTGAAAGCTGCGCCTGCTTGAAGCCTTTGAGATAACAGCTTGACTAATTTTATCCCATTGCCTGCAGACCGCGACAAAACTCGCCTTTTATTAATAAAATTCAATAATTACAGTATGTTGAAATTGTCAGCAAAGACTGAGATTAAAAAGGCAGGCACTCAAAAAGTTGGCAAAAGGTCGATCGTGACTCTCAAGTAAATTCAAAAGTGCGGCGCTCGCGGTTTTTCCTCGCCCCAGGGATGGGGAAGACCTGATTATGAAAGGAAATATAGACGCCTGGCGAGAGCAGCTTAAGTGCCATCAGGGCCTCGGTGACATTCTGGTAAGCATCAGTGTCTTCAAATCCCATTGGCCGCATGGCCCCAGTAAAAACTAAAGGAATACTCAGCTGTCCAAGTTGAGTTTGGCAAAGCTCTGCCGTTTTCACCAGCGTATCAGTCCCATGAATGAGAAGAATGGGAGCATTCAAGTGCAAATTTTCGCGGATTTTCCTAACTATTTCCAGACGATCTTGATCATTTATATCTAGCGAATCTTTGTTCATAATTGGAATCACTTGCACCTGAGTATGGGGCAGGCGCAGTTTGGACAAAATCAAACGTTCAACTGCTGAAGTTCGATTGGCCAGCAGCCCGTCTTCTTCACAGTAAGTTTTCTCAATGGTACCACCGGTAGTCATAACCAGAATTTTTTGAATTTTAGAAATTTCAATTCGCTTTTGATGTGCCACCATCTTTCCCTCGCCTCTGGACCATTGCGGCATTAGAGGCCATTTTCCCCGCTAAATATGCAAGAATATTACCTTAGCTTAATGCCTACGAAAAGATCTTATTTTTTGCATCGCGCGGGGTTGACTTAACAAATTGCAATCCCATATTTTGGGTAGCTGGATAATTAGCTTATAACCACCACATTTTTATTTAGATAGGAGTAATGATTTTATGTCGGAAAGAAAAGGCTCAATTAGCGTTAACACAACAGATATTTTTCCCATCATCAAGAAATGGCTGTACTCGGAGCATGATATTTTTTTACGCGAACTCATTGCCAATGCCACAGACGCCATTACAAAACGTGCCACTATGGCAAGAAGTCATAACCTCGATGCTCCTGCTGGAAAAATACTTATATCGCTGAATAAAACCAATAAAACTATTACCATTAGTGACAACGGCATTGGAATGAGTGAAGCAGAAGTTGAAAAGTATATTGCCCAACTGGCCTTTTCCGGAGCGGAAGAATTTGTAAAAAAAATGAAAGATCAGGGCAAGGATGCGCCAAATGACATCATCGGCAAATTTGGACTTGGCTTCTACTCCTCCTTTATGGTGGCAGATAAAGTTGAACTAGAAACTTTATCAATGCAAGAAGGTAGTAGCGCCACAAAATGGACCTGCCTAGGAGATATAGACTATACTTTCTCCCCATCCAGCAAGAGCGAAGTTGGCACCACCATCACCATGCACATCAATCAAGAGAGCCAAGATTTTCTGGATTTTTATAAACTGAATGAAGTCTTAAAACGTTACTGCGATTTTCTTCCGTATGAAATAGGCCTTTTGGACGAAGAAAAGAAAACTTATCCTCGCAAAGAAGACGGCTCAGAGGATAAGACCAAAGAACCCCTGGCCAACACGCCAACAATTATCAATGACACAACTCCTCTATGGAAAAGAGACCCAAAGGAACTCAAGGACGAAGACTATATCAATTTTTATAAAAAGCAGTATCCGATGGATGCTGCACCACTTTTTTGGATTCATTTGCGAGTAGATCACCCCTTTACACTAGAGGGAATTCTCTACTTCCCAAAACTTAATCCCAACCGTCCCTTTAAGGAATCAAATATAAAACTATATTGTAAGCAAGTGTTTGTTTCCGACAACGTGACAAATATAATTCCCGAGTTTTTATCCTTACTAAAAGGTTGTATCGACTCAAGCGACATTCCACTTAACGTTTCCCGTTCAAGTTTGCAAGGCGACCCAAACATCAGACGCATTTCAAATTACGTAGTAAAAAAAGTGGCCGAAGCGCTTAAAAAACTTTTCCAAACTGACCGTGCTAAGTATGAACAAATCTGGAATGATAGCGGCATGTTCATTAAATACGGATGTATCTCAGACAACCGTTTCGATGAACTTATGCGCGAGTATATCATTTTCAAAAATAGCCAGGATAAATTCATGACTCTCAAAGAGCTGCGTGACTCTATCCCTGAAGCGCTTAGAGAAAAAATGGGCGATAAGGTCATCTACTTTGAAAAAGGTAAATCCGATGCCTCACTCAGATCACAACTCTGGGCCGAAGGCATTCATTGCATTGAAACTGACGATCATATTGACCCACACTTCATGCAACATATTGAAGTGCATGCCTTAAATGAGGTCAAGTATCAATTTACCAGTGTCGGTGCTGAAATTGCCAATATTCTGGGAACAGAAAGCGTCACCGATGGCGACATGAAAATTAAAGAACTTTTCCACGCTGCTCTGACCAAAAAAGATGAAGTCAAACCCGCAACGGAAAGTGAAGCAAAACAAAACGAAAGAGACGTGGCAGTAGAAAAACTCAGAAATGCCCTTTCTCCTGCTTATTATCGCGTCGATGAACAAATGAAACGTTTTGGTCAAATGACTGCGCATATGGGCAACCAGATGTTTCCGGTAAAGAGAACCTTGGTGGTCAATCCTAATAACCCACTGATTCAAAATGCACTTAAAATTCACGAAAAAGGTGGCCACGAAGATCTTGTGCAAAAAATCTGTCTCCACGTGGAAGATTTGGCCAATATCAGCAGTGAAGGTTTGAAACAGGATGATAGAGAGCTTTTTGTCAGACGCTCACAGGAATTAATTCAAGATTTAACCAACTTCGCACTGTAGCACCTCCTGGTGTTTTCAGTACTTCTCTCAAGGGGGCCAAGGTTGGCCCCCTTGTTTTTTTTAACATGTAAAAAATCACTCCCAAATACAAAAAATTGCTTTATAATTTTTCATATCGAATGATCTTTAACCAAGGAAGTTTTATGAACAAAGTAATGGGCATAATAGCGACGCTTTTTATTTTTGCTGGCAGCGCCAGCGCGGGAATTTATGTTGAGCCATATTTGGCCTATGCCACGGGCGGATTAGAGCAAACTCAAAGTAGTGTAAAATATGAAAACGATTTTACCTACCCAGCGCTTGGTTTCCGTTTGGGATATAAAACCATGGGTCTGTCCATCGGACTTGCCGGGGAGAGATCTATCTCTGGCTTTGATATTGAACCAAGCAAACCAAACTCCGATAACTCTGATAAAACCGAATGGAAAAGCTCCCATTTAGGCGTTTATGCCTCTTATCAGGCCCCCCTATTTTTCCGTGTTTTTGGCACCTACTTTTTCAAGAACACTTTAGAAATTGATAGCGACAAGGATGGAGACAACACTAACGACAATGGCGACAATTGGAGTGGTAGTGGCTATTCCCTTGGAGCGGGGTTCACTGGATTGCCCTTTGTCATTATCAATCTAGAATATCGCGCCATCACTTATGATGAGTATGAAAACGTCTCAAGCAATACCACTACAACCTACCCCACTGCCAACGATTCAAAACAAGAGGAAAAAACTTACTTAGTCTCAGTTTCAGTTCCCTTTGATTTTTAAAGATTATGTTCGGCTTATAATAAAAGTACTTTATGAGGCGATTTCATCAAAGACGCCCAAGCTCAAGCGCAATGATGACGAGAACGGCAAGAAGAAAGAAGTTACGGTTTGTTACGATTGAAAATAACTTCATAATAATTACGCCCCTAGGCGATAAGATGAAAGAGGGAGAGCAATTCTCCCTCTTTTAATTTCTACTGATTTTAAAAGTTAACGGCTTCAGGCAACGAGATAGCACTAATCGTTCGAATATTTTGCTGCCCCTCACTTGAGCTAATATTTATTGACTGTCCAAGTGTGTGACTGCGTCTATGATAGGGAACGTGCCCTTCAATTTTTTCTTGTTCTTCTTTACACTTAATACAAAGTTTTGCTGTGGGACGAGCTTGCAAGCGAGTCAAACCAATTTCGCCGCTACACTCTTCACAAATGCCAAAACATCCTTCATCTATTTTTTTGAGCGAATCATCAATTCGCTTGAGAAAAAAAGATTGTCTTCCCATCAATTTCAAAACCATTGAACGTTCACTCTCCTCGGCACAAATATCTATATCATCACCTTTGGAGAGACCTAGCTCAATATCAACCCATTCATTGAGCATTTCCTCTCTAAGCGTTAAGAATTTGGTTTTAAATTGGTTAATAATCATGTCCTCCATGGGAAAATCCTCCTAAAATTTATAACGATTGCCTTCCGTGAAACTTTTTGGCCAAAAATCCATCTCTGGCCATCAATTAACTTAAAGGGAATGGCCCCCATCCTTGGAGATTGTTCCCTGACTTTCTGACCCTCCATCCTAGAAGGCCTGTTGAGATTTTAGAATTGCAGTTCTTATGCCAACTTCGAACTTACCATTTTCTCAATACTTATGATGAAATTCTAAAGAAAAGTCACCGGGCAAGATAAGAATTGACCCCAAGCACTTGGCCACCAGGGCCAGAAGGGATCCTGGAGCGGTGGTATTACAGCACCTTTTGTAAGTCTTTTTCAGAAATGAAATAAGTTTGATTAGAGTGACAAGAACCTTTTTTCTTTTATGATTAATATAATAAATTTCAATTTTGAAATAGCTCAAGGTAACAACTAGATGAAAAAGTATGCTGGTCTTTTATTCTTTTTAGTCGTTTTGATTTCTAATAGTGCACAGGCGATAACACTGCCTAAATGGCGCCTAGATTTAAATAATTTAGAATCTATTACAAAAAATATTCTGCCGCAGATACTTCAAGACGTGGTTGATAGTCAGGGTAATTTTAACCTTCCGGATCTTAAAATTCATCCTTGTGGTCACCCTGCTATTACCTGCCAGCTCACTCATATCAAACCTGTGCTTAATGTTTCAGATGCCGCAAATTTCTTCTCTATGGAGTTTGCTAAAAATAATCGTCTCCTCTATCGCATGGGCCTTCCCAATGCCTCTCTTAGCGCGCGCTTGGAAATTAAGGCGCTCTTAATTGGCCAAGTCATTGACTTTAACTTTGATCTTTTGGCAAAGGGTATTTTACCTCATGCCAATGGAGAAACCAGGCTCCCTGGTTATGAAGGGGCACTTGAGGTGGCCTTTTTGAATTCACCTTCAGGGCCAGACATAAAAGTTGAAAAACCGCTCAACTTGCAAATTGAATCTTTTTCCATGAAACCCATTGGCTCAATCGAGAGAGGTCTATTTAGGTTGGTGCAGGTTTTTACAGATATTAATCAACGTGCCTTGGAGCTGTTAAATAATCAGGCCAAAACACTTCTTAATTCGCGCGATTTTTTGCAGGGCCTGGAAAAGAATTTTAGAAAATACCTTTCCCGTCTGAGCTCTTTTGGTGATGCCATAAAGCAGCAGGGTATACAAATTGATATAAATTCTCCCACTCTCTCAACTGATGATAAGAAGGGCCATTTAAAAGGATCACTCTCTATTACTGCCTTAAATTCCCCTTCCAGTTGTGCCAAAGATTTTGCCGGCATCGATTATTATTCTCAAAATGAGATATTTAAAGGCCAGACAACTGGTCTCGGGCTTAACCTTCAAACTTCATTATTGGCGCATATACTGGATGTCATCCTCAAGCATCCCTTTGGAAAAGATCAGAAGTATTCTCCTCTTATGTGTGAAACAGGTAAATCTCATTTTGCCCTTGGTCCTTTTAAACTACCCTATCAATGGAAAATTACTCCATTTGGAAAATTTAAATTGTTTCACGGCCTAGGTCGCGATTCCAACGAATCACTTTTCACCTTTAAAGGTCGGGCATTACTGATGCTTGAATCTGAACGAAAATTTCCACGCTTGTATGTCACGCGCTCAGGCAAGCAGGAGGGTGGGTTAGTCGATTTTGAAATGAGCTTTAAACTCGACAGCAATCACCTGGAAGGCACTGGCCTTACCTTTGAATCATTTAGTATCACTCATGCTGAAGGTAAAATTCATTTAGGTATATTAGGTAAAATGGGGCCAATTTTTTCTTTGGCAAAAAGAGTCCCCGCCATCGAGGCCGAAATTAAAGAAGCTTTTTTTACAGTCGGAAAAAAAGTTCTTTTATTCCCATCACAAATTGAGCTCCCCTATTCTTCAGAGTTAAGACTTGAAGAATTTATAAGCCGCCGTGGAGAATTAATGTTTGCATGGTCGTTAGAATAGCTTTTTTTTACCGCACGACTTGATTTAGACCAACTCTTCATCTGAGTCATTGCGCAAGATCATGGTGCCTTTCTCAACCTTGTCCAACATCAAAGCAACAATTTTCCCCGCCGCTTCTTGAACCTCACTGACTCTACGAGGTGGACCATTTAATAAATCCTGAATTTCCTCACGCATAGAGCTTGAGACCTTGCCCAAAATATTTTTTCTCAGTTCATCAGAACCAATCCTTAGGGCCAGCCCCAAATCACTTAGCTTGATTTCACGCAAAAATTCTTGCAGCATTTTTACGGTTAAAAATTTAAGATCTTCCAACGTCACCATGTTGGCCACCAGCATTTCTGCCATGTGCGGGTCACGACCAGCAATCTCTTTCAAAATACGTTCACGCTCTTGCGGGTTTAATGCCGCTAACATTTTAGCCGCTTCCTTGGGGCCTGCTCGAAAAGGCATCACCTCTCTCCTGTCGCTGAGGGAAAATAAGAATCCTTAAGCAGATAATTTTCCACATAATCACGAACACCATATTCTAGCTTGCAAAACTCAAAACCTGGAAACTGTGAGTGAAACTTTTGCATATTGGCCTGGGTAAAATACTGATACTGATGGCGAATGCTTTCAGGCATATCAATATATTCAATATCCACCTTTTTCCCCATCGACTTAAAAACCGCGGTGACAAGATCCTTAAACGAGCGTCCCTTGCCATGCCCCATATTGTAAATCCCTGATTGAGAGGGCTGGGCCTGTTGTCCCATCATAAGCATGGCCTTGACTACGTCGAGTACATAGACAAAATCACGCAACTGCTCGCCATCTTTAAATTCCTGGCGATGAGATTTAAATAATCGCACCTTGCCGGCATCGCGAATTTGTTCAAACGATTTATGCACGATAGATCGCTGCTCATCTTTGTGGTACTCATTGGGGCCATAAACATTAAAAAATTTAAGTCCAATCCATACTGGAGGGGTGTCAGATTGGGCCAGCACCCATTGATCAAATGCTTGTTTGGAATAGCCATACATATTGAGTGGCCGTAGCTGATCGATTTGATCATGATCGTCATCATAACCACATTCGCCATCCCCATAAGTGGCGGCAGAGCTGGCATAAATAAGTGGAATTTCGTGTTGGGTGGCGAACAAAAACATATTCTTTGAAAATTGGGTATTGTTCTCCCACAGATAGTCGGCATTAGTCTGCGTGGTGGAAGAGCAGGCCCCAATGTGATAAATCATTTCCACCTGGGCAAAGACTTGTTCCATATCCATATCATAAAAATTATCGACGTGAATGATATCTGAATACTTAAGCCCGCGAAGATTTTTCCACTTAGGTCCAGTGCCCAAGCGATCAACGATTAAAATATCATTAAAGCCCATGCGATTCAATTCTGCGATTAGGACACTACCGATAAAGCCAGTGCCACCTGTTACTAATATCACAGGAGTCTCTCCTTTTTTAAATGCCGGATTTTAAAAATTTTATTACTGATAATCTATATTGGCCATGCAAAGACAAACTTGACAGGTCTTTTCACACCTCTTGTGATTGTGCCTCTTGAACTGCTTGTGGCCGGACGATTAATGCCACCGCCAAAATGCCAACTTCAAAAAGCATGACCATGGGAAACCACACTGCCAACATACTAAAGACATCGGGCGGAGTTAAAATTGCTGCTGCAATAGCGAAGGCGACATAAATATAGCGTCGCATTTCACGCAAAGATTGCTTACTGACAAGCCCCATCAGGCCTAAAATGAGCAGAATATTAGGCAGCTGGAAGGCCAGGCCAAAAAAAAGCAGTGCTTTACTTGATAGAACCAAATAATCACGCAATCCGATGGTGGCCTTAACCCCACCAACTCCGTAGTCCATGAGTATTTGAAAGGCCATGGGGAAAACGACGAAATAGGCAAAAAATATTCCTATCCAAAAGAGTAAAAGACCGACTAAAAAAAACGGACGAATGGTTTTGATCTCACGCTGAAAAAGTCCCGGTTTTACAAATTGCCAGATTTCTCGAAACCAAAGAGGGGAACTCAAGACTACGGCTGACCATAATGCCACTTGTAATTGTGAAATGATTTTATCAAGTAGGCCCAAATAGACGATCTCACCAGCTGATGTTTCTTTAAATGCAATACGCAAGGGGGAGAGCAAAAACTCACAAATGTGATCACTAAGGGCGTAGCAAAGAGCAAATGCCACGGCCAAAATAATAAGAATTTTGATGACGGCCTTTTTAAGCTCTTCTAAATGTTCAACAAAGGACATTTCTTTCACGCTGACCTACCTGCCAAAAGTTCGCTCTGGCCTTCGATTTTAACTAGGCCATAATATATAGAGCTAGACACTCTTTGCAAATTTCAAAACGGGGATTTTTTGAGACTTATTGCGCTACTTGTTATTTTTTTTACTTACCTACCCAGTGCCCGGGCGGCCAAGATCTCGCGTCTCATACGCTGCCTTGGAAAAGAGGAATTACAGGTTCACTTGCATAAAAGCAATGGTCCCCTCTACTTGTTAAATCAAGAAATTATCAACCTTATTGCTGGTGGAAATGACATCACGCTAAAAGAAAAACATTACCTTGAAATATGCCAAAATAAGTTTTTTTCCCCCTCCGTTGCTTTTCTCAAAGAAGTGCTAGTTGAGGGCGTCGGTATTTTTGCTTTAACAAGTGAAAATTTCAAGGCCGAGTCCCATCGCCACGCCACCCTAAATGAGATTCGCGAGCGGGCCTTTAGTATATTTGTCAGCTATCTTGCTTCTTTACAGGCCCACACCGATGATCCTCATTGCTTAGAAAAGCATTTGCCAGAGGCCAGCTATTTTTTAGAGCGCTACCGCTACCTAGAGGAAGATCTAGAAATTGATGACTTACTGGCCGACAAAAATCGCCTGCGTAAAATTTTTGATCGACTACAAAATTTTGACCAGATAGTGAAGGCCTGCCAAAAAACATCGCTAGGAAAGAAGTCTGCGAGTCCCCGCGCCAGTAGTTCTAAGGTCAAGCGTAAACCCTAACCTTTCCTTGATATATTGAGTCAGTTCTTCAACATCTAATGGCGCCACGGCATCGCCTGGTTCCGCAACTTGCGCCGTTTGGGTTTGCAATAAAATAAAAGTACCTCGAATTCCCATCAATCTCAGCTGCGTTCCTTGCTCCTTGTTCCAATCCTCCAGAACTGGCGCCAACAATTTTGCCAGCTCTACTGGCGTTAATCCCTTGGCACTAGTGACATGCCCTTGCTCATCTCGCAAGGGTGAATCGGGATACGGAAGATATTTTTGGCGCTCTTGTGTAATAATTTGTTCAAGATCTTGAGAGCATGAACCACAGGCCGAACCGGCCAAAAGTTGATCATTAAGCGCGTAGACATCAGTCAAAGGATTTTTTTTGAGCAGCGCCCGCACTTCCTGATCATAGACGCCAAAACAACGACAAATAAGTGTACTCTCATCCTGGCCAGTTAATTGAGCGTGGGATAAGGGCCCCCCCAAATAATCGACCATGCAGATTCTTAACATTTCAAGGGGAAAACACTCCAAAGAAATATTTCCACTATCAAAATCATCGATCCACTTGAGTGATAAATTATCCGAAAAATGAGAGATGAGCTGATAATAATCGAGCCAACTTAGACTCCATAGCTCCTGAATGCTTCGCCCCTGAATAAGCTCACCTAAAAGGGAGAAAAAGGCCGTCCATTGATTTCCAGCACTGCAGTTGTGAGCATAGGCAATAACGCGATCGCGCGTATCAATATCTAAAAAAATTGCAACCCGACTGTTCCCGATCTGACAGCTCGAGCTGGTCTTATAGATGATGGGGATTTCACAGTAGGATGGATTATTTTGGTGTTGCCCAAGTGTCTTGTTTCTCATCATTTCTCAGTGTCAGAATTTGGTGACCTCGGTCCTCTTCACAGACCAAGATAGTATGTTCAAATTGCGCCGACCATTTACCGTCCTTAGTCACAACAGTCCAGTGATCATCCAGTAGTTTACAATATCTTTTCCCAAGATTAATCATGGGCTCAACAGTCAAAGTCATGCCTGGGCGCAGCTCCAACCCCGTCCCCTTCCTACCAATATGTAAGACTTGCGGCTCTTCGTGAAACTCGCGCCCAATTCCATGGCCGCAATACTCTTCAACTACCGAATAACCATAAGCGTGAGCAATTTCTTCAATAGCGGCACCAATATCACCCAAATGGGAGCCTGGGCGCATACTTGCCACCCCTTGGCGCATACAATAATAAGTCACTTCCACCAATTTTTTGATTTCAGGAGACACCTCACCCACCAGAAAAGTCATGTTAGTGTCACCATGGAAATTATTTAAGTAGGTGGTGACATCAATATTGAGAATATCACCATCTTTTAAGCGAACTTTCTCACTTGGGATGCCGTGACAGATGACTTGATTAGGTGAAGTGCAAATAGATTTGGGAAAGCCATGATAATTGAGTGGTGACGGGTAGGCATTGTGTTTAAGGATATATTCGTGACATAGATCATTCAATTCCAGAGTTGTCACCCCAGGCTTCACAAAAGGCCCAATATATTCCAATACTTCCGCGGCCAAGCGACAAGTTGTTCTCATTAATTCAATTTCTCGCTCGGATTTGATATGAACCATCTCAATTCCTGTCCCTGCAAATGGTTTAAATTGTGTCTGTTGTATGCAATCTTCCCATCTGAGTCAATCAAAAGGCCCTGGAAACACAGAAAATTTTACAAAGAATAGTGCAATACGTCATGTTTATCCTTATAAAGTATCCTATAAATTTTAACTCCGGTAACCGGACCGACTTAGTCTTACTGATATTTTGAAGGAGAAAGCATGTCTAGCCTAAAAAACCACTGGCCTCGGTTTATCCTTAAATTAACATCCTTCGCCCTTATCTTTGGCCAACTAGTCAGTGCACCACAAGTACAGGCCCAAACCAGCGCCGACATGGCGCTTGAGAGCTCGCCCGAAAACAGCCCCACACTCTTCTTCTATCGTTTGCGCGAAAGCATGACGGAGATTGGCAGCCCTAGCATACATAGCGAAACTGATCGCCTACTGGGAAATGCTAGTACCGTTGATAACAGCGATGGCAATCTCACCCCTTATTTAAATGAATTTCAGAAGAATTTGGAAAAATTTAGCAAAATTAATCAAGTCTTTGGCAAGCTTGATCTGTTCTCCAAGGATGTTGGCAATAAATTTGTAAATATCATTCATGATGATAATAAGCTAAGTGGCTATCATATCCATATTTTAACCAAAATGCTTAGTGCCTATCACCTCATGAGCTATAGAACGCTGGAGTTTGCCTCAATTTATGCTCCTGCCAACAACTCTCGCCCAACCCAGTTTATAAACTTAGAGGATCTGGCAAAAACTAAGGAGAACCTTATCTGGCTTAGCGCCTCA
>Ga0210057_1001039_pt1 | contig 43506 bp, 44 predicted proteins | sample CryGeyCG2114_010_2_FD_183968 | JGI IMG/M metagenome (GOLD analysis project Ga0210057, IMG submission 183968) | Groundwater microbial communities from aquifer - Crystal Geyser CG10_big_fil_rev_8/21/14_0.10 (SPAdes) (version 2) | ecosystem: Environmental > Aquatic > Deep subsurface > Groundwater ...
TTTGACGGCATGCTGGTTGATTCCCGGCCCGGGATAGTTATAGCGTTCAAAAAAGCTGTAAAAAAACTGACAAAAAAGGAAACTAACGAAAAACAAATTGTCCAATTAATAGGTTCGCCCTTGGTGCAAGTTCTAGAAGCCCTTTTAGGCACTACAGATCAGCAGATAATCGACCGGGGTAGTGCGTTGTTTAAAAAATATTATAGCGAAGAAGGAATTTATCACAATAACATATATCCTGAAATAGAGAGTTTGCTTATTTGGCTCAAAAAGTCGCATTCTTTATTTATTGTGAGCAATAGAATTGAAACATTTATGGATGAAATATTAAAACAGCACGATCTCAAAAAATATTTTATTTATATCAAGGGCACAGATGGAACAGACAAGCAGTCAAAAAAAACAGACTACGTTAAATATCTTATGGATAAATATCATCTTAAAAAAGAAGAAACCATAATTGTCGGCGATACAGAAAACGATATTAGCGCCGGCAAGGCAAACTCTATTTATAGCATCGGCATAACTTGGGGATATGGTTCAGAGTCAGATTTAATCAAGGCGGGCGCTGATACTATTTGCCATACGTCATTAGAGTTGCAACAATTTATTGAAAAAATATTAATATGAAGACAGAAAAAAAACTTAGAAAAGAAATATTTAAAAAAGTAAGGGAATTTTATCAAGTTAGGAAAAAGACGGGTAAATTTATTCCCGGAAAAAGCCAGATAAATTACGCTGGCAGAGTTTACAATGAAAAAGAAATGATAAATTTGGTTGATTCTGCTTTAGATTTTTGGCTTACCGCCGGCAGATACGCCAGACAATTTGAAAAGGAATTCGCTGAATTTTTAGGCGTAAAATATTGTCTTTTAACCAATTCCGGTTCTTCGGCAAATCTTTTGGCTGTTTCCGCCTTAACCTCGCCAAAACTCGGCAAAAGGCAATTAAAACCAGGCGACGAAGTTATTACAACTGCCTGCGGATTTCCGACTACTTTAAACCCGATTATTCAAAACAATTTAACGCCGGTTTTTGTTGATATTGAATTGGGAATTTATAATATAGATGTTTCAAAAATAGAGAAAGCGATTTCTGAAAAAACAAAAGCCATTTTTATAGCCCATACCTTGGGCAATCCCGTTGATTTAGATAAAATTTCAAAGATTGCCCAAAAATATGATCTTTGGCTCATTGAAGATAATTGCGATGCTTTGGGCTCTAAATACAAAGAAAAATACACAGGAACATTTGGAGATATTTCAACCTGCAGTTTTTATCCGGCTCATCATATTACAATGGGAGAGGGCGGAGCGGTTTTAACTGATAATCCGGAGCTTAAAAAAATAATCGCATCTTTTCGCGACTGGGGCAGAGATTGCTGGTGCGAGCCAGGTTGCGATGATACTTGTAAAAAAAGATTTAATTGGAAATTAGGCGAACTTCCCCTTGGCTATGACCATAAATATATTTATTCTCACATAGGATATAATTTTAAAATTACTGACATGCAGGCGGCAATAGGCATTGCCCAGCTTAAAAAACTTCCTTATTTTATGGAAGCAAGAATTAAAAATTTTAATGCAATTTATAAATTTTTGGAAAAATACGATAAATATTTTATTCTTCCAAAAACAAGCAAAAATTCTAAGCCGTCTTGGTTTGGCTTCCCAATTTTAGTAAAACAAACGGCTCCCTTTGCCAGAAATGAAATTGTAAATTATCTGGAAAAAAACAAAATTGCCACCAGAATGCTTTTTGGCGGAAATTTGTTGAAACAGCCGGCTTACAAAAATATAAAACATCGAGTTTTTGATTCTTTAGAAAATACTGATTTGGTAATGGGCAATCTTTTTTGGATTGGAGTTTATCCCGGAATAACAAAAGAAAAATTAGGATATATGATAAAAGTTTTAAAAATATTTTTGGAAAATGAAAAATATCGCTACGCTAAAAAATAATCCGCTATTAAGCATCGCTATCCCAACATGGAATAGAGCTCCTTGCCTAGAGAAGCTTTTAGATAGTATTTTATCCCAGATAAAAGAAAATAAAGGAGAAATTGAAATATGCGTTTCAGATAATAATTCAACGGATAACACCGCAGAAGTCGTAATGGGCTTTCAAAAAAAATATCCTGGCCTGATAAACTATAATAAAAACGAAAAAAACATAGGCGCTGACGCAAATATACTTAAAATTATGGAAATGTCTCAAGGAGATTTTGTTTGGCTTTTCGGAGATGATGACTTCATTATTAATAACGGCTTGAAAGAAGTTGTCGGTTTTGTAAGAGAAAGTTGTAGAGAAAATACTGGATTAATAATTGTTTCAAGCCAGTCTTATTTTTTAAATAAAAAAACCGGCGAAAAAGAATTTTATTACAACGGTTTTAATAAAAATAAACCAAAATTTTTTGAAATAAACAAAAAAGATATTATTGGATTAAGCTTTCCGGCCATCGGCTTTATATCGGCGCTTATTTTTAATGGAAAACTGCTAAGAAAAATATTAAAAGAAGAGAGGAAGCAAGTAGAGGAGTGGATTGGAACCAGTCATATTCAGATGTTTTTTTCTGCTTTGATGTTTTTAAAATATCCGGATATCAGCGGGCTCGCTTTTAATAAAGAGATAGTTTGCCAGGAACTGCCGCAATATAAATTTGACATTGAAGGTAAATTCGAGTTGCATTATCGCTTGCAAAGAAAAATAAATAGTTTGCTTTTATCAAATAAATATATGAACGATAATTACGCTCCCTTGATTGTCCAAAGAGGCAGAAAATTGGCAATGGAATTTATAATAGATATGGCAGTGATGAGAGCTTTTAAAGGTTATAATTATTTTTCTTATTTTGGCTGTTTAAAATTATTTTTTCAAAATGCAAGTTTTATAGACGCTCTTCTATTTTCTGCAGTTTTTTCAATTCTTTTTTTGATTCCGCCTATAATTTTAACATCTATGTATAAAGGTTTATTAATGGTTAAATACGGTAAAAAATGGAAAACAAAGTGGGAGCTTACAAGCAATGTTTTTTATTTAGTATCTATGGGCACGCTAAGAAGAGTTTAACAGCTAAATTAAGAAAATGTATTCATATATAAAATTCGCAAAACATACTTTTTTTATAAGCATACTTCACGTCCTTGGGGTTATTCAGAGCCTAGTTTTTTTGCCCATTATTACAAAAATTTTAGGGGCCGAAGATTATGGAATATGGGTTCAAATAAAAGCCACTATGAGTTTATTAATTCCTCTTGCCTATTTTGGTTTGTGCGAAGCGCTAAGCAGATTTTTATCCGGCGAGAAAAACAAAGAAAAAATTCAAGAAGGGATTTATTCTTCATTGGTTTTTGTTTCTGTCGCTATTTTAATAATGGCATTGTTTTTGATAATATTTTCAGGACCGCTTTCCGCTTTTTTCCGGTTTGCCCCGATATTTATTAAACTTCTTGCTTTGATTATCATTTTTGAATCTTTAAACACGATTTTTTTGACTATAATTCAAGCCAGGCGGGAAATAGAAAATTTTTTCTGGTTTTCAATTTTAAAAATGTTTGGAGAAACCGGATTAATAATTTTGGCTATTGCTTCTGGCTGGGGATTATCCGGCGCAATTTTATCACTTTTGTTTGTCCGATTATCAATTTTTTTGATTTTATTTGCCCACATTATTAAAGAAAATGGCATAAAAATTCCTGATTTTTCTTTAATGGGCGATTATTTGCGTTTTGGCATGCCAACAATGACAAACAGCATCACTTATTGGGTAGTATCTTCTGCTGACAAATACATTATTGGATTGTCTATGGGAGTGATTTTCGTAGGTTATTATGCCCCAGCTTATTCTATTGGAATGCTTTTAGTTTTTCTTATTATTCCTATAACTTCCATATTAACAGTTGTCTTGCCTAAATTTTTTGATGAAAATAATTTAGATGAGGTTAAAAAATATCTGAGTTATTCATTAAAATATTTTTTGCTGATAATGATTCCGGCGGTATTTGGAGTGTCTATTTTATCGCGCCAGCTGTTAGAAATTCTTTCCACCAAAGAAATTGCCGCTAATGCTTATTTTGTCACTCCTTTTATAGCCGTCAGCATGCTTGTTTATGGCATTTATTGCTTTATTTGTCAGATTTTAATTCTTGTAAAAAAGACAAAACTTATTGCAATAATTTGGGCAGTAGCTGCTTTTCTGAATTTTGGATTAAATATAATTTTAATTCCTAAATTTGGAATTATAGCCGCAGCTATTACCACTTTTTTATCTTATTTTTGCGTTTTTGTTCTAGTATGGCATTTCGCTTTTAAAGAATTTAAATTTAAAATTGACTGGAATTTTATGGCAAAGTCAGTCGCGTCGTCCATTTTAATGGCTTTGTTCATAGTATGGCTTAATCCTCAAGGCTTGCCCGGCGTCATGTTGGCAATTATTTTAGGCGTTTTTATTTATGGTATTTTAATATTCTTATTTAGGGGAATTGGAAAAAAAGAGGTCGGCTTTTTTAAAGAATTAATTGGAGTATCAATTTAAAAAACATAAATATGAAATGGTTTTTTTTATTAAATAATGCTTCATTTTTAGCGGAGTTTTTTGGAAAATTAGCTCACCAGCCGATAGAACGGGGAGACGAATGCCTCGTGGTTATGAACAGTAAAATTGCAGAATTAGGAAAAAAGAAATTTTTTCCCAATAACGCAAAATTTATTTCCAAAGTTGACTGGTGCGCTGAGAATTATCAAAAAAACAAAAAAGAATTTAGCAATTTGTCTTGGAAAGAGTTGTTTCCTATTTTTGACAGATACAGTCCCCGTGGATTTTTTAACTACAATAATTCGTTTAATATAGTTTCCCAGACCTATCAGTTTTTTGAATTCATTTTTAACGAATATAAACCGGATGCAATAGTTGGCGAGCCGCCTTCCGGTTTGTTTCATGAGGTTGCCTATTATTTCTGTAAAAAAAACAATATACCTTATATAGGGATGTGCGGCTCCAGATTCGAAAACAGGATAGAAGTTTACGACTCTGAGTTTACTAATTCAAAATATGAAAAAACTTTTAACGAAATTAAAAATACAGCCATAGCAGAAGAAGAAAAGAATTTTGCAAAAGCTTTTATAAGGGGGTTTGTATCTCATAAACAGGTGCCCTTTTATGTAGGACTGGCAAAAATTTATTTTACGCAATATGGTCTTGTCAAACACTATATTAAAAGGGTAAAAGAGTCGGGTATTTTATTATTTAAATGTTTCCTCAAGGTCCGGCGTTTTAAAGGTTTTGATTATGAAACTGAAATAGCCCTTAAGCATGCTATTATTACTCCGTGGAGGGCAGAGAAACGTAAATTTAAGATTCTGTTTCAAAAGAATATTTTTTTTAAGATTGGAGATACTGACAAAAATTTTTTCTTTTTCCCGCTTCATTACCAGCCGGAAGCCTCAACTTCTGTCTGGGCCACTTATTATAATGACCAGTTAAATACAATTAAAAATATAGCCTTTACATTGCCTTTTCCCTACAAATTGTATGTAAAAGAGCATCCAGCATCTATTGGGTTGAGATCGGGAGGTTTCTATAAAAAATTAAAAGAGCTTCCCAATGTGGTTTTGATATCTCCTGAAGAAAACATAGAAAACATTATTAGAAAATCGTCGGGGGTTATTACTTTAACTGGCACTGCCGGCATGGAAGCAGCGCTTTCGGGAAAACCGGTATATGTTTTAGGAAATGTATTTTATACTTATCATCCGTTATGCAGGAAAGTTAAGAATTTTGATGAGCTAAGGGGCGCCATAGAAAAAGACTTAACCAATAAAATAAATACAGATAATTTAGAGGATATCAACTGCCGTTTTATAGTTTCTTATTTTAGGAACACAATTGAAGGCACTATTGTTTCAGCGAGTCAAGAAAAAGATACAAATAATTATGAATTAATTTATAAAAATATTTATGCCATATCAAAAAAATCCTGAATTTTGCCCAATTTGCAAACATGGGAAAAAATTTGAATTTATCAGAGATATTAAAAAAGGCAGCAGCGAATTTTCTTTGTACCAATGCTCTGAATGTTCTGTCCAGTTTTGGCTTCCGCTGAAAATTCCCGGACTTAGCTGGCATGAGAAAAATAATTTTAGAATAAAAAATATTATTAAGCCGGAAATCTGCAGGGGCTACCATAAAAGATTCTTAAAAATCCATAAAATTTTTCCTAAGGGCACAAAAGTTTTAGATTTGGGATGCGCCGCCGGCGAATTTATTTTTGAACTTCAAAAGAGGGGATGCGAAGTCTGGGGCGCTGATTTTGACAAAGAAGACATCAGAATAGCAAAAGAGTATTTCGGCCTGAAAAATGTTTTTGCGCTTTCTTTCAAGGATTTTTTTAAAATGCAAAATTTGCCTAAATTTGATATTGTCTGCCTTTTTGCCGTAATCGGATATATAGATGACCCTTTGGAATTTATGGGGCAAGTAAAAAAAATTCTCAAACCCGGCGGAATTATTGTTATAAACGCTCCCTCGCGGGAAAGGATGCTCGCAGATTTAAACCATTGGGATTTCCCTCCGCACTATTTCACCAGATGGAACAAAGAATCCTTTTCCAATTTATTTGAAAAACATAATTTTAAGATATCTTTTATAACTTATACGGAAGAGTTTAAAACTCTTCAGGAAGCCGTAATCGGCAGATTTAAAACAGGGTTAGCCGGCAGGGCAGCCGCTTCAGGAAATAAGCGAAAATCTGGCGCCTATCTTAAAATTATTTATTTTTTAGGATGCTTTAAAGATTACATTATAGGAACAATTCCGGCCGGTTTTTTATGGATTATCGGAAAGATATTCAGATATAATAATGGGGAAATACTCATTGAGCTGAAATATGAATAAAAAAATAATTTTTTTAATTCCAACTTTGGCAATGGGAGGAGGAGAAAGGGTTGTTTCAGAGCTTTCTTTAAACCTCCCCGATTCTCTGGAAAAAGTGATTGTCTTGTTCAGGCAAGAAGTTTTTTTCCCTTATAATGGAAGGCTCGCTTCGCTTGATATTCCTGTTTCTAAAATTTTTTTGTTTAAAATTTTTTATTTTATAAAAGGATTTTTTAAATTCAGAAAAATTATAAAAAAAGAAAATCCGGATTTTATTTTTGCCTTCGGTATTCCGGCCGATATGATGGCAATTTTAACAATGCCTGAAAAAACCCTGGTTGCTGCGCACACTCTATGGTCAAAGTCGCACGGAAATTGGCCGGAAAAAATGCTTATCAATTTGTTTTTTAACCGGGCAAAAAAAATTATCTGCGTTTCAAAAACTGTCGCAGAAAATCTGGCCGGTAATTTCAAAATCAAAAAAGAAAAGATAGCCGTGACTTACAATCCGATAAATATTGAAAAAATTCAAAGATTAGCGGCCATGCCGCTTGAAAAGGAGCGCCAGGATATTTTTAAAACTCCTGTTGTAATAACTGCAGGAAGGCTGTCTAAGGAAAAAAATCATATTTCTTTAATAAGAGCTTTTAAAAAAGTAAAAGATAAAATTGCAGGCGCGCAGCTTGTATTTTTAGGAGACGGAGAAACAAAAACATTTTTAAAGCAATTAGTTGAGGATCTAAGTATTGAAAGCAGCGTGTATTTTTTAGGACGGCAGGATAATCCATTTAAATTTTTATCTAAAGCAAAAGTTTTTGCCCTTTCCTCTTTCAGGGAAGGCCTGCCATGTTCTATTTTGGAAGCCATGGCATGCGGCCTCCCCATTGTTTCTGCAGATTGTAAATCGGGCCCAAGAGAGATATTAGCCCCAAAAACCAATATAGAACTCCAAGCAGATAATATTGAGTATGCAGAATTTGGAATTTTAACACCCGTAGGCAACGATAAAAAGTTAGCAGAAGCTTTATCAGAAGTTTTAACCAATGAAAAGCTGGCAAAAATTTTATCTGAAAAATCAAAAAAAAGGGCGGAGGATTTTGATATTAAAAATATTATTAAAGAATGGCAATTTTTACAAAATGATTAGAAAAATTAAAAATATAATCAAAAAGAGCAATATTTATAAAATAATAAATTTTTGGAAAGATATTTCTTTTAAGGATTTTTTAAATTTTGAAAAAGTTTTTTTGTTTCAAAAAGTGTATCCTTATACTATGGTTGGCTACCAAAGGTTATCTAACGTGTACGACCTTGCTAAAAAAGCAGAGCAAGAAAAATTGGAAGGAGTTTTTGCAGAATGCGGAGTTTGGAAGGGGGGATGCGCTGCTGTAATGGGATTTGTGGCTCAAAAAACCGGCTTTGGCAGAAAAATATGGATGTTCGATTCGTTCGAGGGGTTGCCAGAACCAACGGAAAAAGACGGAAAAATAGCAAAGGATTATGCCTCAAATAAGGCCGGAGGAAATTTAAAAGCAATTGATAAATGCGTGGGACCTATAGAAGATGTTAAAAAAATATTTTTTGAAAAGCTCCGGCTGGATGAAAATAATATTATAATTAAAAAAGGCTGGTTTCAAGATACTCTGCCAGAATCTAAAGAGAAAATCGGTAAAATAGCGCTTTTGCGATTAGACGGCGACTGGTATGAGTCCACGAAAGTTTGCCTTGATAATTTGTACGATGATGTTATAATAGGAGGATATATTATATTGGACGATTATGGCCATTGGGAGGGCGCAAGGCGCGCTTTGGATGAGTTTTTTACAGAGCGAAAAATAAAGCCCGAGTTGATAAAAATAGATTATACGGGAGTATATTTCATAAAACCTTAATGAAAACCATACTTGTTGCCCACCAACCCGAATATCTGCCCTATCTTGGATTTTTTTATAAAGCCATGAAGGCCGACAAATTTATTTTTGTTGACCATGTCCAGTTTGAAAAAGAGGACTTTCAAAACAGAAACAAAATCAGGACAAGGGCTGGCTTGGACGGCTGGACCTGGCTTACAGTGCCCGTCATTACCAAAAATAAATCATCCCAAAAAATAAATGAAGTTAAAATAGACAATTCCAGATATTGGGCTAAAAAACACTGGAAAAGCATTTATTTTGCCTATAAAGACACGCCGTTTTTTAATGAGCACAAAGATTTTTTTGAAAAAGTTTATTCAAAAAAATGGGAGAAACTGGCGGATTTGAATGAAACAATTACCCTTTACTTGTTTAAGCAATTTAATATAAATATCCCTGTTTATAAAAGTTCTGATTACGATATTAATGGCCAGAAGACAGACATGATAATAAATTTATGCAAAGCAGTGAAAGCTGATTGCCATTTATCCGGGTCTGGTTTGACCAAAGAAGGAGGAGAACATTATGTTGAAATAGAAAAATTCAAAAAAAGCGGAATAGGACATAAATTTTCAGATTTCAAACACCCGGTCTATTTGCAGCAGTTTGAGCCATTTGTTAAAAATATGTCGGTAATTGATTTGTTGTTTAACTGCGGACCGAAAAGCGCAGAAATAATTAAGAAAAGTATCTGATTTTAACTATGGAATATGATTTCTGCAAAATTTTAATAATTCATCCAGGGGGAATTGGAGACCTGATAATGTTCACGCCGGTTATCGAGATTTTAAAAAATAATTTTCCTGAAGCAAAAATAGATATTTTTGCAGGATACACCCCTGAATCCGCAGGTGTTTTAGAAGAAGGTGAAATTATAAACAGATTTTTTAACATTAATTTTGTTAAAAATAGTTTATTTAAAAAGCTGAAATTTATTTATCAGCTGAGAAAAGAAAGATATGATTTGAGTTTGTTTCCGCCCGGCGCTAACTATTTTAAGGGGGGGATTATCAGTTTTTTGATTGGAGCTAAAGTCAGAGCCGGCGGAGGGGCTTCTTTTGATGAAAAAAAACATAAAACCGACGCTGCTGTAGATTTGTTAAAAACGATTGGTTTGAAAATTGATCATATTCCAGCTCCCTTTATAAATCTTGAAAAAGAGAAAGAATTTGTTGATTGTTTTTTATCGGAAAATAATTTAAAAAACAAAGTTTTAATCGCTCTTCATCCGGACTGCGACAGATACCAAAAATTTAAAGGATTCAGAAGATGGCCTAAAGAATATTTTATTGAGTTGGGCCGGAAAATTTTAAATAATTTTCCCGAGGACTTTATTGTCCTTTTAGGCGGGCCGGACGAAAAAGCAGCATGCCAAGAAATAAAAAGCAAACTAGGAGAAGACAGAAGAATTAAGCTCGCCGCAGGTTATTCTTTGAGGCAGGAAACTGCCATAATAGATAAATGTAATATTTTTGTGGGTTCAGATTCGGGATTGGCTCATGCTGCTTCAACCACGAAAACCAATTTAATTGCTATATTTGGGCCTACGAACTCTCAAATATCTGGACCCAGGGGACCAAGAGTTCATATTATAGAAGAAAAATGCGATAATCCATATAACATAAATGATCGCAGATTTAAAAGAGATGATAGGTCTGAGCCGTGCAAATGTTTAAAAAAAATAACCCCGGAAAGAGTTTTAGAAAAAATTAAAGAAATTTTGCAAAATGGACAAAGAAACGCCAAAACCATATAAGCCCGAAAGGCACAAAAAAGGCTGGGGATTTGAAGACTGGATAAGCAACAGGGAATATTGCGGAAAATTATTATTTTTTGAAAAAGGAAAAAAATGCAGTTTTCATTACCATGAAAAAAAACACGAAACATTTTATCTTTTTTCCGGAAAAATGGAAATAAAAGTCAGTTTTGAAGACGATATTTTGACTGCGAAATCTTATATGTTTTTGCCCGGCGATTGCCTTGAAATATCAATTGGATTAAGGCATCAAATGACAGCGCTGGAAGATTCAAATCTTTTTGAATTTTCTACCACTCATTATGAAGAAGATTCAAAACGCATAATTAAAGGAGATTAAAAAAATGGAGACAGATAAATTAATAAAAATAATAGACAATTTCAAAGGAAAAAAAATTGGCGTAATTGGCGACCTGATGCTTGACCATTTTATATGGGGAGATGTTGAGAGAATTTCGCCCGAAGCGCCAATTCCCATTGTTTTAGCGACAAGAGAAAGCTTTATGCCGGGCGGTGCCGGAAATACTGCCGCGAATATTTCTGCTTTAGGCGGAAAGGTTTTTGTTGTGGGATTGGTAGGAAAAGATTCAGCAGGAAAAACACTGCTTTCAGAATTTAAGAAGCGGGGTATTGAAACAGGCGGAGTTGCGGAGCATGCCCAGAAACCAACTACCCAAAAAATAAGAATTGTCGCCAGAACCCAACAAATTGTCAGGGTTGACAAAGAGGACTCCCAATGTATCAGCAACGATACTGAAAAAAAATTATTGGAATTTATCGCTTCGCATATTAAAAAATGGGACGGCATTGTGGTTTCAGATTATGCGAAGGGCCTGATTACGAAAAATCTAGCTGAAACGTTGGTTAAATTAGCTGTAAAATATAAAAAACCGATTATCGGCGACATAAAACCAGAACACGCGCCATTTTTTAAAAATGTTACCCTTCTGACTCCTAATCATAAAGAAGCTTTGGCAATAGCCGGGGCAAGCGATATAAAGGAAGCCGGAAAAATAATCCAAAAACAATTGAATTGCAGTATTTTGCTTACGCAGGGAGCCGAGGGAGTTACTCTTTTTGAAAATAAAAAAATTACGCATTTTCCTGCTATGGCAAGGGAAGTTTTTGATGTAAGCGGAGCAGGAGATACGGTGGCAGCTGTTGCAACTTTGGCTTTCACCGCCGGAGCTGATCTTGAACAGGCGTCTATAATTGCAAATCATGCAGCTGGCATAGCAGTCGGTAAATTGGGCACTGCAACAGTTAAACCCGAGGAATTAAAAAAGGGAATACAATCCGATGAACCCAAAAATTAAGAGCCAGAAGGAGATTATCAAAATTGCAGAAAAATTGAAAAAACAAAGAAAAAAAGTTGTTACTTATAACGGCAGTTTTGACATATTGCATTTGGGGCATATTAAATCTTTAGAAGAAGCCAAGGCACAGGGGGATATTTTGGTGGTTCTTTTAAACAGCGATGGTTCTGTCCGAAAATATAAGGGGCCTAACCATCCTATTAATCCAGAAAAAGAACGGGCAGAGGTTTTATCTGCAATAAAATACGTTGATTATGTCGTTTTTTTCGATGAAATTAATCCTAAAAATATTTTAGGAAAAATTAAACCAGATATTTACTGCAACGGTTCAGATTGGGGAAAAAATTGTATTGAAAGGAGTGTTGTTGAAGAAAATAAAGGCAAAATTCATATCTTAAAATGGCAGGACGGATTTTCTACCAGTAATTTAATTAAAAAAAATTTCAGTTCGCATTCAGCGCCCGATGTAAAAGCAATTTTTTTAGACCGCGACGGAACTATAAATATAAACGAGCCTGAATATGTCCACAAAATAGAGGATTTTAAGTTATTTCCGGAAACAATTCCGGCTTTAAAAAAACTTTCAAAAACAAATTATAAAATTATTGTTATAACCAATCAGTCAGGAATAGCCAGAGGATATTTTAAAGAGGCAGAAGTAAAAAAGCTCCATAAATGGATGCTTGCGGAGTTTAAGAAAAAAGGCATAAGAATTGATGCAATTTATTATTGCCCTCATGGCCCAAATGACAACTGTTCTTGCCGAAAGCCAAAGCCAGGAATGCTTTTGAAAGCCGGCGAAGATTTTGGCATTAACTTAAGCAAAAGCTGGTTTATTGGAGACGACCAGAGAGACGTGATCGCCGGCAGGGAGGTAAATTTAAAAACCATAAAAATCGGGGCAAAGACGCCTAAAGACCTGAAACTTGAACCGAATTATTACGTAAAAGATATTTTAGAAGCAGCGAATATAATAATAAATAATGCCAAATAAATTTTTATGGAAAACCACATTAAAAATTTTTCAGAAAAATTGAAAAATAAAACAGACGAAATTTCTCATGAAGAAATAATTAAAACAATTAAATGCCTTCAATCAGTTTACGAAAGCAATGGAAGGATTTATTTAATTGGCAACGGTGGGTCTTCGGCAATTGCTTCGCATTTTGCAAACGATTTAAACAAAACAATTTTAGGCCACAAAGGAGAAAAGAAAATAAAAAGATTCCAAGCCATATCGTTGTGCGACAAGGAGATGTTTTGATAGCTATAAGTTCAAGCGGGAATTCCCCCAATATAATAAAAGCAGTTAAAACAGCAAAAGAGATTTTTTTGCCGGTTGTGGGATTTATGGGGTTTGACGGCGGAAAACTTTTGGAATTATCTGATGCAAAAATTTATGTTCCTTCTTTTGAATACGCCATAGTTGAAAGCATCCACGACGCTATTTGCCATTTAATTATTTCATATTTTGAAAAAACTTTTTAAGTATGATATGATGAGAGGAATTAAAAATTATTTTAAAAAATGAAAGGAGCTTTAATTATTTCTTTGGATTTTGAGCTTTATTGGGGAATGAGGCATAAATATAAATTAGATGATTATAAAGATAATTTACTGGCAATAAGAACCATAATCCCGTCTCTTTTAAAACTATTTAACGAATATAATATTCACGCTACCTGGGCGACCGTCGGGCTTGTTTTTTTTGAAAATAAGGAAGATTTAATAAGGGGATTGCCAGCGGTACGCCCCGCTTATCTGGACCAAAAATTGTCGCCCTACCGGAGCTTAAATAGCATCGATTTAAATGAAAAAGAAGACCCTTTTCATTACGGCAATTCTTTGATAAAATTAATCGCATCTTATCCCAATCAAGAAATCGCAACCCATACTTTTTCCCATTATTGCTGTTTGGAGCCGGGGCAAGACGAGGAAGCGTTCAGATATGATTTAAAGTCAGCCATAGAGGTTGCTAAAAAAAATAATATAGATATTAAAAGCATAGTTTTTCCATATAACCAAATAAATAATCAATATTTGCCGGTTTGTAAAGAAATAGGGATAAAGTCATACAGGGGCAATGAATATTCCTGGCTCTATAAAGGAAGGGGCCAAGAAAATGAATCATTTATAAGAAGAGCGTTTCGCATGGCAGATGTCTATTTTAATATAAGCGGCCATAATACATATTCTTTGAATAATGTTTTGCGCGATTTTCCCGTCAATATTCCTTCGAGCCGTTTTTTGCGCCCCTATAGCCCAAGTTTAAAATTTTTAGAACCGCTGCGGTTACATAGAATATTGTCAGATTTAGATTATGCGGCAAAAAATAATATGATTTATCATCTTTGGTGGCATCCCAGAAATTTTGGATACGGAGATGAAATAGAAAAAAATATGTTATTTTTAAAAAAGATATTAAATCATTTTTCGGATTTACAGAAAGAGTATGGAATGGAAAGTTTAAATATGCAGGAGCTAACAAATAAAATATGAATAAAAATAATCAAACATGGGCCAGAGACAAAGCAGTTTTAATTCATGACCAAACCGCGGGTTGGTTTGCCAATAAATATAATGAGATGCAAGATCATTTCTCATCATCTTTTTCCTATGGCAGGCACCAAATTAACGGGTATTTGTTTAAAGAAATTTCAAAGCTTCCAAAGGGAGCTAAAATACTTGATGTTGGTTGCGGCACAGGATATTATGTTGAAGAACTTATTAAGCGGGGATTTAAGGCGGTTGGAATTGAACCATCTGAAAATATGCGAAAGTACGCGGAGTCAAAATTGCCGGCGGGAACAGTTATAAATGGCTCTGTCCTTAATTTGCCGTTTGAAGACAACTCCTTTGATTTTATTTTCGCAATAGAAGTTTTTAGATATTTAAATAACGAAGATAATATCCGAGGGCTTAAAGAAATTTTGAGAGTTTTAAAACCCCACGGATTGTTTTTCGGGACATTCCTTAACTTTTATGCATTAGACGGGTTTAATATTTTTGTGGCCATCCGCAAACTTAAGGACCGCTGGCTGGGCAAACCTTTGAAATTCCACACCGAATTCGAGACGCCCAAAACACTGGAAAAAAAAATTATTTCTGTTGGTTTTTCTAAAGTTCAAATACACGGCGCTGCTATTGCTCCCTTGATGTTTTTTTACAGAATTAATAAATCTTTCGGAAAAACATGCGCCAAAATTTTAGAGCCGATTGATCCAAAATTAAGCGATACTCCGGCTTTCAGGCCGTTTGCTGTTTATTCAATTGCTATTGCCCAAAATGGTTAAAAAATATTATAGAATTGCAAAACGAGCGTTTTATATATTAATTAATAATCCCGCTTTTTTCTTTAAACGGATTTTTTTAGGGCTGAAGGCTTTTATTTTGCCACTTCCACAATCTCCTGCCTTAGCAAATATAAACGGAGCGTTGTTTGAATTTGATTTTAATTATAGCGCCAAGATGAAAGATATGTATTTTGGCACCTATCAGCCCTTGGTTACCGAAATTTTAAAAACTTATTTAAAAAAAGGCGACAGTTTTATTGATGTTGGGGCAAATATCGGCTATTTTACCGCAGTTGCCGCTGGCTGCGTAGGAAAAAACGGACAAATTCATAGCTTTGAACCGGTGCCAGAATATTTTAAAAGATTAGAAAGTTTTGCCAGAATAAACAATCAGTATAAAATAACGGTTAACCAATTTGCCATAGGCGACGAAGAAAAAAGAGAAAAAATTTATATTGGAGGCCCTTCGCGCATAGGCAATAATACATTTTTTCCTGAATCGTTAGAGGAAATAAAGGCGGTTTCGAGCGCAGAAGTTTCTATCTGCCGACTTGATAAATATATTAAAGAAAAAAATATAAAAAATATAAAACTTATAAAAATTGATGTAGAGTCTTTTGAATTCCCTGCGTTAAGGGGGCTGAGCGGTTATTTTTCAGAATGCCGGAATAAAAATTCTTATCCTTTAATTATATGTGAAATTTGTCCGAGTATTTGCGTCCGTCGGGGGTATAAATTACAAGATTTATTTGATTATATGAAAAGTTTTTATTTTTATCCGTTTGAAGATGTCAATACGAATAAAAAAATAGACATAAATAAAATGATAAAAGAGGGGCAGGAAGTTGATGTTTTTTTTAAAAACATAAAAATTTAAGGTATAAAAAATGAATTTTTTAAAATTAGGCTCAATGGATAAAAAAATTATATTAGGCAGTATCTTTTGCTTTTTAATTTTAGCATTATTAGATACGGTTTTGGCGGTAGGCGTTGCTTTGATTGTTTTTTTAACCGCAATTACTTTTTTGATATTCAAGAAGGCGGGTTTTAAAACAAAAACCATATATATACTCTTTTTGATTACTCTTTCAATTTATTTTGGAGCAGTTTTATTCTTTTATTATACCAATTTTCAGCCCTTCAGCGGAGGCGCCGGAGACTATTCAACATACGATTCCCTGGGCCAAGAAATATCGGGAAGGCTTCATCAAGGAAATTTTTCATTGCAGGGCATTGCCTACGAAAATTTTTACCCCGTGATAATCGGATATATTTATACCTTAACTTTGCCCGAGGTATTAATCGGCCGCATGTTTAATGCTTTTGTGGCCGCCCTTTTGGCAGCGTTTATTTATTTGATAGTTTTAGAGATGGGCGGTTCAGAGAAACAAGGTTTTTTTTCAGGGTTGATGGCAAACATTTATCCCAGCCTTATTTTTTTTGGAACCTTGCTTGGAAAAGACGTTTTAGCTCCCTTATTGGCTTTAATCGTGTTGTTTTTGATTCTCAAATTACTTAAAACTTTTTCCTTTGCCAAGTTTATAATTTTTTATATATTTTTGGGCGCCTTGATTCAGCTTAGAATTTATATAGGTTTTGCCGCCCTTTTGACCTTCATTATTTGCTGGCCGATCTTTTCAAATTTAAAATTGAAAAAAAGGTTATTGTACGCTTTTATAGCCATTATTCTTTTGGGATTTTTGCCTCAAATTTCAGCTGGCCAGGGATATTATGGAATCAATTTTATAAAGGCCTATCTTACTCAGGATATGATTACTTTTTTCAGGGAGCGCATATCTATTCCAAATCCTAAAATTTCCGAAACTACCGGACTTCCCGTATATGATGAGTCTCCAACCCCCGAATCATCATTATCTGAATCTCCAAATCCTGTCGTTACAAAAAGAGGCAGAGGGTCTGCTATAGAAGTAAAAGCAGGATTTGAAAACCCTTTCAAATTTTTAAGAAATTCTGTAATAGCCTTTATATACGCTTCTTTAGGGCCATTTCCCTGGCAATTAAGGTATCTGAGGCACCTTCTTATTTTACCAGAAACAATTCTTTGGTACTTCGCATTATTTTTTGCTATAAAAGGGATAAAAAAGCCCGTCAGATCGCATGCTTTTACTTTATGCGCATTCAGTTTATTAGTGCTGGGCTCCCTTTCTGTTTTTTTGACTAATTATGGCATTACAACTAGAATCAGAGTGCCTGCTTTTTTAGCTATTTTTTGCTTAACCCCATTTGGCATCAATTGGATTTCGGATAACAAAATAATTAAATTTTTTTCAAAGAGCTTGGATGCTCTGATAAAAACATGAAATGTTTAGTTACGGGAGGAGCCGGTTTTATAGGCAGCCATTTGGTTGATAAATTAATAAAACAGAATTACCAAGTGATAGTTGTTGATAATCTCTCAACCGGCAAAAAAGAAAATATAAATAAAAAGGCAGATTTTCACAAGGCAGATATCTGTGATTTTGAAAAAATAAGCCCTCTTTTTGCCGGGGTTGATTATGTTTTTCATTTAGCTGCCATTCCAAGAGTTCCTCTTTCAATTGAAAATCCTGTTTTAACCTCAAAAGTGAATATTTTAGGAACAGTCAATGTTTTTAAATCAGCAATTGATAATAAGTGCAAAAGAGTTATTTTTGCATCTTCATCTTCTATTTACGGAAACCAAAAGAAATTGCCCTTAGAAGAAAGCATGGCGCCCAATCCTTTAAGCCCCTATGGCTTGCAAAAGTTATCAGGAGAGCAATTCGCAAAACTATTTGTTGATCTTTACGGCATGCCGATAATCTGTTTGAGATTTTTTAATGTTTACGGACCCAGGATTGATTTTAATTCAGATTACAGCTTAGTGCTTGGAAAATTTTTGAGATTAAAATCGGAAAACAAACCCCTGACGATTTTTGGGGACGGAGAGCAGACAAGGGGTTTCTGCTTTGTTGATGATGTCGTGAATGCGAACATTAAAGCAATAAAAAGCGAAAAACTGAAAGGGAAAGAGATTATTAACATTGGCCAGGAAAAATCATATTCAATTAACTATTTAAGCCAATTAATTGGCGGTCCGGTTCAATATCTGCCTCCGAGACCAGGCGACCCGCGCCACACTAAGGCAGATATTTCTTTAGCCAGAAGTCTGCTTTCATGGGAGCCGAAAGTTGATTTTAAAGACGGCGTTGAATTAGTTAAAAAATGGTTTCAATTAATTTAAATTCTATGGAAAATAATAAAAAATTTACAATAGGAATAATGGGGTTGGGAATGGTTGGCGGAGCATTAAAAAGATATTTTGATAAAGCCGGGTTTAAGGTATTTTTTTATGATAAAGGGAAAAATAGCGGTTCTATGGAAGAGGTGAATCAAACAGATGTTGTTTTTGTTTGCGTCCCCACTCCTTTTGAAAAAGAAAAGGGTTTTGATATATCTTATGTTGAAGATGCCTGTAACAATATTTCCGGGGAAAAAATTATAATAATTAAATCAACTATTTTGCCCGGCACTACTGAAAAACTCCAACAAAAATATCCTCAGCACAAATTTTTGTTTAACCCGGAATTTTTAACCGAATTGACAGCAGACCAAGATATGGAATATCCTGATAGGCAGATAGTGGGATATACAAAAGAAAGTTACGGCATGGCGGGAGATATTTTGCAGATTTTGCCTTTGGCTCCCTTTGACAGGATAATGCCTGCCACTGAAGCAGAAATGGTTAAATATTTTGGCAATACATGGTTTTCAATTAAAGTTATTTTTGCCAATCAAATATATGATTTGTGCCAGAAGATCGGGGTTGATTACAATAGAATTATGGAAGCTGCGGCCGCTGACAAAAGAATCGGGAGAACGCATTTAGAAGTTTTGCATAAGGGCTACAGGGGTTACGGCGGCAAATGCCTTCCAAAAGATATCAAGGCTCTAATCCAGTTTGCCGATGAAAAAGGAGTTAATTTGAAGCTTCATAAAATGGCTGAAGAAATTAACAATCAACTGATGAAAGAACAAAACATAGAAGATTCTGAAAAATTTTCAAAAAGAAATTAATTATGAAACTGGGTTTATTTTTCACAGCCGGAGTTTCTTTAAAGACATGGGAAAAAGTCGGGAGTTTAGATAGGGAGTTAAAACCGTATCAGTGTTTGACAGAGTATTTTGACGAGATAATATTTTTTACTTACGGCGGAAACAATGATCTAAAATTCCAGAATTTTTTATCTGGCAAAATAAAAATTTTACCGAAAAAGCATGGTATTCCGTGGTTGGTATATAGTTTATTGCTTCCATTTTTATACCGAAAAGAACTAAAGAAAATAGATATTTTTAAGACCAATCAAATGATTGGTTCTTGGACAGCAGTGATAGCAAAACTCTTTTTTAAAAAAAAATTAATAATTCGCCAGGGTTATCAATTATCAATATCTGCAAAAAAAGAGGGCTATAGCTTTTTAAAAATGCTAATAGTGCTTTTTTTAGAAAAATTAGCTTATAAAAATGCCAATGCAATTATCGTAAGTTCAAAGGGCGACAAAAAATATATAGAAGAAAAATATTATACTTCTCCAGAAAAAATAAAATATATCCCCAATTATATCGATACTGAACTATTCAAGCCGTTGAATATTCAGAAAGAAAATAGGATTTGTTTTGTAGGGAGATTAACAGAGCAAAAAAACGCGTTTAATTTGATTAAAGCAGTTTCAAATCTAAATATAAAATTAGTAATTTTTGGCTCCGGTTCCTTGGAAAAAGATTTAAAAGATTTCAGCAGGCAATTAAAAGCAGATGTTGAATTCAGAAAAAATATTCCCAATAAAGATTTGCCCGAAGAATTAAATAAAAGCAGATTATTTATACTGCCCTCCTTATATGAGGGTTGTCCCAAGGTTTTGCTTGAGGCAATGGCTTGCGGTTTGCCCGTAATTGGAACAGATGTTTGCGGTATAAATGAAATAATAAAGCATAAAGAAAACGGCTATTTGTGCCAAACGGACGCTGTTTCAATAAGAAAAGCGATAGTAGAAGTTTTAAATGATAAAAAAATGAGGGAAAAAATAAAGTTTAATGCAAGGGAAACCATTTTACAAAATTTCAGTTTAGAAAAAAATCTGGAGAAAGAGATAAATATATATGAATCTTTATAAAGATCGTGAAGAAAAAGCAAAGTGGGGAGTTCAGCAATTTAAATCTATTTTTGAAGAAATTGGCAGTGTATTAGATATCGGTTGCGATGAAAGATATTTGGAAAAATTTATTCTAAAAAAAATTAAATATGTCGGCATAGATAAATTTGGCAATCCGGATATTTACTTTGACTTAGATAAGAAAGAAGAGTTGCCGTTTAAAAATAATAATTTTGATTTAGTATTTTGCGCAGATGTATTAGAACATTTAGAAGATATCTATTTTGTTTTTGATGAATTATGCAGGGTAAGCAGAAAATATATCATTGTTAGTCTGCCGAATCCTTTTTCAGGGATATTTGCTGTTTTGCTTGGGAAAAAAATGAAATTTTATGGGTTGCCCTTAGAGAAGCCGAAAGACAGACACAGATGGTTTTTTAATACCGAAGAAGCCGTTGATTTTGTCAGATACCGATCTGAGAAAAATAAATGGGAGATTTTAAAAATAATCTATACGGTTAATTTTCAGGGAAATTTTAAAAAACTATTTGAATTTATAATTAGCGGGTTTAATAAAAAAAGAGCGCTTAATTGGTTTAACGGGACAACTTGGTTTTTAATAAAAAAAATATAAAAATGGAAAAAGAAGAAATTATTGATATCTGTCAAAAAACAGAAAAAAAATTTAAAAAAATAATAAAAAATATAAGCTATGAAAAAAAGGGGATATTCAACAGCGAGATGTTGATGTTTGTTTCTATTGTTGAAAGCCTCGGCATTAAAAATATAATAGAAAGCGGGAGAGCTAGGGGGCAAAGCACTAAAGTCATATGTGAATTTTTTAATAATCCAAACTATAAAATAGACAGTATTGAATATTATAAATATAACAAAGATGCAATTATCGCTATGAGGCGTTTGCATCAATATAAAAATTTAAACCTGCATTTTGGAGATGCTCTTGGGCTTATCCCTAAAATTCTAAAAAATGAATGTTGTATTTTACTTGACGGGCCCAAAGGCGATAAGGCGCTTAAATTAGCGGCGAGCTTATTTAAAAATCCGTTTGTCAGGGCGGTTTTTATTCATGATGTTCATAAAGATTCTCCTCACCGGATGGTAATGGAAAACTTATTTAATTATACTTTTTTTTCCGATGACGAAGATTTTATAAAGAGATTTAAATATCTTGATAAGGATTGTTGGATAAAACAGGCTAGATATAAAAAAGCCAGAGATTGGGAGCCGTACAAGAGAGGTCAAAAAAAAATGCAGAGTTATTCATCAACGCTTGGAGCTGTTTTTAACAATAAAAGTGGAATCAATACGCAATTTTATAAAGAGTATTTTGGGAATAAAAGGTCCAATAAAATTAGAAAAAGGATTGTAACAGGCGCCGTCCATAAAATATGCCGAAGCGCTGCGATTCCTGTATGGTTTATTTTGTATTATTTAAATAAATTCTATTTTAAAAATATAAGGAACAAATATGAATAAAATAAGAAAAATCATCTCAAATTTTTTCGACCCTTTTATTGATAGATTAATAAAATTAACAGCCGCAAATAGATATTATATGCTTAGTTTGGCTTTTTATTTTACCAGAGATGAATCTGTAGATGGAGATTATTTTGAGTTTGGAGTAGCTCGTGGAAGCACTTTTATTAAAGCATATAAAATTGCTAAAAAATTAGGCTTGCTAAAATCTATGAATTTTTATGCATTCGACTCTTTTGAAGGATTTCCTGTGCCGGAAGGGAGGGATAAAATTTTTGAAAGATTCAAAGCAGGAGGAGCAAAGCATAGCCTGGACGATTTTTTAAAAAATTTGAAAAAGCATAAAGTTGATCTTAAAAAAGTAAAAATTCTAAAAGGATGGTTCAAAGACACGCTAAATGGGAAAAATAGGGAAATTCTGGAAATAAAGTCCGCTAGAGTCATAAATATTGACTGTGATATGTACTCTTCTACAAAGGCAGTTTTAGATTTTATTAAACCTATAATCAAGAACGGGACAGTCTTGATGTTTGATGATTGGTATTGTTTTAGGGCTGATCCTGAAAAAGGAGAACAATGGGCGGTCCACGAATGGCTGGAAAAAAATCCTGAGATTCAACTTATCCAATATAATAATTATGCTACTGTTGGCAAATCATTCATAGCAGTAATTAAAAATGAAAACAAAACTTTATAAAATTATAATTAAATTAATATTAAAATTACACAACTTTTCTTATAAGTTAAGCAGTTTTTTTTCTAGCAAAATTGAACAGGGATTGCATCCCAAACACCGTTTAATGAACTACCACAAGTTTTTTGTAGATAATATTAATTCGGGGGACACAGTTTTAGATATCGGATGCGGCAATGGCGCTTTAACTTTTGATATTGCCAAAAAAGCCAGAGAAGCTGCGGGAATAGATTTAAATGAAAAAAACATAGAAATTGCCCGAAAAAAATTTTCTGCTACAAATATTAAATATATTGCTGGAGACGCCTTAAAAAATCTTCCAAATGAAAAATTTGATGTCATAATTCTTTCAAATGTTTTAGAGCATATTGAAAATAGAATAGAATTTTTAAACAAAATAAAAAATCTGTGTCCTAAAATTTTGATCAGAGCGCCAATGATTAATAGAGATTGGATAACTTTATATAAGAAAGAATTGGGATTGGAATATAAATTAGACAAGACTCATTTCGTGGAATACACTTTAGAATCTTTTCAAGAAGAGATTGCAACAGCCGGCCTAAAAATTAAGAATTATAGTATTCAATTTGGAGAAATATGGGCAGCAATAACACTATAATTAAAAAAAAAATTGCTATATTCACCACAAGTTTTTTACCAACGGTAGGAGGCTTGCAATATGAGTTAAAATGGCTGTTAGAGAGCATAGATAAATTATTAGACTGCGATAAATATAAAAATTTAGAAATATTTTTTTTTGCGCCGAACGAGAAATCTTTGAAATACGCAGAATTTAAGAATGTGAAGACCGAAAACTTAAATTTAAAACACTTTTCTAAAATTTCCTTTCCGCTTAATTTTTTGAAATTACGAAAAGTAATCAAAAAAGTAAAACCAAGTATTTTGCATTGTCAAGGCGCAACACCTGATGGATTGATGGTTTATTGCAATAATCTGGTTTCTTTAAGAAACCAGAAATACTTTATAACCTCTCACGGAAACGATATTGCGGTATTACCGGAAATAAATTATGGCGCGAGATTAACCCCAGTAGTTAATTTTTTAACAAAATTAGTTTTAAAAAAAGCAATAAAACATATTACTATTAGCAAGGCGATGGAAGAATTTGCAGTTGATGCCGGGTCTGAAAAAGATAATGTAATAATAATTTCCAATGGCTTGAAACCAGTGGATAAAAATATAGATGCAAATATAAGGGAGAAAATTATTAGGAAATATCATATAGAAAAAGATGATTTTTGTTTACTATCATTATCTGGAATGCGTGCGGTTAAAGGGCATCAATATTTAATAGATGGCTTTGCTGAAGCGTATCGTAAAAATAAACATCTGAAACTTTTTCTAGCTTGCCAAGGCATGGAGAAGGAAAGTATAAAAAAAAGAGTCAAGGAGTTAAATTTAGAAAATAATGTTCATTTCATCGGTTTTGTCATTGATGAAGAGAAAAAAGCATTTTTTAGCATATGTGATATGTATTGTAATACAGCTTTATTCGAGCCATTCGGCATAGTCCTTTTAGAGGCAATGGATTATGGGTTGGTCGTGTTGGGAAGCACTCAAGGCGGGGCAAAAGATTTTATAAAAGACGGCTATAATGGTTTTTTATGTTTTCCCAAAGACACAGGGAAAATAGCTGAGATAATTATAAAAGTGGCTGAAGACCCTATTTTAAGAGAAGAGATAAAAAAAAATGCCAAAGAGATAATAAAAAATTATCACATAGAAAACATCGCTAAGGAGTATCTTAATTTGTGGTTGCAAAATGTAGAGCAAAAAGTAAATTAAAATTAAACACAATTAAAAAAACATGGATCAAAAAAAATTAATAAAGATGGGGAGGTTAAGTAAAGATACCTGGAACAAATTAGCCGATGAAGACGCCGAATTTTATATATTGACCAATAAGGGGAAAGAGGGCGGAAGATGGAATTCAAATGAATTTTTAGAAACAGGAAAAGAAGAGTGGGGGGGGTTTAAGAAATTTTTAGCTCATCACGGCTTAGAAAATACTATTTCAAAAAATAAAACAGCCCTGGATATGGGTTGTGGCGTCGGTAGAATCGCTTTTGCTATCGCCCAAGATTTTTCTAAAGTTTTTGACATAGACGCATCTGATATAATGATTGAGAAAGCCAAAAAATATCAAAAACAATTAAATATCAAAAATTTAGAGTTTTTGGTAAACAATGGGATAGACTTGTCTTTAATTTCGGATGGTTCTATTGATTTTGTATTTAGCCATCTAACCCTGCAGCACTGTCCTTCGTCAAAGCAGATTTTGGCATACATTAAAGAGTTTTCAAGAATTTTGAAACCCTCTGGCGTTTGTCTGTTTCAAGTCAAAGTGGCCCCAACCTTTTTTAGCTATTTTAGATTTATGTTATCCGAGAGATTGGCAAAGATCAGGCATTTTTTTAAAAAAGATTATTATGCAACAAAAGGCGCATTTTTTGGGAGTTGGATTTATTACCCGCATATTTATAAAATAATCTCTCAGAATTTCTCCTCTTATCAACTTATTCAAGCGCCCGTGGAAATTTATAAAGATCGTTTTAATGATAAATTCAGTATCGTGGCTAAACAAAAAAGGAGCTTTTGGATTTGTATAAAATAATTAATTGTTCAAAAATTAATCGTATTTTTTAAATAATAAAAATAACAACAGGACAAAATTGAATATTTGGGTGGCCGCTAGCGCAATTATAGCTCCCCATATTTTATATATAGGAAGCAGGACGAGCAACAATATGATTTGGGTTATGCAAAAACTAAACTGAAATATATAAAGTTCCTTCGTCTTTTTTTGGGCCGTTAAAAAAGTAATTAACAATATTTGAGGAATAAACAATAAGGTAATGGCGAATAACCGGGAATAAAAAATGGATTCTGTATATTGAGGAAGAAATATTTTATAAGCATAAGGAATCAATATAATATAAATAACAGTAATAAAAATCATTATTGGAAATAACTTTATAATTTTTTTAAATAAAGCATCCTTTGATTTTTTTTTATAATATTGACTGAATTTAGGAAGGGCCAGGAGACACAGGGATTTAAATAATGACCTTACTTGTTGCACGGGAGCAATGGCAAAAAAGTAAATTGCCAGCGCTTCGGCGCCTAAAAAATGCCAAAGAAGAATTTTATCTAATTGACTGGCGATCACCCCCATGATATCTATTAAACTTAAGTGCTTTCCATAAGAAATAGATTGCAGGTCTTGTTTTTGGCCAGGCGGTATTTTTTTGACAGTAATTCGGAAAAAAATAAAATATAGGAAAGCGTAAGAAGCGAAATAAACCAAAAAAATAAAAATAAGATTTTTCGTTAATAACAAAGTGGCGATTAAAGCGCTGATAGCCAGGATTCGAATAATAATATTGTATTCAGCCTGGATGTTAAAACGTTTTTTTCCGATCCAAAAAGCCTGATAAATCATAAAGGGGTTTGTCAAAGGAATGAAAATAGCAACGATTAGAAAAGAGATGGTTAGTGTGATATTATTATTTAAGAAGTAATATCCGGCCACTCCCAAACCAGCTATTCCTCCTAAAACCCCCCAACGAATTTGTGTTTTTAGGGCCGGAACAAGAGAACCCTCATATCCTTGAGCTACCGCTCTTACCATCGCAGTATTCATTCCAGAGAGAGTGGGGATGGCTAAAATACCTGCAACGGATAAAACATATTGATAGGTGCCATAAGTTTCTTTTGGAAGTAAATTAGCAAAAGCTATGACTAATAAAAATCCTGAAATACCAAATATAATTTTTCCCAGAGCAAGCCAAAAACCGCCAGATGCCAGATAAACCATGTCAACTTGCGTATATTTTTGCGACCAGCTAAGAATATCTATAATTTTTCGTTTCAATTCCATAGGTTTATGCAGTTTGTTTAATCTTAGTTTAAATTATGAAGAATGACAAGATAAAAATTTCTGTGATAATGTCTGTTTTTAACCAGGAAAAATACTTGGAAGAGTCAATAAAAAGCATCCTAAGCCAGACTTTTAGAGATTTTGAATTTATTGTTGTCAACGATGCTTGTTCTGACCGGAGCTATGAGATTTTAAAATATTGGGCAGATAAAGATTCCAGGATTAAGATAATTGCTAACGAAGAAAATATCGGTTTGACTAAATCTCTGAATAAGGCGATAAAGGAAGCTCGGGGCGAATATGTTGCCCGCCAGGACGCTGATGATATATCTTTGCCCGAGAGATTGGAAAAACAGGTTTCTTTTTTAGACAAGCACCCGGAGATTAAAATTTTAGGCACTTTCGGCTATATTATAGATGAAAACGGAAAAGTCTTGGGAGGATACAGGACCCCTGTTTCTTATGCAAATATTAAAAGAGATCTCATCAAAAAAAATCCCTTTATGCACACTTCGGTAATGATAAAAAAAGAAATTATAAATAAAGTAGGAGATTATAATGAAAAATTCAATGTAAGCCAAGATTATGAGTTATGGTTCAGAATTTTAAGAGTTGCCATCGGGGAAAATTTGCCGTTATTCTTGGTTAAGAAAAGATGGCACAATGACATGATATCTATCAAAAAAGATAAAGAGCAAATTAAAAACACGATTTTTTTTAGAAAACAGGCTATAGAAAAAGGAGATTATCCAAAGATTTGCTACATTTATCTTTTAAGGCCGTATTTATCTTCCAAGCTGCCTATTTTTTTAAAAATATTTATCAAAAAATATTTAATCTGAAATTTTGCCGGCAAAAAGATTATGGAAAATAAAAAGATTAAAGTTTGTTGCGTCGTGTCAGTTGATATTACTTTGAAATTTATGCTGTTTAACCAGCTGAAATTTTTGCAAAGCCAGGGTTACGAAGTTTCAGCGGTTTGTTCTCCCGGAAAATGGATAAAAGACATTGAAAAAGCAGGCATTAAAGTAAAAACCATAAGGTTTAAAAGAAGGTCGTTTTCTCCCCGTTCTGATATACGCGCTTTTTTCCAATTATTTTTTTATTTCAGAAAAGAAAAATTTGATATTGTCCACACTCATACTCCTAAACCAGAAATTTATGGCCAACTGGCCGCCAAACTGGCTGGCGTCCCTATTATTATGGATACTTTGCATGGGTTTGATCTTTCCCCGGATGTTCCTTGGTTTCTTAAAAAAATATTTATTCTGCTGCAAAAATTTGCAGCAAGGTATTCCGACGTCATTTTTTCTGTAAGCCATGCAGTAATTCAAAGAGCAATAGAAGAAAAAATTTGCAGGCCTAATTTGCTAAAATATTTAGGCAGGGATATTGATGTTGAGAGATTCAACCCCGAAAGATTTTCTAAAGAGTTTATTTTGAATAAAAAGAAGCAGCTTGGAATAGATTCTGATAAAAGAATTATTGGAATTGTGGCAAGGTTGGTTGAAGAAAAAGGGTATCTTGAGCTTTTTGGAGCACTTAAAAGCGTCCTTAATAAATTTCCTGATACTTTGCTTTTATCAGTCGGCCCTAAAGAGAATGAAAAAAAAGATATAATAGATCCTGAAGTCGTAAAAAAATATGATATAGGAAAAAATATTATTTTTTTGGGAGAGAGAAACGACGTTGACGAAATATACTCCCTAATGGATGTGTTTGCTTTGCCGACCCATAGGGAGGGAGTTGGCGCTTCAATTTTAGAAGCGTCTTCAATGGAGAGACCGGTGATAACTACTAATACAGGAGGGTGTCCGGAGGCGGCAAATAATGGAGAAACAGGGATTTTAATCCCCCTAAAAGACGTTGAAAAATTAACTGAAGCCATAATTTATCTGTTTAATAATCCGGAGAAAGCCAGAGAAATGGGCAGAAAAGGCCGGCAGAAGATTTTAAAAGAGTTTAGCGAAGATATAGTTTTTGATATTTTAAAAAAGGAATATATCCGGCTGATTAGTGAAAAACTATTCAAATCAAAAAAGAAAAAAACTTATTATGCCGGCCAAATTGTTAAAAAAATAGTTGATTTTTTGGTATCACTTTTAGTATTGGTTATATTGAGCCCAGTTTTTTTAATTGTAGCAGTTTTAATAAAATTAGATTCAAAAGGTCCGATTTTGTTTGTCCATGAAAGGGTCGGAGAAAACGGGAGAAAATTTAAATTTTATAAATTCAGGACAATGGCAAATAACGCTCCAGATACCGGGATTGAGGATATAACAGAAAAAGATCCTCGGATAACAAGAATCGGAAAGTTTTTGAGAGAATGGACGATTGATGAATTTCCCCAATTCATAAATATTCTGAAAGGAGATATGAGTCTAGTAGGCCCAAGGCCTATGCCAGAATATGACAACCAAGATGGAAAAATGAAAGAACTTTGGCAAAAAAGAATATCAATAAAGCCAGGGCTGGTCAGCTTGGTTGATATTAAAGGCAGGGCTTTGGTTCCCTGGGAAAAAAGATTTGAATATGACGCCTGGTATATTGATAATTGGTCCTTATGGTTGGATTTTAAGATTTTATTTTTAGGATTTTTCGCGGTTTTATCCAGAAAAGGGGTTTATGGCAAAGAGGGACATCCGAATTGATTTTTGTTGATTTAAGGCAAAAATCTGATAATATAGAATAATACAAAAAATTTATGAAAATACTAATAATAGCCCCGCATCCGGACGACGAAGTTTTGGGCTGCGGAGGTACAATCAAGAAACACATAAATTCAGGAGACGAGGTATATTTATGCGAAGTGACAAAATCTTACACTCCTGACTGGACAGAAGAATATATTGCGCAGGAAATGAAAGAATTGGAAGATTCAAGCAAATTTTTAGGAATAAAAGAAAAATTTTTATTGGATTTGCCGGCGGTAAAGTTAGATATTTTAGGTCAGAAAAAATTAAACGATTTGCTATTTGAAATTATCCAAAAAGTAAAGCCGGAAATATTATATATTCCTTTTTATGGAGACATTAATAGCGACCATCGCTTGGTTTCACATGCTTGTTTGGTGGCTGCTAGACCGAGGCCGGGGTCTTTTATAAAAAAAGTTTTAGCATATGAAGTCCTTTCTGAAACAGAGTGGGGAGAAAGCATTTTCAAGCCATTTGTTCCTAATGTTTTTATCAATATATCTTCAACAATAAACGAAAAAATAAAAGCCATGTCCTGCTATAAAACCCAGCTGAAAGAATATCCCCATCCGAGGTCTATTGAAGGATTAAAAATATTAGCCCAAAAAAGAGGCATGGAGGCCGGAATAGATTACGCAGAAGCATTTATGCTTTTAAGGGAGATAAAAGATTAATATGAATATTTGTTTGGCTGCAAAAAATGATGTTTCTGAGATTGCTAAAATACATGAAGAAGAAATCAAAGAGGGTTTTTTAAGCTCCCTTAAAACCGCTTTTTTGCGCAAGTTTTACGAAGCGATTGTTGATTCAAAAGATAGTTTTTGCATTGTTGCAAGAGAGGGGAATATTGTAACCGGTTTTGTGTCCGGAGTTGCAGATATTAATATTTTTTATAATTATTTTTTTAAAAATTATTTTTTTATTTTAATTCCCGTATTCCTGCCGAAAATTTTTGATTTCAACATTATAAAAAAAGTTGTTGAAAATATTTTTTACCCAAAGAAGACCAAAAATTTTCCTTCAGCAGAATTACTGACTATGGCGGTAAAAAGGGAATTTCAGGGAAAAGGCACCGGGAGCCATCTTTTGCAACGTTTTGTTTCAGAAATGGAAAAAAGGCAAATAAAAATTTTCAAGGTTTTAGTTGGAAAAGAAATGGACGCCTTGAATTTTTATAAAAAAAATGGTTTTCAGCAAATTGAGGAAATTAATCTTCATGGCGATGAATCGTCCATTGTTCTTATTTATAAAACATGAAAATACCCTTATCAAAACCGGATATAACGGATTTAGAAAAAAAAGCTGTGGCAGAGGTTTTAGAGACTTCTTTTTTGAGTTTGGCGGAAAAATATAAGGAGTTCGAGAAAATAATGGCTGAGTTCGCTGGCGTGAAATATGCCGTGGCGGTGAATAGCGGAACAAGCGGTTTGCATTTGATTATAAGGGCGCTGGGAATTGGCGACCTCGACGAAGTGATAACAACTCCTTTTTCTTTTATTGCTTCCGCAAATTGCATATTATTTGAAAAAGCAAAGCCAGTTTTTGCAGATATTGATGAAAATACATTTAATATTGATGTTAATAAAATTGAAGAAAAAATTACAAAAAAAACAAAGGCTATTTTGGCGGTTGACGTGTTTTCCCAGCCGGCCGAATGGCAAGAATTGAAAAAAATAGCAAAAAAGCATAACTTATTTTTAATTGAAGATTCAGCCGAAGCATTGGGGTCAGAATATAAAGGCAAAAAATGCGGAAGCTTTGGAGATGCCGCTATTTTTGCTTTTTATCCAAATAAACAAATTACAACTGGCGAAGGCGGAATGATTTTAACTGACAATAAAAAAATTTATGAATTATGCCAGAGTATGGCAAACCAAGGCAGAAAGATAGAAAATGGAAAATGGTTAGAGCATGTGCAATTAGGATATAATTATCGTTTAGACGAAATGAGCTGCGCCATGGGAATTTCGCAGATGAAACGTATAAAAGAAATTTTAGCAAAAAGGGCAAAAGTTGCAGAATTGTATAATAGCAAATTAAAAAATATTGCGGAGTTAGAGGTTCCATATATTAAACTAGAAAATAAATTAAGCTGGTTTGTTTATGTTGTAAAATTGGCAGAAAATATGGCGGAAAAAAAGAGAGATATGATTATAAAAAAAATGGGGGAAAGGGGGATACAGTGCGGAAATTATTTTCAGGCAATTCATCTGCAGCCTTTATATAAAGAGAAATTTAATTATAAAGCCGGAGCTTTTCTTGTTGCAGAAAATATAAGCAAAAGGACATTGGCTCTGCCTTTTTATAATAATTTAACGGAAAAAGAAATAGATTTTACAGTTAAAAATTTAAAAGAAATAATTGCCGATGTTTAAATTATTCAAAAAAACAGCGCTAACCCGGACGGTTTTTTTTATGCTGGCAGACTGTTTTTTGGTTGCAGTTTCTGTCTGGGTCTCTTTTTTAATGAGATTTGACGGCAATGTGCCCTCGCAATATTTGCCCTTTATTCCGAGAATGGTTATTTTGGCAATAATTTTTGTTGTCCCAATATTTTACTTTTCAAAGCTGTACTCTTTTTCGTGGGCGTATGTTTCAGCTAGCGAAGCAATCTCTTTAGTTTTTGCAATGACTATTTCATTTATTTTTTTAGGAATTGCTATTTATATCTCAAACTATTTTCCTTATTTCCGTAATTTTCCGCGCTCAACATTATTTGCCAGTTATTTTTTGGCGCTTATTTTGTGCGGAGGGTTCCGTTTCAGCAAGCGGATATATTTACATATTTTAGGAACCAACAGGCTGGCAAAAAAAGAAAAAACTTTAATAGTTGGAGCCGGCGATGCCGGAGAACAGATATTAAGAAGCATTCTTTCTTCAAAAAATAATTTGTACGCCCCTGTCGGATTTTTAGATGATAATCCTATGAAACAAGGCGTGACAATTCACGGGGTCAGGGTTCTTGGAAAAATTTTAGATATGCAAAAAATTGCAGCTGATAAAGGGATAAAACAATTAATTATTGCTCTGCCGACAGCCGGCAGCAAAACAATAAAAAACGCAATTGAGCTTGCGCGCAAGTCCGGATTAAAAAAAATAAAGATTGCGCCGCATATAAATGAGATAATAAGCGGCGAGGTTTCAATCAGGAATTTAAAAAATATTGACGCTGGAGACCTGCTGTTTAGGGAACAGATTACTTTGGATTCGGCGCAAATTGAAAAATTCATAAAAAATAAAGTAGTTTTAATTACAGGAGCAGCGGGTTCCATAGGATCTGAATTATCAAGGCAAATAGCGGAATTCAGCCCTTCCTTGCTTTTATTGCTGGACCAGGACGAGACGGGAATTTTTAACATTTCCAACGAATTGGAAAAAAACTTTCCTGATTTGAAAATTTATCCGTTGATTGCGGATGTTGCAGAAAAAGAGAGAATAAGCAGAATTTTCAAGGAGTTTAAGCCAATAATTATTTTTCATGCGGCAGCTTATAAGCACGTTCCTTTAATGGAAGAAAATCCTGGCGAAGCCGCTAAAAATAATGTTTTTGGCACAAAAATTTTGGCAGATGCAAGTATTGGATCTGGCTCAGAAAAATTTATTTTTATATCAACAGACAAAGCGGTAAATCCAATTTCTATAATGGGAATTACCAAAAAAATTGGGGAAATGATTTGCCAGTCGGCAAATAAAAAAGGCCAGACTAAATTTATATCTGTGAGGTTTGGAAATGTTTTAGACAGCAGGGGAAGTGTAATTCCCACATTCCGCGAGCAGATAAGAAAAAGAGAGGCAGTCACAATTACGGATCCTGGCATGAAAAGATATTTTATGCTGATTCCCGAAGCTTGCCTTTTGGTAATGCAGGCGGGAGCTATGGGATTGGGCGGGGAGGTCTTTGCGTTGGACATGGGCAAGCCAATTAAAATTTTAGATTTAGCCAGAGAGATGATAAAGTCATCAGGCCTTGAACCAGACAAAGATATTGCCATTGTTTTTATCGGCAAAAGGCCGGGTGAGAAGTTATTTGAAGAAATTTTAACCGCCGAAGAAGGGATTGTCGCCACTCAAAATAAGAAAATTTTTATGGCAAAACTTTCTGACATAGACACGGGCGTTCTAGAAAATAAATTAAATAATCTCAAAAATTTGTTATACGGCGGGAAAAAAGAGAATATAATAGCCGTTTTGAAAGATTTTGTGAATTGCAAATTATTTGCCGAGAAGGTAAAATAAAAAATACCAAACTTCATGGAATATTTCCGGAAATATATAAAAAATATTTTAATTATTGCAATTTGTTTTATTTTTTTTGCGCCTTTAAGCGTTAAAGCAATTAATTTTGGAGATAACGCCAATTTTTATATAGACAGCAATTATGACGCATCGGTCAGGCCCCAAATAACAGCTACACTGGTAAAGACCACTTCAAATCTTTATTTTTACGTTGAAAAAAGCTGGTGGGATTCTCAGATGCCGGCAAAACAAAACGAAATCATTTCAGGCCTTGGTGCCCTGTCTTTGGAGTTCAGCAATAGAATTTATCCGACGCTAACATCTGTTTTTGGCTCTGAGTGGAAACCCGGAGTTGACGGAGATACAAGAATTACCATCCTGTTCCACTCCATGAAAGAAGGGGCAGGGGGCTATTTTCGTTCTGCAGATGAATATTTAAAACTTCAGCTTTCAGATTCAAATGAAAGAGAGATGATTTATTTGCCCACGGGCCAAATTGACAGTTCGGCGCTAAAAATATTTTTGGCCCATGAATTTGTGCACTTGATTACCTTTAACCAAAAAGATAAAATTTTTGGCGTTGAAGAAGAGGTTTGGTTAAATGAGGCAAGGGCAGATTATTCTTCAAACATTTTGAGCTATGACAATTCTTATTCCGCCAGCAACCTTGAAAAAAGAGTTAAAACTTTTTTAGAAAAGCCGACGGATTCTTTAACCGAATGGCAGGAAAATAAATATGATTATGGAGCGGCGAGCTTGTTCACCCATTATTTAATTGACCATTACGGCATTAATATTTTAATTGATTCTTTAAAGTCAAAATTTGTCGGCATTAATAGCATAAATTATGCTTTGAAAAAAAATGGCATCGAAGAAAATTTTTCTCAAATTTTTACAAATTGGACAATAGCGTCTGTCATTAATGATTGTTCGCTGGATTTTAAATACTGTTATCTAAACACTAACTTAAAAAATTTCAGGCTGAATCCTACGCTTAATTTTCTGCCCTTAGCTGGAAACAGCTCTCTTTCTGTCACAAATGTTACAAAAAATTGGTCTGGAAACTGGCAAAAAATTATTGGCGGCGACGGCGATTTAAAATTGAATTTTTCAAGCTTAGCCGGGCTGAATTTTGCGGTGCCATATATTGTTTTTGACAAGGATAATAATTATTCGATAAATTTTTTAAAGCTTGATGAAAAAGAGCAGGGAGAAATTAATCTTAAAAATTTTGGCGCAGATTATAGTTCTTTAATTATTATTCCTTCTCTGCAGTCGAAACTTGAAGGATTTGACGGTTTGGAACCTACATATCCGTATACTTTTACCGTTTCTGTTATTGGGCAGGCGCCCCAGGAAGACCAGGTTCTGATACAAAAATTATTAGACCAAATTGCCTCTCTTAAAAAGCAGATTGCAGACATAATTGCGCAAAAAAATGGCGGAAATAACAACACCGGCGCTTGTTTTCAATTAAACAATAACCTTTCTTTTGGAATGTCAAACAATAGCGAGGTTAAATGTCTGCAATATTTTTTAAAATCGCAGGGTTCTGATATTTATCCGGAAGGACTTGTGACGGGATATTTTGGCAGTTTGACTAGGTCAGCTGTAATCCGATTTCAGGAAAAATATAAATCAGAAATTTTAACTCCCCTCGGCCTTTCAGCCGGCACAGGATTTGCAGGGCCGGCAACAAGAATAAAAATAAACCAGCTTTTAGCCGTGTATTGACATTATACGACATTGTATGTTAAGATAAAAAATAGGAAAGGAGTTGTTCCTTTTCGCAGGTCGTTGATTTTTTAGGGAAAGGGAGGTGTGTGATGGCTAACCCTATCACATTGGATCTGAGTTCTGCCAAGATGTTCATCGCTTTTGGCGAACGCGCGGCAAAACATGGGTTGGAACCCAGAGGGTTACAGCAGTTCATTGATGAGCCTGAAAAGATGGATCGCTTTGTGCATTTCGCGAACGCGAGGGCGCCTGTTTGGCAAGTCGTGCCGAAAATCATTGAGGCTTTGCCCGACATTGACTGGTTGAAGACCTACGAGAGCCTCGGTATGAAAGCCGAGTACGAGGAAGCAATGGAAATGCTTCCCAAGTGGAGCGATCCGAATTTGTGGATTGTTCCAGTCATTGCTAGCAAAGACCGCAAGAAAGTGGTCACCTGTAACATGGTGGTCGCGACAATGCGTAAGTCTGGCGTTAAAGTTTGGATGTACATAGAAGATTTGGATGCCAGCATCGTTAGCAATGACCGCGACCCGATCCGAGATGGCTCGTATCTCATTGGTTTCCGCCGGACAATTGAGGCAGATGAGGAAAACAAAAACCTCTCTGCTAATATGTTGGCAAACCAGGGGCATAGAGGAATCACATGTCTTGAGCGAAAGCTTCTCGGACACGGATATTATTTGGCAACGAGACAGCATCTCGATGTCAACTGTGTGACACTTTGTCCGGGTTCGCGCTATCGCGATGGCAGTGTGCCGAGCGTCCACTTCGATCGCGGCATTGGCAGGGTCTGCGTGGGCGGGTACGGCCCGGCTGACCACGATGGCATTCGCCGTTCCCGCTCCGCAGTTCCCCCGCCAGTTGCTTTGCAACTGGCGTAGTTTCCCTTTTCGCTTTTCCCTTCAGGGGCCCGTAGAGTATTGCTTCTGCGGGCGTTTTTTTATATAATAACAATAATAAAAAACAAAAAAATAGAGACCCGATCTCTATTTTACTATTTATGCCATATAGGAAAGAACAATTTTTAAATGGAGAAATTTATCATATTACCACGAGAGCTATTGATGATAATTTAATTTTTAAAGATACAAACGATTATTATCGCGGAATTTTTTCAATTTACGAATTTAATAATGCCAAACCAATAACAATACAAGCTAGACGAATAATTCGTGCAAATATGAAGAAGCAGAATAGAGACCCGATCTCCATTATTGACGAGCGGGAAAAATTTGTAGAGATTTTTGCATTTTGTTTTATGCCAAACCATATCCATCTTTTGGTAAAACAACTAAAGGACAATGGAGTAACTAATTTTATGAAAAAAGTTGGCATAGGATATGGAGGATATTTTAATAGAAAATACCAGCGCAAGGGTTATGTTTTTCAAAATAGATTTAAGTCGGTTCACATAGAAAATGACAACCAATTTATGGTAGTTGTGCCGTATATTTTTACAAATCCCACTGCCTTGATAGAGCCCGGATGGAAAGAGCAAGGAATCAAAAATCATTCCGTGAAAGAAGTGGTAAAATTTTTAGAAGGTTATAAGTGGTCAAGCTATAAAGATTGCATTGGAATAAAAAATTTTGATTCTGTAACGCAAAGAGATTTTTTGTTAGAAATAATGGAGGGCGAGCAAGGTTGTAAAGATGCCATCGAAAATTGGATAAAAAATAAAGTCGAAATTGGACAGCATACAAATATCTTATTAGATTAAAAAATAGAGATCGGGTCTCTATTTTTCTACTCTATTTTTTTACTGATTGTCGTCTGTTGCTGATTTTTAGTTTTTAGCTTATAGTAAAATAGAAATGGCGGTTAAAATTTTCGAAAAATTAAAAAAAGAGTTGCCGGAAATTCAAAAGGAACATTTGCTAAAAGATTATACTACTTTTAAAATTGGCGGGCCTGCCAAGTATTTTTTTATTGCAAAAACAAAAGATGATTTGTTAAAATCCGCAAAAATAGCAAAAAAATTAAAACTGCCGGTTTTTATTTTAGGCGGAGGCAGCAATCTTTTGGTTTCAGACAAAGGTTTTAGGGGTTTGGTAATCCAAATTCGAAATTCGAAATTCGAAATTCGAAATTCTATCAAAATTTATGCTGAAGCCGGAGTAAAATTGTCTGACCTCGCTGTTTTTGCTGGAGAAAACGGTTTTTCCGGGTTTGAATGGGCCGCCGGAATTCCGGGAGCCACAGTTGGCGGAGCTGTATGCGGGCATGCGCAGGCGTTTGGCGAAAAAATTTCAGATTGGATAGAAAATATTGAGACGTTAGACACAAAAAATTTAAAAACTAAAATTTTTTCAAAAGAACAGTGCAAGTTTTCATTAAAAAGCAGCATTTTTAAAAAGAATAAAAATCTGATAATTATTTCTGCAATATTTTCTCCGCAAAAAAATGATAAAGAAAAAATTAAAGAGAAGACAAAAGAGTTTTTAAATTATCGGAAAAACAATCACCCAATGAGTTTTCCTTCGGCGGGCTCGGTTTTTGTGAATCCTGAAACTAAAAATGGCGTAATCCGCGCAGGACAGTTAATAGAAGAAACCGGTCTAAAGGGCAAAAAAATAGGGGGAGCCCAAATTTCTGAACAGCACGCAAATTTTATTATTAATTTAGGAAATGCCAAAGCCAAAGATGTTTTGGCCCTAATTAAGCTGGCGCAAAAAAAAGTTAAAAAAACCTCAGGCGTATTATTAAAAACAGAGGTGCAAATTTTATGAAAATAATTATAAGAACAAAAATTTAGAATTAACAGAAAGGCTTAAAAGTTTTATTGAAGAAAAAATTGGCAGCCTTAAAAAATTTGTAAATGTATTAAAAAAAGAAGAAGAAAAAAATAATGGCAGAATCGGCCGGCGACGATTTGCTTTTAACAGTGGTGGAAATAAAAGACAAGCTTCAGCAGGAAATTAAAAAATACAAAGAAAAAGCAATTACGGCGGGCAGGCGAAAACAGCGCAGGGTTATTTAACGGGAGTGTTTTTTTATGTTATTATAAAGTAATGAAAAAGTATTTCCATAAAATAAAAAGGCGCATTAAAAGATATCTGGCAAAGATTAAATTTTTGAGAGCATTTACTTTGACGGAGCTTTTAGTCACCATTGCTATTGTGGGAGTTTTATCAGGCGTTGTTTTTGTAAACGTAGTAGGGGTAGTGGAAAAAGCGAGACTGGTGGCCATACAATCATTTATCAGATCTATGCATGGCGCCCTTGGGCGTATGTTATTGGCTGGAGGCCGCTTGACGGAAATACTGACGACATAAGCGGATATGGGAATAACGGGGTGATTTCTGGAACAACAAACTGGTCTTCCGACAGTCCTTTTAAAACAGGCCAAGCGTTTGATATGTCAGAGACAACGCAAACAGATTATGTTGATATTACTAACATTCCTGTCAATACCGCCGCGGGGGCAAAAACAACTGTTATGTTCTGGATGAAGTGGACTTCAGGCGGGAATGGCATGCCGTTTTGTTTTCACTCTTCTCCCAGCAGTCATTTTTATGGCATTGCTTTGAGTTGCGGCCAAATTGGGTTTGCGGTTCAAGGATATTCGGTTTATGGTGCTCCTTTTGGATATAACCAAATGGGTGCTTGGCATCATATTGCAGCTGTTTTTTATAATGGCGATATAGATGCAACCAACAATGTTTTATATATTGACGGAGCCAAGCAAACCATATCTGCTTGCCCCAATCCTTCGTGCTGTGGCACTTTTCCCCTCACTGGCACATATAGAGAGGTATAAACAAAAACGCGGTGATAGGGGCAAGTCCTTGGGATTTTTGGAATCCATTTTATGGACTCGTGGATGATGTCCGTATTTACAACAGCGATCCGGGGATTTCTGAAGTCCAAAAAGTTTATGCGGAAGGGTTGCCTAAACATTTACTAACCGAAAAATAAAAGTTTTGAAAAATTCTTTGTCTTTTGGCTTTACAAAAGCCGATTTTTTATGTAGAATTATTTTATATAAGCATGTCAATTTTTAGCAAAATTTTTGGCGATCCAAACGATAAATATATAGAAGGCCTAAAACCCATTGTTGAAAAAATAAATTCTTTTGAGCCAGAATTTCAGAAACTTTCTGCAGAACAACTAAAAGAAAAAACGAGCGAGCTGAAAGAAAAAATCAACAAAGGCGAGAACTTGGACAATATTTTGCCCGAGGCTTTTGCGTTGGTTCGCGAGGCATCAAAAAGAACTTTAAACCAGCGCCATTTTGACAGCCAATTAATTGGCGGCATTGTTTTGCATCAGGGCAAAATTGCCGAAATGCGCACCGGCGAAGGCAAAACTTTGTCTGCAACGCTCCCGGCCTATTTAAACGCGCTGGGAGGCCACGGGGTGCATATTGTAACTGTAAACGACTATTTGGCCAAAAGGGATCTGGTTTGGATGGGGCAAATTTATGACGCTTTGGGTTTGATCGTTGGGTGTATTGTAAACGAAAGCGGTTATATTTATGACGCCAATTACAAAAATAATTTAGATAAAGAACGGGATATTTTGGGAGGATTCAAGGTAGTGCAGGAATTTTTAAAACCTTGCTCAAGAAAAGAGGCTTATGCGGCCGATATAACTTATGGCACAAACCACGAGTTCGGTTTTGATTATTTGAGAGACAATATGGTTTATGAGTTGCCACAGATGGCTCAGCGCGGGTTTAATTTTTGCATTGTTGACGAGGTAGATTCAATTTTAATTGATGAGGCCCGTGTTCCCTTAATTATTTCAGGCCAAGAAGAAGAAGCAACAGAAAAATATTTACAGTTTGCAAAAATTGTTTCTCCTTTGGAAAAAGAAACAGATTATACGGTTGATGAAAAAATGAAAGCAGTCAGCTTTACTGAAGCCGGACAAAATAAAGTTGTAAAAACTTTGGGATCTGACCCGTGGCTAGATAATGACATTACAATAACTCATCAGTTAGAATCTGCTTTGCGGGCAAAAGTTTTGTTTTTGAAAGACAGAGATTATGTTGTGAAGAACGGAGAAATAATGATTATAGATGAATTTACAGGAAGAATGTTGCCGGGCCGAAGGTGGTCTGCCGGACTGCATCAGGCGGTTGAGGCAAAAGAAAATTTAAAAGTGAAACCCGAATCTTTAACATTGGCTACAATAACTTTCCAGAATTATTTCCGGCTTTATAAAAAAATATCCGGCATGACGGGAACCGCTTTAACTTCGGCTGAAGAACTTGATAAAGTTTACAAACTGGAAGTGGCGGTAATTCCAACCAACAAGCCAATGATAAGAAAAGATTTGGCTGATAAAGTTTTTAAAACCGAAGCCGGAAAATTTTCAGCTGCGGTAAAAGAAATAGAAGAATTAAATAAAAAAGGCCAGCCGATTTTGGTTGGCACAAGGTCTGTTGAGAGAAACGAATATTTGGGAAAATTGTTGGAAGTTCACGGAATTCCCCATCAAATTTTAAATGCCAAAAACCATGAAAAAGAGGGAGAAATTATTGCCCAGGCAGGCCGAAGGGGAGCAGTAACAATTGCCACTAACATGGCAGGCAGAGGAGTGGACATAATTTTAGGCGGAAACCCGCCAAATCCAGATGACGCTAAAACTATAATAGAATTGGGCGGCTTGCACGTTATGGGAACAGAAAGGCACGATGCCAGAAGAATTGATAATCAGCTAAGGGGAAGGGCGGGCAGGCAGGGAGACCCGGGTTCTTCGCAATTTTTTGTTTCTTTAGAAGACGATTTGATGAGAATTTTTGGCGGAGATAAAATAAAAAATTTAATGACCGCGCTGAATGTGCCGGAAGACGAGCCAATTCAGGCAAATATAATTTCGGGAGCCATTGAATCTGCGCAGTCAAAAATTGAAGGATTTAATTTTGACGCCAGAAAACATTTATTAGAATATGACGATGTTGTAAACAAGCACCGGGAAATTATTTATAAAAAGCGCCGGGAATTTTTAGAAGAAAAAGATTTGGTTAAAAAATATGTAAGCTTGCAGGTCATTGATCATTTTTGGAAAGACCATCTTTCAGATATGGACCATATGCGAGATTCCGTAAGATTAAGAGCCTACGGAGGCCAAGATCCTTTAGTAGAATACAAAAACGAAGGCCATAAAATGTTTCAGCAGTTATTGCAATTAATTGATCAGAATATTAAAGAAAATTTAGCAAAAGCCAGTTTGCAGCCTCAGCAATTTAAGCCCCAGCCCGCCTCGCGCGCCATAGAATCTGGCAAAAAAAAGCCGGGCAGGAATGACCCTTGCTGGTGCAACAGCGGCAAAAAATTTAAAAAATGCCATGGCAAATAAAAAAATAATGACCTTGTGCATTGTGCATCAGCATCCCAAAATTTTGCTTGGAATGAAAAAGCGCGGGTTTGGAGGTGGGCGGTGGAACGGTTTTGGCGGAAAAGTTAAAGAGGGAGAAACAATAGAAGATGCGTTAAAAAGGGAAATGGTTGAAGAGTGCAGTATTGTGCCAGAAGACATTAAAAAATTAGGGATTATAGATTTTCATTGGAAAAATAAAGAAGATGTTTGCGAGGTGCATATTTATAAAATAAATAAATTTAGCGGGATTCCTACAGAATCAGAGGAAATGAAACCCGAGTGGTTTGATGTTGATAAAATTCCATTCGGAAAAATGTGGTCAGACGACCCATTTTGGATGCCATTGTTTTTAGCCGGTAAAAAATTCAAAGGAAAATTTTTATTTGATGATTCAGATAATATTTTAGAAAAAGAATTAGCCGAAGTTACTGAAATATGAGGATAATTGGGCATTTGGATATGGATGCGTTTTTTGCCTCGCTGGAGGAGGCTGGGAGCGAGATATTTTACGGAAAGCCCATTGTTGTGGGCGCCGATCCCAAAAATGGCCAGGGAAGAGGAGTTGTTTCAACAGCAAATTATAAGGCAAGAGAATACGGAATAAAATCTGCTTTGCCAATTTCTAAGGCATGGCAATTGTCACAAAAAGCAAAAGCAGAAGGAAAACCAGAAGCCGTATTTGTTCAGCCTGATTTTGAAAGATATGAAAAAGCCCACGAAGAAATTTTCGAAGTTATAAAAAGACATTCTGATTTGGTGGAGCCGGCAAGCATAGACGAGTTTTATTTCGATTTGTCGTTTGCCCAAAACTTTTTGAAAGCAGAAGAGATTTGTAAAAAAATTAAAAAAGAAATAAAAGGAAAATTAAAAGTTACCTGCTCTGTTGGAATTGGTCCCAACAAATTAATTGCCAAAATTGCAGCAGGGATAAAAAAGCCAGACGGGCTTTTTTTAGTTTTGCCGCAAGATGCGGAGAAATTTTTGGAACCCCTCACAATAAGAGAGATTCCGGGAATTGGCCCAAAAACAGAAGAACTTTTTAACAAAAAAAATGCCAGAACAGTAAAAGATTTAAAAAAGTTTTCAAAAGAAGAGTTAAAAGAAGCTCTTGGCAAATGGGGCGAGCAGTTGTATTCTAAAATAAGGGCAATTGATGATTCTCCGCTAGTTGAGAGCAGGGAAGCAAAGTCAATTGGAGAGCAGGCAACATTTGAGCGCGACACGTTAAATTTTATTTATATTGGCGAGGTTTTTGAAAATTTATGCAAGGGTGTTTTTAAACGATTTTTGCAGAGCGGTTTTAAAACTTTTAAAACCGTTGGAATAACAGTGCGGTTTTCAGATTTTGAAACAAAAACAACCGCAAAAACCCTGAAGAAAGCCACGAGCAGTGAAAAACAATTTAAACTGGAAACAATAAAACTCTTACTGCCGTATTTTGACCGCAGAAAAAATCCGCGTAAAAAATTAATCCGTTTAATTGGCGTTAAAATTGAAAAGCTAACATGAAAAAAATAATAATATTTTTGTTTATAATTTTGGCGCTGGGAGCTGTGGCTATTTATTTTGAAAATGACATTTTAAATTTTTTTCCAGATTTTAAAAAAAATATCCTGGATTTTAAAAAAACAGATGTTGGGAATATAATAGCAGAGGTTTCAAAAGAGCTTTTAATTCCGCCGCCTTTGCAAATTAAGGGAAAACCCAGCCAGACGGTTTTAACTAAATTGGGAATAATATCACAAACTAATTTGCAAAGAGAGCAAAACGGAAATTTGCCTGCGTTAAAAAAAAATGCAAAACTTGGCCAAGCAGCTTCTGCAAAAGCAAATGATATGTTTTTGAATCAATATTTTGAACACAATTCTTTGGCGGGCGTTGATCCCGGCCAATTGGTTTTAAATCATGGATATAAATATATAGTAGCCGGCGAAAATTTAATACTTGGAAATTTTGAAAGCGAAAAAGAATTGGTGCAAGCTTGGATGGACAGTCTGGGGCACAAGGCAAATATTTTAAATAACCGCTATTCGGAAATTGGAGTTGCTATTGTCAAAGGAACTTATAAGGGCGAAACTGTCTGGATGGGCGTTCAGGAATTTGGGCTGCCATTATCTTCGTGCTCTGAACCCAGCTT
>Ga0210057_1001040_pt1 | contig 43501 bp, 42 predicted proteins | sample CryGeyCG2114_010_2_FD_183968 | JGI IMG/M metagenome (GOLD analysis project Ga0210057, IMG submission 183968) | Groundwater microbial communities from aquifer - Crystal Geyser CG10_big_fil_rev_8/21/14_0.10 (SPAdes) (version 2) | ecosystem: Environmental > Aquatic > Deep subsurface > Groundwater ...
ACAGGGATGGAATAAACCCAGGCCAGGTCATTATTAATAGCCAAAACATAAATAAGATAAGACAAAACCGCACCCAACAGCACGCCAAATATCCCTCCTATGAGAGTTAAGATTATAGCTTCACTCAAAAATTGCCAAAGTACATCACTATTTTTGGCACCAATAGCCTTACGCAAACCGATCTCAAAAGTACGTTCGGATACTGACACATACATTATGTTCATAATTCCAACTCCGCCAACCAACAAAGAAACACAAACCAATGCCACCAACAAGAAAGTTAATCCATTAATCACATTAGACAAAATTCCAGCGGCTTCTTCCATGGTATTAACAGCAAAATCATCCTTGCTAGGATCAGTGATATCATGATTGCTACGAATTTCTTCTTCTAAGTCTAATACCGTATTATTTAATTGAGTTTTGTCTTTTACTTTAGCGATTATCTGTCTAACATAATCAATACCCAAAATTCTTTTTTGCATGGTTTTGGTCGGCATATAAATCATATTATCCATATCCATACCAAAAACAGCGCCTCTTTTAGCCGCTTCTCCCACTACACGAAAAGGCTTGCCTTTAATATAAACAGTTTTACCAACCGCCTCGTCTACGCCGAATAGTTTTTCCTTGGTGGCTGAACCAACCACTACTACTTGGGATAAGGAACTTTCTTCATCAGCAGTATACATCCGTCCACTTTTCAAATTAAAAACTTCAACATCCGGCATCTGCGCTCCTTCACCAACCAACAAGACTGTTTTTGATTCACTGCCATATTTTACTACTGCCTGCCCCATCACCATACCATAAGCTGCCTCAATATTTTTATTTTTTTGAACAGTATCTATGTCTTTATCTTTCATAGAAGTGATGGTTATCCCAGTGGCCTGTCCAGTAGCATTCTCATTGGAAGTTTTTTTAACCGAAGGTACTTTTACTTCAATATTAATAGTGTTGGGAGAAAAAATGTCCAACTGTCCTAAAACTAATTTATCCAGACCGCGACTAGCGGCCATAATAGTGATTACCACCGCTATTCCTATAGCAATACCTAGAGTCGTTAAAACAGTGCGTAGTTTTTGCGCCTTTAAAGAACTAACAGCTAATTGTAAATTATTTTTTAACATGTCTATTCATATCTTAAAGCCTCAATCGGATTCAGTCTAGAAGCATGCCGAGCGGGTGAAATACCAAATATTAAACCAATACCTACAGAAACAGCGCAGCTTAAAACGATAGACCAAATAGATACCACAAAATCCCAGTTATAGCCTAAACTTCTAGCAATTTGAGCCACAACATAAGAAATGAATATACCCAATAAGATCCCAATCAGACCACCAATAAAAGTAATCATCACAGTCTCAACCAAAAACTGCTGAACTATATGGCCATTCTTTGCCCCAACCGCCTTACGTAAACCAATTTCTCGTGTTCTCTCTTGCACTGCCGCTAACATAATATTCATAATACCAACACCGCCGACAATCAGGGCAATGCTAGCTACGGCCACCAGAAAAAATTTTAAAGCGTCAGTAATTTTTGTTATAGCGTCTAGCCCTTGAGCCATTGAACGAACTGAAAAATCATCATTGTCAGGATTGTCAATTTTATGTCGTTCCCGTAGGATTATTTTAGTTTGTTCCAAAGCATCATTTACATTTTTTGCATCATCAACTTTCAAACGAGCAAAACTTATATAATCTATACCTAATAATAACTTTTGAGCAGTGCTTATTGGCACATAAATTTGGTTATCTTGATTTTGAAAACCAGAAGTACCACGTGCTTTCATTATACCGACAATTGTAAAGGTTGTTTTATTAATTTTTATTTTAGCACCCAACGGATCTTCATCTCCAAACAAATCTTTAGCCACCTGACTACACAATACTGCCACTTTATCGGAGGAGTTATTTTCATCATTGGTAAAAAAACGGCCGCTTTCGACTTGGGCATCTTCCACCTGTGGCAAACTGGCATCTACCCCAACAAAAGAAGTGTCTACCTTTTGATCTCCCCAAGTTATAGTATCTGAACCTTTCACATACCCAGTAGCAGCGATAAAATGAGGAAACTCTTTTAACAAAGCTTTTATATCATCTTCTTTTAAAGAAGTTATTAAAACTCCATAAACTGAAGCTGGCGGACCTTTCTCATCAGATTTTCCAGGCAAAACACCAACTAAATTTGAGCCTAAACTAGTCACCTGATTTACTATCAAGCTCTGCGCTCCAGCACCCACTGACATAACAATTATAACTGACATAATACCAATTATAATGCCAAGCATAGTCAAAAAAGACCGCATCTTATTGCGTCCAATCAGACGCCAAACTGAATGGATACTTTCTAATAAATTCATCTTGATAATTTATTTTAACAGATTGCCATTTTTCTCTGCAATTTGACGCACCTTAACCATCTCATCACTAATTAACATTCCATCTTTTACCCGCAAAATTCGTTTGGCATGCTCAGCAGTATATTTTTCATGAGTTACCAAAATAATAGTATGACCTTCTTCATTTAATTTTTGCAATATTTTCATGACTTGCAAACCGGATTTGGAATCTAAATTACCAGTTGGTTCATCAGCAAAAATAATGGCTGGATTATTTACTAAAGCGCGCGCAATGGCGGCGCGTTGTTTTTCACCACCAGACAATTGTCCAGGAGTATAATTCAAACGATGAGACAAACCAACTGATTCCAAGGCAAACTGAGCCCGTTTTGAGCGCTCTTTTTCTGAAACATTGGTATATAATAACGGCAACATCACATTCTCTAAAATGGTTGTGCGAGGCAAAAGGTGAAAAGCCTGGAAAACAAACCCGACTGAATTGCCGCGCATTTGAGCCAGTTCATCCTCGGACAATTCGCTAACATCACGCCCTTCAAACAAATATTTTCCTGAGGATAATTTATCTAAAAAACCTAAAATATGCATTAAGGTAGATTTTCCTGAACCAGAAGGCCCCATAATGGCCACAAATTCCCCCTTATCAACCTTGAAACTGATATGGTGAAGTACTGGGGTTACAACATCCTCATTACGATATTCTTTAGAAACATCTTGTAGCTCAATAACTGTAGGCATATTTATTTTGTACCAATTATTAATTCCTGCCCTTCAGACAACCCTTCTAAAACCTCCACTTTTCCATCATCCCCTTTGATGCCCAACTTTACCTCTACACTTTTTTCTTGACCATTCTCTAAAATTCGTACACTTTTAGCACCGTTGGTACGTACGGCACGCGCTGGAATGATTAGAACATCAGGATGTTCAGCGGTCTTTATCACCACATTAGCCGTCATACCAGGTTTTATTGGCTTATCAGTATCATCTAAAGAAATTTTTACTTTATAATAAACCACATCTTGAATTACAGTGGCGGCTGGATCTATGTTTAAAACTTTGCCGGAAAATTTTACCTCATCACCAAACGCATCTAAAGTCATACTGACCGAATCAGTTAATTTTACTTTGGCTATATCCGTCTCAGAAACATCAACATTAATTTCATAATGTGGTGATAAAAGTTTTATGACACTATCAGTACTGTTTACAGCTTCACCAACTTTGCTGTTCACTTCAGTGATTAAACCATTAATAGGAGCCTTAATTATGGCTTTATCGCGGTTAGCAATCGCTTGTTGTAAAGCGGCTCGATAAGTGGCCACATCGACTTCTCGAGGCGGATTTTCAGCATCTTGCAAAGCTGCCTGCGCTTTGTCAACTAAAATCTGATATGAAGTATAACTATTGCGAGCGGTATCTATAGCATGTACATCGGTAGTAACAGTGGAATATTTACTAGATAAAGTAGTTCTGGTGGACTGCAAATTTGTTTTCATAGTATCTAGAGAAGACTGTGACAAAGTACCAGCTGGCGGTGTATTGTCTAAAACACTTGATACGTAAAACAAACAATCCTTCATAGCTAACATAGCATCTTCTGACTGAGCAGTAACCTTGTCTATAGCCTCATGGGGAGAACTTTTATTAATACCATTAACCGCATTGTCAAAAATATTTTTAAATGTTTTAGCTTCAGAATATTTTATTTTAGCTTTTGACAAGTAATCAATCTGTAATAATGATAAATAACTTTCAAAACTATCATTAGCCAAAGTGTTATCCATACCTAAGATATTATCAGCTCCAGTTAAAGAGCTAGATAAAACTACTTGTACCGATTGTAAATCAGCCACCAAATTGTCATAAGTATTCTGTACCAGTTTACTGTTTTCAATATCATCACCATCGCCCTTGACCTGATTTAAATCATTTTTTGCTTTATCTAAGTTAGCTTTTAGTTGAGCTATATACTCCGGAGTGGAACCGGCCAACTGTTTGTTTAGATTAGCTTGAGCTTGAGATACAGCAGCATTTAACTCTGACAAACGTAAACTGGCTAATAATTGTCCAGTTTTAACTTTATCCCCTTCTTTTACTGTCAAAGTATTTAAAATACCTGGAATTTCAAATTTCAAAGATAAATCTTGAATTGATTCTATCTTACCAGTGGCATCAACGCTTTGGACCAGATTACCTTTTTCCACTTTAACCGTGTCGTAAACCGGTGGTAATTTTGATTTACGATAACTCGCATAAGAATAATATCCACCCGCAACCACTAATAACAACACAAAATAAAAACTTTTTTTCTTGAGTATACTCATATTATATTAATTTACTTTAATTTTTCCCAATCTTGAGCTTTGGCTAAAAACTCATCTTTTATTTTTAAAAAATATTCTTTAGCTTCTTCAAAATCATTTTTTATTTCCCCATCTAAAATAGCTTCTTCAATAGCCTCTTTTATACGACCCACAGTAGGACCTGGCTTCAAGCCACAAGCCTGCATAATATCTTCTCCTCTGAACGGTGATTGAAAAGCGCGCAGTTTATCCCTCTCCAATACCTCTTTGATACGCTCTTGCAAACGAACATAATTTTTTAATCTTTTTTCTTTTTTAAAGGGATTACCAGTAGTAATATCACTTTGCCCTAAAACTAACAAATCGTCGAGATCCTCCCCGAGATCAACTACCAAACGACGCACCGCCGAATCGGTAATACCATCATCCATTAAATTTATAGGTTGCATATGCCAACGCACTAATTTGGCTAAATAATCAGTGTGATTTTTTGATAAATGTAAGCGTTTGGCTATGCGATACACCATCTTTTTACCTACAAATTCATGGGCATGAAAAGTCCAACCAATTTTAGGTAAAAACTTCTTGGTTTTTGGTTTGCCGATATCATGTAACAGGCCGGCAAATCTCAACAAAACTTTATTGCTTCTTTGGGCAATGTTATCCACCACCTTAAAGGTGTGGATCAGATTATTTTTATGCTGATGACCAAATACTTCTTCTACCCCATCTAAATCTACAATCTCCGGCAAAACAATGTCCAAAAGTTTAGTTTGAAACATTAAAGATAAACAAACAGATGGTTTTTCAACCGACAACATTTTTATTAGCTCTTCCTGAATTCTTTCTGCTGAGATTATCTCAAGTCTTTGGGCATTTTTATAAATTGATTCTAAGGTTTTAGAATCAATTCCAAAATTTAGTTGACCAGCGAAACGAACCGCTCGCAACATGCGCAAAGGATCATCACTAAAAGTAACATCAGGATCAAGAGGTGTGCGCAAAATTTTATCTTGAATGTCTTTTTGCCCGTTAAAAGGATCAATCAATTGAGACATTATTTTTTTAGCCGATGGTTTTAAAAGAGAAGAAAAAACTGAAACGGGAACAGCAATAGCATTTACAGTGAAATCTCGCCTAGACAAGTCTGCTTTCAAATCCGCCGACTGGACCTTTGGTTTACGAGAAGATAATTCATAATTTTCTGATCTAGCTCCAGCAAATTCCACCACCAACTGCTCAGAGCCTTCTCCCAACACATATCTAGCAGTGTCAAAGTCAGCAAATTCCACTAAACTTCCAGATTCTTTCATATATTGATCAAATTTTTTGGCAAATTCCAGTCCGCTCCCTTCTACCACAAAATCAATATCCTTTTTTTGAGTATTATTTAAAATATAATCACGCACAAAACCACCCACTATATAAACAGGAATTTTTTCTTTTTTGGAGCAATTATTAATTTTTTTTATTATTTTAAATATATCCATAAGTTATACCATGCGATTTCGTCCCGATCTTTTTTCTGCCACTTCATCAGTTATCCAACCTTCTTTAACCAACTGTTTGATAGAATTTTCCATACTAATCATTCCCTCTTTGGAACCAGTTTGGATAGCTGATTTGATTTGATTGATGCTATTTTCTTTTATTAAATTTGCTACTCCTGGAGTATTTACCAATATCTCTCTAGCTGGTACACGACCACCGTCTTTAGCCGACAAAAGCTGTTGAGCAACTACCACCTTCAATACTGCTGAGAGCTGAACCAAAATTTGCTTTTGTTTAGAACCGTCAAAAACATCCACAATACGTTCAACCGCTTCAGCAGCGCTATTAGTATGCAGAGTTGAAAGCACCAAATGCCCGGTTTCAGCGGCGGTCAATACGGTAGCAATAGTTTCTGGATCACGCATTTCACCAACTAAAATAACATTGGGATCCTGACGCAATACATGTTTAAGGGCGCTGTCAAATGATTTTGTGTCTACCCCAATCTCACGTTGCTCGATCAAAGATTGTTTATCTTGAAATAAAAATTCTATCGGATCTTCTATGGTTACTATATGAGCTTTACGATTTTTATTTATTTCCTCAATAATAGAGGCAATAGTAGTAGATTTACCACAACCGGTTGGACCGGTTACTAAAACCAAACCATCTAACATATTGGAAATCCCAGCCAACGTTGGCTCAAAATGCAAATCAGCCGGACTAGGAATCGTATTTGGAATTAAACGAGCGCTTAAGCCAATTACACCTTCTTGCCAATGCAAATTTACACGAAAACGTGTGCCTTCAACTTCATAACTAATATCTAATTCTTTTTCTTCTTCAAATTTATCTTTCTGATTTTTGTTTAGAATCTCTTCGTATATTGATGTTTCTAATTCTTTAGGATTTAAAGGTTTCTCACCCAACTCTTTTAGCTGCCCCTCAACTCTAATCATTGGCAACTCAGATCCAACTAAATGTAAATCAGAAGCTTCATTTTTGACGGCTTCTTTAAAATATTGATTAATGTTCATAAAGCAAATTACTCTTATTTTACACAATTTATTATACTACAAGGCGACCAACTTGAAAAGGTTGATTAAATATGATATTTTAGGTGAATTCGGGCTGTAGCGCAGTTGGTAGCGCGCATGCATGGGGTGCATGAGGTCGCAGGTTCAAATCCTGTCAGCCCGACCAATTCTTAATAATTCGGGCTGTAGCGCAGTTGGTAGCGCGCATCGTTCGGGACGATGAGGTCGGAGGTTCAAGTCCTCTCAGCCCGACAATTTGTCAAAAACAAACTTTACCTAATATCCTTGCAACTTTTGCTCAGGATATTTACTTCAAAGCCGCTTTCATCAACCCCACAAATAAAGGATGCGGGCTAGTAGGACGAGATTTTAATTCAGGATGAAACTGAGTACCTACAAAAAATGGATGTTTCTCTAATTCTACAATCTCTACCAAATTCTTTTCTTCATTAACACCAACAATTTTTAGACCGGCTTTGTCGATAGCTTCTCTATACTCATTATTGAATTCATAACGATGACGGTGACGTTCGCTAATTTTTTTCTTTCCATAAGCTTTGGCAGTTTTAGTATTCATCTTCAAGGTACAATCATATGCTCCTAAACGCATAGTACCACCATAACGGCTGTTGCTAACATTTTTGGCTTGCAGTGGGTTGATGTGAATGATTGGGTTTTTAGTTTTAGAATTTACTTCTACTGTATTTGCATCTTTGAGACCTAGGACATGACGAGAAAATTCAATAGTGGCCAACTGCATACCATAACACAAACCAAGATACGGTAAGTTATTTTCACGCGCATATCGAATCGCATTAATAATACCCTCAATACCACGAGTACCAAAGCCACCCGGTACAATCAAGGCGTCATAATTACTAAGATTTTTTACACTACTAGGGTCTTTCTCATAATCTTCGCTATCAATCCAAGTCATTTCAGCTTGCGCTCCCTGCTGCCAAGCAGCGTGTTTTACTGCCTGAATTACTGATATGTACGAATCCGATAAAGTATAATTACCAGTGGCAAAATATTTTCCTGCAACAGCAATTTTAATTATTTTTTTCGAATGTTTCATCTGAGAAATAAATTTATTCCATTCCGACGCTTTATGCTGTCTATTTAATTTTATTTTTAAACGTTTTGCCAACAATTTACCAAAATTTTGCTTCTCCAACACAGCTGGTATGTCATAAATACTTTCCACATCAGGAGCCGCGATAACATCTTCTTTAGATTGTAGCCAACAAAAGAAAGCCAGCTTTTCTCGACGGGGTTGATCAAGATCATACTGACCGCGAGCAATAATAAAATCCGGCTGAATACCGCTATTATTTAACATACGAGCAGCATGTTGAGTAGGTTTGGTCTTCATCTCGCCCAAATGCGATGGCACCGGCAGATAACTAACCAACACAAAAGCAACATCATCTGGATTATCCAACTTCATCATGCGAGCGGCTTCCAAAAATAATATATTTTCATATTCCCCTACTGTTCCACCAATTTCTATCACCATAATCTCCGCTTTAGTTTTTTCAGCAGCAGTTTTTATTCTATCGATAATCTCCATTGGAATGTGCGGCACTACTTGCACACAACGTCCTTTATAACCCATACTGCGTTCTTTCTCAATTACCTTGAGATAAACACGACCGGTAGTCATGTAATTGGTGGAAAGTAAATCGGTATCCAAAAACCTTTCATAATTACCAATATCTTGGTCGGTTTCATCACCGTCTTCAGTGACAAACACTTCACCGTGTTCAACCGGATTCATGGTTCCGGCATCTACATTTATATAAGGATCGATCTTAATGGCTGAAGAGTGAAAACCGTAATTTTTAAAAATACGGCCAATAGAAGCGGCAGTTACGCCTTTACCAACACCACTTAAAACACCTCCAATTACAAAAATAAATTTTGTTTGTTGTTTCATATAAAAAATAATTATTATTTGAAAAAACTAAAAAAACGGACACTAAAAGTCCGTTTTATAAAATTTCTACCCTGACATTTAGTTGCGCTTCCAAACCATGGCGCAACTTTATTTTTAATTTATAGTCACCGGCTTTTTTAAAAATTTTATTTTCTATCTGATTCTTCTCTATCTTGTATCCTAGTTTTGACAACTCTTGCAATATTCGCTGAGGACCAACCGCGGCATACAACACACCGGCTTCGCTAGCCTTTTCTTTTACAGTTATTTCCAAGCCATCCAACTTCTCCGCCAAAGATTGTTGTGCCTGGAGGTCTTGCTCAGCTTCTTTTATTTCTTTTCGTTTACGATTGTTTAGTTCTTGGATATTTTTTTCTAAAGCTTGAACGGCCAGATGTCTGGGGAACAAAAAATTCCTGGCATACCCTTCGGCCACTTCTTTGATTTCATCTGCCTTCCCCACTCCCTTTACATCTTGTAGTAGCACTACTTTCATAGTAACTTGCTTTTTTAGCTGTTTTACGCTAGTATTATAGCATTAATAAATAAAAAGTACAAGCATAAACTATCTTATGAAGAAAACCAAGATTGTGGAAGAACAACCTAAGTTTAAGTCAGGATTTATCACTATGGTTGGTCGCTCTAATAGCGGAAAATCCACTCTATTAAACACCTTATTAGGAACCAAGTTATCAGCGGTTACCCATAAGCCACAAACTACTAGAGATATCATACACGGTGCCCTAAACACCGCTCAAGGACAGGCCGTGTTCATAGATACACCAGGTATTTTAAAAGAAAAACACAACCCCTTGGCAGGTAAACTTACTGAACGCGCCCAAGAAGCCCTAAAAGAAATAGATGAGGTTCTATATGTAGTGGACCCAACCAAAGCTCTAGGGGCTGAGGAAAGGTTTATCTTATCAATATTAAGAAAGCTGGATATCCCAAAAATTCTAGTTATCAATAAAAGCGACCTGCCAGAAAAAGAAAAAAAGTTTCTAGAAGACTACAAACAACTATCTGAAGATTTTGATGACACTTTTGAACTTTCCGCTTTATACAATCGCCATGTGCAGCCACTACGAGATAAGGTTTTTGAACTACTACCATATGGAGAACCGATGTATGAAGGAGATCAAATAACCAATATTGGCAAAGGACACTGGATAGCAGAAATTATTCGAGAAAAAATTCTTCTTGCTTTACGAAAAGAAGTGCCATACGCCACTCATGTAGAAGTTAGAAACATAGAAGAAAAACCGGATATTTTAGTCATAGAAGCCGTAATACTAACATCAGATCCAAGATACAAAAAAATGATTATCGGAACTGGTGGTAGAGCCATAAAGGAAATCGGCATTGCCGCTCGCAAAGAACTAGAATCGGCTTTAAACAAAAAAATATTCTTAGAACTAGAAGTAGAAACCGACCGACATTGGGAAGAAAGAGCTTAACAAAAAACCTCCAAAAGGAGGTTTTTTTATTTATTTTGCGCTAGTAGTAGTTTTAACTTTTGGATTTAATATGTTCAAAGCTCGTCGCAACATCACATCTTCGCCCACTTTTTCTTTTGACCAATCCTCTTTTACGTCTATATCTGGCTCTATGCCTTGTTCATTTATATTTCTATCGCTAGGAGTAAACCATTCAGCCACCGTTATCTTAAGAGAAGACCCGTCATCTAACATGTGATAATCCTGCACAGAACCTTTACCAAAAGTTTTTTCTCCAATGAGAGTAGCTTTGTGATAATCTTGAAGAGCACCAGCAAATATCTCTGAAGCTGAGGCAGAACCTCCATTAACCAAAACCATGGTAGAAAAATCTTTCAAACGGTGATCGCCAACTGTGTTATGAGTATTGACCTCTCCGTTGCTAAACTTTTCACTGACTATTTTGCCTTTCGGTATCCACTCCGAAGCCATATCTACGGCCGTCTCCAAATAACCACCAGGATTGTTGCGTAAATCAACTATTAATTTATGTATTTTTAACTTCTGAATTTTATCGATCGCCTTATTAAACTCGGGCATGGTATTTTGGTTAAATTGCATAACCCGTAGATAAGCCACGTTATTTTCTTTTACCGAAAACATTACAGCTGGAATGTTAATCTTTTCTCTCACTATAGTAATATCTTTTGTTTTTGAAAAGCCATCACGCATAATTGTCAAAACAACTTTTTCACCAGCTTTTCCACGAATTTTTTCTACCGCCACACTAGCATCCATACCCACAGTGATTGTACCATCAATAGCAAAAATTTTATCTCCCGGATGCAGGCCGGCGCGTTCGGCTGGGCTGTCAGGTAATGGCGCCACCACTACTAGCTGATTTTCTTTCACACCAACCTCAGCACCAATACCGCTAAATTCACCATCTAAGCTTTTATTAAATTCTTCAGCGGCTTTAGGAGGAAAATATACAGAATAAGGATCATTCAAACCAGCCACCAAACCTTGTAAGGCTCCATAAAAAAGATCGGAGTCTTTTACCGGTTGCTTGGCATATTTAGTTTTTACTTCCTTCCAAACTTGCCAAAATTGATTAAAATCTACATCTTTTGTTAAATCTTGATCAGTATGAAGATTCAAAATACTAGTACTCCAATCAGAATTTTCAGCCGCGTTGGTTATAGATTTTTTTGAAACCAAAAATTGACCAGTCAAAACACCAAAGCCAAATAAAACTATGGCCATTATGGCAGTAAAATATAAACCGGCGTATTTACGCGCTCTCATTTTCACTGGGTTGATATCTTTATTCATAATTTATATTTTATTCATTAATAACTTTTATGTCGGCACCGGCTTCATTTAGGGTTTCATAGAGATTCTCATAACCACGCTCAATAGCATAGGTGTTACGCAAGATTGATTGCCCATTGGCGGCCAGCATACATATTAATATATTTACAGCCGGACGAAGAGCGGGCGGACAAATAACTTCATTAGCCACAAACTTTGTCGGCCCCTCCACCCACAAACGATGAGCGTCCAACAAAGTCACTTGGGCACCGAGCTTTTGAAGCTCCAAAGCATGCACTGCCCTATTTTCATAGGCCCAATCATGTACCAAAGTGCGGCCGTGAGCTTGGGTTAAAATCGGAATAAATAAAGGTAAATTATCTATATTCAAACCAGGAAATGGACGGCCATAAATTTTATCGGGGAGAGCCTTCAGCTTACCTGGTAAAATTTCAACATCAACTAAAGTAAATTTGCCATTTTTTGACTTACGTTCATTTAATATCCTAAATTTCTGGCCCATTACTTCCAACTTACACAACTCTAATTCTAAAAATTCTAAAGGACAACCTTTCACCAACAGATTTGAACCAGTAGTGATAGCCGCAGCAATAAAAGTCATTGCTACGATTGGATCCTGCATAATAGGATAGTTTGATACTGGTTTCAATTTAGAAACTCCTTCAATCTCCAAAGTCGTAGAGCCAATCCCTTTTATTTTTGCACCGGCCTTAACTAAAAAATAACACAAGTCTTGTACCATATAATTGGCCGACGTCATTTTCAACACACTCTTACCTTTAGACAAAACCGCCGCCATTATAGCATTTTCAGTAGTGGTATCACCGGATTCATACATCACAATCTTGGCAGCATTTAAGTTTGAATTTTTTACCAAATAATAACCATGATTAGATTCTACTTTTATACCAAACTTCTCAAGTGCAAAAAAATGAGGACGCACAGTTCTCTCACCCAAATGACAACCACCTGATTTTGGTATTTTATATTCTTTTACTCGATTGGCCAAAGCACCCCATAAAAAAATAGAGGCGCGCGTCTTTTCCGACGCCTGACGATCAATTTTATCTAGGTGTAAATCTTTAGAAGCATCAATTTCCAGCTTTCCTTTGCCAAGCCAGTTTATTTTTATACCTATGCTTTGTAACAATTCAATTATTCTTTTTACTTCTTCGATTTCAGGCACATCTACCAAAGTGGTTTTACCTTTAATCATAGCTGAGGCGCACAAAATTGCCACAGCGGAATTTTTCGCTGATTGATTTTCAATTGAACCGTGTAACTTTTTACCACCGTTTATAACGATATATGACACAACAGTATCTTTATTTTTTATACGTCTTATATTATACTATGACTTAGCCTAGACAGTCAACTATAATTTTTATTGATTAAACGCTAAAAATCTACTAAATAAGCCATATGGAATATCCCGGTACTCACTTTACTAGACCATGGAGAATAGCCTTACTTTCAACTTTTATTACGGCTTTTTTTATAATTGCTCCGATTTTAATCTTCTACACTTCAGGTTACCGCTATGACTTTGCAAATGGAATTATACAAGAAACTGGCGCTATTAGCATCGACATACTACCAGAAAATGCGATTGCTTATCTAAACGATGTAAAACTGTCCAGCAAGATGCCTGTGCGGCTAAAAAATATCGCCCCAGGAAAGTATAAGATAAAATTAACTGCCAACGGTTATTATGACTGGGAAAAAGAAATTGTCCTAGAAAATAAACATACTGTTTATATAAAAGAAATAAAATTAATAAAAAAATCAGAGCCAGAAAAAATAATAGAAGGAAAGATTTCCAATCTTTACATTTCAAAAAATTATAACTTTTTAATTTATAAAAAATCTACAAAAAACAACGATGAATTTTGGTTGCGCAATCTTACTACTAATCAAGAAAACCTGATATTAAAAACATCGTCAAAACAATTTTATACAGTCAATTGGTCCCCAAAAAATGATTACGCCTACATCAGTACGAACGATTTATCTAGTATTTACATAGTAAACGCGCAAGACATAGAAAAAAATTGGTACTTAACTAAAGAAGAAAAAAGTAAAATAACCAGATTACAGTGGAACAATTCAAATCAGACTGAAATTTTTTACTCTACTGAAAACCAGCTGGTAACTATCGATCCTACTACCAAGCAAAAAACGCCTATCGGTAAAAATACTTTCATAGACTGGTACGTAGAAAAAGGACAAATCTGGACCTTGCAAAACAATAGTTCTGCCGAAAATTCTCTAAAAGTGACTCAGGATACTTTCGGTTTTCCTACTGACTTTTCCAAATTGAACACCCAACAAAATAATACAGAAATAAATTGGAAAATTGTTTATGCTTCAGAAAAAGAAATCTTGTTGAAAAAAGAAGGCTTTTCAGAGATGTCCCTAATTTCTGAAGATAAACAATACAACTTTTTTGGTGATAAATTTTTACTATCCGATTATAATAATTGGCAAATAATTTGGACCCCTTGGGAACTGACCACTCACAGCGATGATGAGGCACCATTTTTATTAAATCGTTCTGGAGAGCAGTTACAAAAAGTGTTGGTGTTAGACAACTACAATACTCTGGGACTAATTTGGACAGATAAAATGACCGTCTTATTTCCTTATTATTTTGTAAACCATCTTTTAATTAACAACAAGATCGATGACGCTGTTGCTGACAGCCAAAATCGAATCTTATATTTCTCAGCCAGCATCGATGGACAGGCTGGGATTTGGAAAATATCATATTAATATATGAAGCTAACTACTTATACCGACGGAGGGGCGCGCGGCAATCCCGGACCAGCAGCCGCTGGTATTGTAATAAAAGACGAAAATAATTTAATACTGGATGCCTACGGCGAATATTTAGGCGAACAAACCAACAACTTTGCCGAATACAGTGCCCTGATATCAGCCTTGAAACGTGCCAAGGAACTGGGCGGTACCGAAATAGAATGCGTCTTAGATAGTGAATTAGTAACCAAACAAATGCAGGGTCTATACAAAGTACGCGAACCAGCTCTACAAAAACTTTTTATCCAAGCTTACAACGCCGCCGCTCAATTCAAAAAAGTAAATTACCGCCACACCTTAAGAGAAAACAACAAGGAAGCCGACCGACTGGTAAATGAAGTATTAGACAAAAAAAACCTTCCTAATTAAGGAAGGTTTTTTTATTTATTATAGACTATCTTTCAAATCTTCTAATTTCTTCTTGGTATCCCTATTTATTTTTTTAGGAACACGTATTTTTATCTTTACGAAATGATCAGCTCGGCTTGATCTACCTAGATGAGTTATGCCGTGTCCTTTCATTTTTATTAATTGTCCCGATTCTATTCCTTCAGGAATGGTTAAGGTCACTGGTCCATCTATTGTTTCTACTTCTATTTTGTCACCCAACACCGCTTGAGGAAAAGAAATTTCTGATTCAGTATAAATATCAAAACCTTCACGATGAAAATATTTATTCGGTTTAATATGAGCACGAACATACAAGTCACCGCTCTGACCACCATGAGGTGCGGCCTCTCCATAACCAGACAAACGAATAGATTCGCCCTCGTCGATACCGGCCGGAATTTTCACAGCTAAATCTTGAGACTTTGCCAAGATACCATCACCGCCACAATGCTTACATTTTTTGCTGGGTTTTTTGCCTCTACCCTGACAATCGGAACAAGTGGCTACTGTTTGCATCGCCCCCAAAAAAGTTCTTTGTACCTTTACCACCTGTCCTTGTCCTTTACAAGTAGAGCAGGTATCCAGTTTACTTCCGGGCTCTGCACCGTTTCCGCTACACACATCACAGGTGCTTTGTTTGCGCAAATGAATATTTTTTTCTATACCAAAAGCCGCTTCCTTAAAATCCAGCTCTATATCCACTTGGATATCACTACCGCGACGTACACGCTGTCCACCCTGAGACGATCTTCCACCACCAAAGCCAAACATTTCTCCAAAGATATCTCCCAAATCACCTTCAAACTGAAAACCGCCGCCGCTTTGGCCGCGCGCAGAACGCATAAAATCTTCCCATCCAGCACCTCCACCAAAACCACCTTGCTGTTCAAAATCTGAACCAAACTGATCATAGCGAGTGCGCTTGTCTGCATCTGACAATATTTGATAAGCCTCATTCACTTCCTTAAACTTCTTTTCGTCGCCGCCGGGTCTGTCGGGATGGTGTTGCATAGCCGCTTTTTTGAAAGCTTTCTTAATCTCCTCTGGGCTAGCACTTTTATCTACTCCTAATATTTTATAATAATCCTTGGACATAATTATCTTTTATCAACGCCGCCTTCGCCGCGTTCTGCTCTAACTTCAGCTAACAAACTATTAAATTCAGCCTCTTGTTCTGCTGTAAAATTTGATTTATCCTCACCCTTCCAAATTGTACCATCATCAAGTTCGAATCTGACCACTTCTTTCTTATCATCTCTGGTCTCATACAAATCTGGGTATAAAAATAAATTACAACGAGCGCAAATACCATGGCTTTCCATATCCTTTCCTTCTTTTTCGTAGTAACGTCCACAATTTGAACAGATCATTTTGGTCATAAAATATAATCATTAATTAATCGAGACAGGCATAGTGCCTGCCCCGATTATTATATCATTTTTAAATTTTTATTTCACCACTTCTCCCTCAATCGGTTCATCACCTTTTTTCTCTTCTGGATTTGGTTGATCACCAGTTGGAGCACCGGCACCTGACTGGCCACCTTTGGCCTGCTCTTGTTGGTACATCTTCATACCCACAGTTTGAGCGGCTTTGGACAATTCATCGGCAGCTTTTTTGATAGCCTCAACATCATCTTTGTCTTTCAATTCTTTAAGAGTTTTTAAAGTTTCTTCAACTTTAGTTTTTTCTTCGGCTGAAACTTCAATTTTTTTATCCTCAGCATCTTTCATCATTTTTTCAGTAGTATATATCATAGAATCAGCGATGTTGCGGGCTTCAATTAGCTCTTGTTTTTTCTTATCTTCATCAGCGTGCAATTCAGCTTCTTTTTTCATTTTTTCAATATCTTCTTTACTTAAACCAGAAGAAGCTTCTATACGGATACTCTGCTCTTTGTTAGTACCTTTATCCTTAGCTTTTACATTTAAAATACCATTAGCATCGATATCAAAGGTGACCTCGATTTGAGGAATACCGCGAGGAGCCATTGGGATGCCGTCCAAAATAAAGCGTCCGAGCGATTTGTTGTCAGCGGCCATTGGACGTTCACCCTGCAAAACGTGAATTTCTACACTCGGCTGATTGTCAGCCGCGGTAGAAAATACTTGAGATTTTGATGTAGGAATAGTGGTGTTGCGTTCGATTAGTTTAGTCATAACGCTACCCATGGTTTCAATACCAAAAGATAAAGGAGTAACATCAAGCAACAATACATCTTTGACGTCGCCTTTCAATACACCACCTTGCACAGCCGCACCAACCGCTACTACCTCATCTGGATTCACAGAAATATTTGGTTTTTTACCAAAGAATTTTTCGACAGTAGCAAGCACCAGTGGCATGCGAGTCATACCACCAACCATTACTACTTCGTTCAAGTCTGATACTGATAATTTTGCGTCTTCAAGCGCTTTCTTTACTGGTCCCAAAGTTTTCTCCACCAATCCGCCTACCAATTCTTCCAATTTAGAGCGAGTTAATTTCATCACCAAATGTTTTGGACCGGTAGCATCGGAAGTGATAAATGGTTGATTGATTTCACTTTCTTGAGCGGTAGACAATTCAATCTTGGCTTTTTCGGCCGCTTCTTTAATACGTTGCAAAGCCAAAGGATCGTTGCCTAAATCAATACCTTGATCTTTTTTAAATTCATCCAAAATCCACTGAATAATTACCTGATCAAAATCATCACCACCAAGATGAGTATCACCGTTGGTAGAAAGTACCTGCACATTGTCTGGAGCAACTTCTAAAATAGACACATCAAAGGTACCACCACCTAGATCGTAAACCACAATTTTTTGTTCAGTTTTCTTATCAAAACCATAGGCTAAAGCGGCGGCAGTTGGTTCGTTGATAATACGCAAAACTTTTAAACCGGCAATTTCGCCAGCATCTTTGGTAGCCTGACGTTGAGAGTCATCAAAATAAGCTGGTACAGTAATTACAGCTTCGGTAACTTTCTCACCTAGACGCTCTTCAGCATCAGCTTTCATTTTTTGCAAAACCATCGCTGAAATTTCCTGAGGAGAATATTCTTTTCCTTGCATTTGCACTTTCACTCCTTCGCCTGATTTTACAATTTTATAAGGCATCAACTTGAGGTCACGTTGAACTTCGGTATCATTCCAGTTGCGTCCAATCAGACGCTTAATGGAATATAAAGTGTTCTCCGGGTTGGTAACAGCCTGACGTTTGGCCAACTGACCAACTAAGCGTTCACCGCTTTTGGAAATAGCCACGATAGATGGTGTGGTACGAGCACCTTCTTTATTTTCCAATACTTTTGGTTGACCACCTTCAATGATGGACATACAGCTATTGGTTGTACCGAGATCGATTCCTAATACTTTTGACATATGTATATTAAATTATAAATTTTATTTAATTATTAAATTATATTTCCAATTGAATCCCGACCAAGTCGGGACTCTGTCGGAAGTACAAATTATTTTTTCTTAGTAACTTTTATTTCCACTTTTTTCGCTTCGGCCGGTTTGGTTTTTGGACAAGTAATTTTTAAAATACCATCTTCAAAACTAGCTTCCACCTTATCTTCTACTACCGCCGTTGGTAGAGAAATCTGACGATAGAAAGCACCGGAACGAACTTCTTTGCGATAATAATTCTTTTCTTCAATCTCATGTTCTTTCTTGCTTTCACCCTGCAAAGTGAGTACGCCTTTTTCCACGCTCACTTTTACATCTTCAGGATTTACGCCAGCTAGTGGCGTTTCTACTACCACCGCTTTGTCGGTTTCGTAGATATCTACCGCCGGAGTAAATGCTTTGAGCGAAGAGCTAACTGCCGGCAAATGACTAAACATTTCATCTGCCTCAGTAAATGGATCCCACATTGGAGACCAACGAATTAATGACATAAACATCTCCTTGTTTCTAAAATTATCGTATGATAATGATAGAAAATTAAAAATGATTTATATATATTATTTAGAAATAATCACTTTTGCGACCTTCACCACTTTATCTTTCATTTTGTAACCACCCACCAACTCTTTGACTATCACTCCAACTTCTTTATCGGCCACTTCTTCCTCACCCATAGCTTCATGTAGTTTAGGATCAAATTTCTCTCCTACTGTCTTTATCTCTTGCAGACCTCTACCCTTTAGTACATCGCCAAATTGTTTCATGATATATCCGATGCCATCTATCCAAGCTTTTATGTGTTTGTGCTCTTCGTTGTCGGGAGAAAGCACTGGATGATGAGCAAAGGCGGATTTAAAATTATCATAAACCGGAATAAAATCTTCTAATATTTGTGCCTCACTTAACTGTGCCCATTCGCTGCGACGATCACTGATTTCTTTTTGTAAATTTTTATAATCAGCCAAAGCCCGTTGCCAATCTTTTTTATACTCTTGTGCTTTATCGTTGTTATCTTCACAATTTTTGCAGTTTTTGTTAAAAAAACTTTTCTTTTCTTCCGTATCAATTTTTTCTTCTAAATCTTCGTTTGCTTTGCCTTCATCGACTTCTTCTAATGGTTTATTTTGATCGTTCATATTATTTATTTAAAATTTCTTTTACTACCTGTAAAAGTGAATAATTACGTTTATAATCAGTTCGTGTCGGAGACAATAAGGCCAGCAAACTATTACCGAACTTAAAGGAGGCTACCGATAACATACTTCCAAACGGATGTTCTTGACCAACAAAAAAATTAATTTCTTCAGTAGACAAATCATAAAACGGATCAATACAGTCTTCACAACGATCAAATACCTGAGAAATATCTCCCACAATACCCAGCTCTATAAATTCCGGTTTAGAAAATAAATTGGCTAATCCGGTATAATATATAGAATTTTTAGAAAAAGCGAAAATAACAGTTTCCTGAGTGACAGTAGCTAAAAGTTTAGCTAAATTTTTCTGAGTTTGAACTTTATCTTCAAATTCAGAAAATGATGCTAAAACTTCAGCGTCTTTCTTGCTCAATTTTAACTTATCCCAATTGATATTTTCTAAATAATGTTTATAACCTTTATCGGTGGGTATGCGTCCGGCGCTGGTATGAGGATGAGTAAGAAATCCTAGATCTTCCAAATCGCGCAATTCATTACGAACGGTAGCTTCACTAAAATCCAAACCGGCTTCAGAGACCAAAAATTTAGAACCTACCGGCTGGGCGGTTTCAATATATTTTTCAACTACCAAATTCAGAAGTTGTTCTTGACGAGTGTTCATAATAAAAATTATCACTCAAACTATACGAGTGATAATATAACAGAAGTTATCCACACTGTCAAGAGTAAATTTTTTAGCTAAAAACAAACAAAAAACAGCAATTAATTGCTGTTTTTAATATTTATTTTATGGCCTGCACTTCGTGAAGTAAGACATTTTCCACGTAAATCCCTCTAGCATAGAATATGCGCTCCAATTCATTTTTAAGCTCCATTTCTACTGCGTCGCGCTTGGTAGAAGTAATTTCTTGCATAGTAAATTTACTAAAAACCATACGGACACGACTGCGGATTGTGGGACGAATAATTTTAGCAATAAAATCCTCACCAATTTGCTGCCAAATAGAAGGGATCTGATGAACGTCCAAACGCAATAGTATAGTCCCCTCTACCGCCACGCGCAAACCATCCTGAGTTAAAGCCGCAATTGGTATGTCTCCTAGAGCTTTCTCATTCTCTGGGCTAAACTGACGATTGATAGTATATTCCAACGTCTGCACATTGAATAATTTGGCTTTTTGCCAGAAAGGAATCTTTAAATGGAGACCTGGGGTCAAAACTTTTTTTAATACTCCCCGACCCAAATCGTATACACAAGCAACATAGCCTGGTGGTACCGAAATAAAAAAACCCTTTAAAACATCATCTATTACGAACGAATACATTAATTTATCTAATGAATCCCCAGCCATATATTAAAATGTTAATGGTGATTAGCTGATTTAGCAGGTTTTTCTGCTAAAAAGAAAGATAATAATAAAGTCATTATATCAGAAAAAATCATTGAAGTCAAAATGAAAAGAGACTTAACCATCGGCAAAATCCACAACGCGCCAAAAGTAAACAGTGGGAAAAGAAATAGAAAAATTACTTGACTGTTCTCCCAATGTTTTTGTTTGCGATTTTCAAAAATAATATTACAAAATATATATAGACCAGCAATACCAGACCAGATCCAATCGTGAACTTTACCGATATCAAAACCGTAAAAATTGGTATTCAATTTACCTGGAAAATCAATAAAGGGATACATTATTTTAGCCAACCTCTCTCCTGAAATACCTCGTACAAACACTTGGTAAAGCAAGATCAAAACCAGCAATTGTATCAACAAAGACAAAACTTTTGCCCAAGGAGAAATACGATTCTTTTTCATGATTTTACGAATCACCTCTTGCTGAGCTACTTGATCATGACGAAAGGCTTTGGCCGCTTCTATAGCTTCTGCTTCTGCTTTTTCTTGACGAATGGAATTGCGTCCAGAGATTATGGTCAGAGGCAATAAGATAATACGCAAAAAAATAGTAAGCCAAATAACCGCCCACCCTAAATTGTGGTCAGTCATGTTGTTGTATATCCAAACCAATGCGTTTACCAGTGGTTCAAAGAGGTAATTATTCCAAATCAAGGAAAACATATTTAAAATAATTATAGCACAAAAATGAGCTATTGGCAATCAAAATACCGGATTTTACGTTGACTAAACAGTTTTTTTCTGCTATAATCAGCTTTCTAACATAAAAAATAATTAGATCACAATATATTATGAACCACGGCGATGTTATAGTACGTTTTGAAAATGTTTCGTTTGGATATGACGAAAGAAAAATGCTTTTAGAAGAAGTAAATTTTTCAGTACGCGAAAATGCAAAAATCACTATCATGGGACAAAACGGAGCCGGCAAAAGCACTATCTTCAAAATGATAACCGGTCAAATAAAACCTGACGGCGGAAAAATTCATTTGGGAGTAGGCGCTACCATCGCCATATCCACCCAAGTAATGAAAAGAGAGAATCTAGAAAAAACCGTAGAAGAATTTTTTGCCCAGGCCTTTGAAGACAAAAAATATGACTTACCAAAACGAATAAAAAATGTTTTGGAAGTAGTACACCTAGAGGCCGCCGCAGACAAAAAAATAAAACAATTCTCTGGAGGACAACAGGCTCGCCTATTGTTAGCCTATGCCCTTATTCAAGAGCCGGATATTTTATTATTGGATGAACCTACCAACAATTTAGATACGGACGGCATCGACCATCTTACCCAATTTTTGATGGCCTATCCAAAAACTTGTCTGGTAATATCTCATGACGCTAACTTTTTAAATGCGTTTACTCACGGAGTACTTTATTTAGATTCTCACACTCATAAAATGGAGCAGTACGTAGGCGACTACTATGAAGTGTTGGCTGAAATCGAAGCGCAAATAGAACGTGAACGAGCTAAAAACGCCCAACTTTTAAAAAGTATTCAAGACAGAAAAGATAAAATAAACTTTTTTTCTCACAAGGGAGGTAAAATGAGAAAACTGGCCAGTAAATTGAAAGACCAAGTGGAAGAAGCCGAAGAAGAAATGGTGGATGAACGCCAAGAAGATAAAACTATTACTGAATTTAATATTCCCACTCAAACTGACATCGTTGGACCAATAGTAGAAATAAAGTCCGTAGGAGTAATGGTTAACCATGAGCCGGAACGAAAGACTCTGCTCTCCCCTATTTCTTTGCGTAAAAAACAAAAACTTTTGGTCAAAGGACCAAATGGTATTGGCAAAAGCACTCTTTTAGAAGCTTTGGCCAGCGGCAACGAAAGTGGAGCAATAATTTCAAAAGGAGTAAAGGTTGGTTATTATCGACAAGATTTTTCCGGTTTGGATTTTGAAAAAACCGGCTATGAGGCGCTAGCTGAAATGATGGATGACCCATGGAATCAAGAAATTTATGCTACGGCGGCTAGATTTTTATTATCCAGCGAAGTATTAAAAAATACAATCGGATCATACTCAGAAGGTCAAAAAGGGTTGCTGTGCTATGCAAGATTTGTTTTACAAAAACCCGGTTTATTAATAATGGATGAACCTACAAATCATATCAATTTCCGCCACTTACCAATTATTGCCAAAGCGCTAGATGAGTTCGAGGGAGCAGTAATTTTGGTTAGTCATGCTTATGAATTTGTTGATCAAATTAAAATTGATCAAACTTTAGACTTAGGTAGTTTATAAAATTTTAAAAAGGTGATAAAATAAGAACACATAAATTTTAATAATTTTTTATGTTTAAAGTCATCCGCAATTTTTTTCATCGACCAGTAAAAATAGAAAAAAGCTGGAAAATAGCCTTGATGGTGATGGCGATAATAGGCATTTGCGACACTTCTTATTTAACCTACGCCCACTACGAAGATAAGATTCTAAACTGTTTTGGGCATACCCAAGTTAATTCTTGCCAAGTCGTAGCTCAGAGCGCCTATTCAACTGTGTTGGGAGTACCGATTTCACTCATTGGGCTAGCCTTTTACATTTTTGTACTTACAATAAGCTGGATGAGTCTAAAAGATAAATTTACTTTTTTGCTCAATACTCTTTTGCCGCTATCAGTTTTGGCTTTTTTGTTTAGCATTAGACTCACCTATTTACAGGTATATGTAATTCAATCGATTTGTTACTACTGTCTAATATCGGCGTTTATATCAATAATGTTGCTATTGGTTTCAATGGTAATTTATCAAAAGATGAATTTACCAGAATAAAATCAAATTAAAAAACCCTCGCTTTATGGCGAGGGTTTTTTATTTCTAAAAATTGATCTCCGTTTCTTTTTCTAACTCTAAAATCACAGTTTTCACACCAAGCTCTTCCATGAAAAAAGACGGCCAACGAGACCCAACTTCGCCATACTTTAAAATCCCATCATGCACAGGAAACCAAACGCGCGGTCTGACTGCTTTGGCAAAATCAATCGCTTCAGATATTTTCATCCACGGCCCAGCCACCGGTAAAGCCAAAATTTCTACTGCTTTATCTGGTTTTACAAAGGAATCCCCTGGGTAAAACAATTTGTTGTTAACAAAAAATCCAACATTTTGTACTTTTGGCAAAGATGGATAAATAATCGCATGATCATTTCCGCAAGCTTCCACCGATACGTCTTCTTGGGAAAAATTTTCGCCATCTTCAAGAACAATAGATTCAATACCTTCTTTTTTTAATAAGATGCTCACGCTATTGTTGGTAATAATTTTAACAGTCGGATTATTTTTTAAAATATTTTTTATAGACTCTATATGACAATGGTCGGAATGTTCGTGAGTGATCAAAATAAGATCAAGGTTTTCAACTTTATCTTGTCCGGTAGAAAAAATTCCCGGATCAATTAACAATCTAGATTTTTTTTCTTCTACCAACAAACAACAATGACCAAATTTAGTAACTTTCATAAGTTATTTTTTATTTTTACATTCCACAGAACAAAAAGCTTTACCATCACTTTCCAAACAAGCATCGCAACATAGAAAATGTCTTTTGCCAGCGCAATGTAAATAAGCGCAGTCCAAGTAACGTTCCGATGGATTACCACAAAGCCAACACTTACCAATAACTTCATGTTTTTCATCCTGCATATTGAATCCCATAGTCACTCGGCCATCAAATACATACAAAGCCCCCTTGAAATCTTCATTTGGATATTTCTCCATATAAGTTACTATACCACCATAGAGCTGATACACATCACTAAAACCATTCTTCACCAAATACCCGGAAGCTTTTTCACAACGAACTCCGCCTGTACAAACAGTTACTACAGTTTTATTTTTTAAATGTTCCAAAGTTGGCAAAGCGGCCGGTAAATCACGAAAATTTTTCAAAGGAGGTAAAATTGAATTAGCAAAATAACCAACTTCATGTTCATAGCTGTTGCGCATATCAATAATATAAAACTCTTTACCGCCATGAATCCAATCGTGCAATTCTTCGGCTTGGATGTGTTTGGCTGTAAATTCAGCCGGGTTAATATCCTCTTCTCCTAAGTGAGCACTCACAATTTCTGAACGGACTTTGATAGACAGCCGAGGAAAAGCACTGCCGTTACCATCGCTAATTTTAAAATCAACATCAACAAAACGAGCATCTGAGCGCATAATCTGCAAATACTTTTCAATATTTTCCTGAGTACCTTCAAATGTACCATTTATACCTTCGTGGGCAATAATCAGACGGCCTTTCAAACCAAGTTCCTGACATATTTCTTTCTGGCTATTGGCCAAAAATTCAGGATCATCAATTTTGATATATTTATAAAAAAGAATAATTTTATACATGTTAATCCAAAATTTTATTTTTTATCATCTGCCTCTTGTTTGTATTCAAAACAATATTTATCAGATCCAAACAAAGCTAGGGCTAACAAAGAGAAAGATAAACCAAAATCTCTCACTCCTACCGCGGTCATACCAAGATCGACAGTAATAATCAACAAATGTACAAAGAGCAAAGCGGCTACCCAGCGAGTAAAAATTCCAACTGCCAACATAGTGCCGGCCAAAACTTCAAACACACCATTTAGATGAACTATGGTAGCTGGCTCTAATCCGCTCAAAGCTACCGCCCAATTTGGTACCATGCCAACCCACATACCAGAATTCATAAGTTGAGATATTCCAAACCACAGCATCACCACGGATAATCCCAAACGTAAAACGACTGGAGCAAATAAAGGAAGATTTTTTTGGTTAAACATAGTATTTTATTTTAATAAACCAATTTTATATTTCTCTAAAATGTTTTCCGGGCGTCTTTGTCCACCATGTTGATCGTTGAAGGCGGCAGATCCGTCTACACCACAAATACTTAGGATAGCTCCTTCACCACCAGGATGCTGTGAAACCCAAGAAGTTAGATCATACACCCCTCCATTGATAGCTGTCCAGCAACTAGCGGCGTTGTTGTGTGAAGATACATCGGCCAAACTATAACTAGTTGTAGCTGTCTGAGATCCAGACGGAGTAGTAGATTGGCTATTTTGAGCTGATTGTCCAGAGTATGACCTTGAAGGCTGTTTTCCTTTTGGTTGGCTGAAAGATACTGCTACTACCAACAATACTACCGCTAACCCTATCACCAAAGCCGTAATTTTTTGTTTGTTCATAAAAATACGAAAATTAAAATTATAAGCTATATTTTATAACACTATTAATTATATTACAACTATAACCTAAAAAAGATTTCACTTACTCCTGACCCCAATCAATAAGCTCAGTAAAACGTAAATAAAAACCAAATGGGTCAACCATTCTAAAATCTCTCCAAACATGTCCGTGATCTTTCTTCTCTACCAATTCGCGCACAACATGTTTCTTTAATTTTTCATTAGCATCTTTATATAATTCTTCTATATCTTTTATAACCATCGTCACTTCTGTAGCATAACCTCTTTTAGTGTCCTTTGGAAACTGTTTAAAAAATGATTGATCATAAACCCTATCATCACCACCATAAAAATTAAGCATTATATTCCCCATTTCATCTTTTCTGGTCATGGTTAAATATCCCAATTCTTGTTCATTTGGTTTGTCATCCATACTGATTTTAAAACCGAGCTTTGAATAAAAATCTTTGACCATTTCTAAATTGGGAACATGTAATTCAATAATTAAATTATTTTTTATTGGCTTCATAATATTTTTCTTTAATTTTACTATATAATATCATTACAATAATTTTTTTCCAATATATATATCATTTATATAAAAACTAAGCTGGCATTAGCTTAGTTTTTTGCTGCGGTGTCTACGGGTTAGGTACCAAAAATATAGGGGTGTTATAAGGCTTTTTGAAGCATTTGTCCAAGTGGCAATTTGAGGCACTCGGGTCGAGGTCTGGATTTACCAAAAAGCGACAAATGCGACAGTACTTAAGATATTAAGAAGCGGCTCATTTTTCCGATTCCTCTTCCTCCCTAACTACTTTAAAATAGTCCATTATTTTATAGCCTTTTAGGTGCTCTTTGGGATCGACGAATTTATACCACGGTTCCGAGCTATGCCATTTCTTACCATCTTTAATGACAGACACGGATTGAGATTCTGTTAATTTCTTAGGCGGTAAAAAATCTTTGTTATCTTCGATTAGAAATAATTGATAATGGATGTCTTTACCATAATGACTTATGGTGCGCGCTTTTATAATTCCATCTCTTATCCATTTTCTCCATGTGGGACTTTTAATACTGAATCTGCTTTCAAGATCATACTTTGAATACCAACTATCTTTGTCTTTTGCCAAGGCGGCAGGTATTTCCCCTTCGTCAATCGCTTTCTGACAAACCAAACATTTTATTCCATATTGATCAAACCAATTATCACCTTCGGGTGTACTATCACCACAAATAAAACAAGTGTACCCAGCACCATCGAGGTGAAAACCATTAGGATTTTCTAACAACTTTTTTTCACGTTCTTCATCTCTTTTTTTCCATTCTTCCACCATCGTTCCTATACGCTCCATGTTAGATTTTCCGTTGCTATATTCTACACCTTCTTCTTTGGTCAAACAAAAACGATTGCGGTCAACTGCAAAATTAACATCAATCGGATCTTCTTTTTTGTGTGTCCATACAAGCTCATCTGTTTTTGTATAGTCACATTTTGAACAGCTATATTTTGTAATAAGTTTTTCTTCATTGTTAATTGCCTCCCGATTCAAAACTGAATTGCAACTTGGACAAAGATCTGGTTTTGTTCTCCATTCTTCTCCATCAGAAAAGAACGCACGGCGTGGTAAACATTTATTAATACAATCATACATAAATAAAACTCTGTCTGGTTTTTTATATTCTGACCATAATTCTTTAAATGTTGGGCTTAATTTATTTCGACATGTGAGACAACGAATATTTTCAGGAGCTTCAGAGAATTCGTAAAGATCGTCTCTCTTTTTGTCTGTCTCCATCCACTCTCTTATGGTTTGATCTTTATTAAGATATCTTTCACCTTTAATGATGTAAAGATACATTTCGTTTACAACTTTGCTAAATTTCTTGGTTTCTTCTTCGGAAAGATCTTTGCCGTCTGGTGATTTTAAAGGTTTGGTTGAAGTATAATTCTCTGTACGACGACAATCATCTACAGTGTGTTTATCGTAAAGGTCGGCGTAATATTGATAGTCCTTTAAATGTTTGTCTGACATATATTAATAAAATAAAAAACCTATTAAATCTCTTAAAAAATAAATTTAATACTAATCTTAAATTTTTATTACAAAGATGTTCAATCACATTTTCAAACTTTTCAATTTTATTTTGAAGCGAATGAACCTCTTTTATTTATAAATTTTTCTCTAATGAAACAACCAAACATGCCAGAACCTTTTCTTTTGTCTCGTCGGAAAGCATATCTAAAGACAACATTGGAAACGTATCTTCAATTTCCATCAAAAATAATTTTCCGTTTTTCAAACGACAGGCATCTATCCTCTGTAAACCGTACGGTAACTTATTCCAATCCAAAAATTGTTTTGCCCAGTTTAATTCAATTTCAGTCGGAGTATATTCCTGTAACGTCCATCTTTTGCCTGGCCCAGCGGAGACCACGGCATATACAAAAATATCATCAATATAATAAAAAGAGATTTCATCTTTAAACTGGATCATCGGTTGAATTAAATAGCCGGATAAATCTTTTTGTACAATTTCTTTGCTAGATAACTCCTCTACCCCCATGGACGAACAACCATCGTTAGGTTTAATAATATATGAATCCGGAGAACCTAATTTTTGTAAATTATCCAATTTATTTATAGTTGGGATTACTGGGAAATTTCTCTCAAATAAATTTACTAAATATGTTTTATCTTCAACAAAATTACGATGGCCCGGGTTGTAAAGTTTGATATTATTTTGTTTAGCAATCTTTTGTATTAAATCAAATTCTTTTGCAAACAAACGACTAGGCCAAGCATTGCGAATTAAACATTTTTTAAAGTTAGGCAAAACAGTTGGAGCATCGGTAATATCTACTAGTGAGATATCAAAAAAATCACTTAGGTAGTCAGCCAAAAATATATCCTCTTTTGGCTCTTCGTTGTTTTTATTGGTTATCAAAAGCAAAGGCTTTGTTAACATATTATTTTCCATCCACCACTATCCAAAAAGAACCATATAGTGATATTAACTTATCTAACTTATTTTTATTAACAAAAGTTTCCTCAATAACAAAATTTAATCCAGAATTATTAATTTTCTCAATATTTTTATCCGTACACTGCCAACTAAATATTTTAATCACATTTATACCAATCGTTTTAGATAAACGTAAACCACGATTTAAAAATACAAAACCAAAATTATAAATATATTGGTATTGTTCGCCGAGATTAATTTTTAATTGGCGTAAGTACTTTAAATTGTAGGCGGCCAACCAAAAACGATGAGTATTGAACCGATAAAAAATTGGTTTCAAATCAGTAGCTGTAATTGTATTCTCCTTAATATCAAGAAAAACTGTTTTTTGAACGGGAATTATTGATAAAATATCCGTTAATTTATCTACCAACAAAAATTTTCTAACAACTCTAAAATTAAAATATTTTAACAGGCAGGCAAACAGTCCGCCGTGATAACAATATAAGACCCCATCTTTGCTTTTACGAATATCCAACTCAATAATGTCTACAGGTAATTTTACTCCTTGCTGAATAGAAATAAACGAATTTGGTTTACCAAAAAAGTTACTGTTACCATGAAATAATTGAAGTGGTTTTTGGCTTGTTTGCATATTTATTTTAGTATATCACCTAATAATGTTATATTCAAAAGAGACCATACTTATGTAAAATCCTTTTTTTGGTAGGAAAGTACTAATAAATCTTGAATATTTATTAAATGCCTCTTAAAATCTTCTTTAATACTATGTTCCAATCCATATCACTTGAATCGATTGATATGACCGACATAGCTGACTGTCTAGAAAGATTCTTTAAATACTTCTGTTGTTTCTTATAATAAACTACACGATCTTCGAGAGTGCCAGATTTTTTATGTATCCACGAATCCCCTCGCTGTTTATCGGCCAATTTTATTCGTTCGACAATATATTTATTTTTCATTCTCAACATAATTATTGTTGGATCAGAAAAATCAAGAAGTTGTTCTTCTAATTTAGAAAAAATATTTAACTCCGAATTTGTTCTAAAAGCATGAGTCAAAAACAATCGTTCGACTATAATATATTTTGTTGAAAACTTTCTTATCTTCTTAATAATTCTGTTTAAAAAAACGAATGGCCTTAACAGGATCTTCATTTCCAAAAATAGGAATTAGAGTTTCCTCTTCTGATATAAATACTACGCTGTCTTTTTTCTGAAGATATGCAAAAAGATTCGTTATCATGGTAGTTTTACCGGTGGTGGCAATGCCCTCAAAAATAATTAGCTTTGGTTTGATTCTCATATTTAACAATAATATCACCTTGCATTATATAAATCAAAAACCATCGACCACTCTGCCCTACATCCAAATACATATTCAGATATAAAGCAGTGTGGTGGTCGATGGTCAATCGCCAATCATCACCGCCGCCCTTATTCAGGGCGAAGCACGGATTGACATCTGCCTCCCTTGACCTGCTACTGACGCAGGTACTGTCGGTAGAGATTGTCGACGAGCTTGCCGACCGTGGGTTGCACGGAAGAAACAAACATCATCTTGAAGTGGAACGCCGCGATGACGTTGAGTTGCATCATGTTGCCGACGTGTGGAACAGCGTCTTCGTCGATGCGCTCAGCGCCGACTAAACGTGCCAGCGTTGCCACGAACTCTTCGCGCGACATCTTGCCGTCAGGCGTTTTGGTGTCAGGCTGAGAACTCGCGACGGGGGGGGCGCATCTTCTCGAGGAGAATCTTGTGGCGGCGACCGAAGTGCCACCACATGACTCCACCGATGAATGCAGACACGGTGGTTGCAGCCAGGTAGTGCAAAAGCCCAGACACCGTAGACAGGCCAAGTGAAACCACGAGGCACTCCACCACGGCACTGACCAACGACAAAACGATGATGATCTCCGCGGCGATGCGGAAACCACGGATAAGGGCGAGATCCATGACGGTCACTCCTTCTACACCTTCTCATATTTGGCATGCTACTTGCATACCTAATGAGAGTGATGGTTTGTGAATATACTATATTAATTTATGAAAAAGTCAATTATACAGACAAAAAATAACCTCGCCACTTTTTTAACAGTGTGATATTATCTAGTAAGTCCTTTCACGGAGACGGTCATGAATTGGCAGAACCCGAAGACGGTTTATCACAACCTCTTCAACATTAAGTTTGCCATCATTTCAGCCGTCTTCAATGGCGGCTTGGAACTGGCAATTAACAGTGAGCAAGGATTCTCGGTTGCGATTGGAGTTGGGTTGGCACAAGCCATTTCCAGCTTCTTCTCGACGGGATTCACCGCTCGCCTTGTTCAACACTTCTCCCCGATCCAAAATCGGGCTCAGTCGTACTTGATTGGGAGTTTTGTTCCAGCGGCCATTACCTTGGGTTTGAGCTTGACAGCACACCATGTCCACGGGACTGAAAATCCGTGGATGAGTTCGTGTCCGGCCACGCTGATTAGTTTTGTGACGAGCTTCGTCACGAATTACATCACGCGTAGCGGACGCATGCTGCCCGGCAATTACCCCAAGGCGCGGCCTTGAGTGGGATGTGTTCCTGCCAAGGCCGCATCCCATGAATTATTTAATTTAAAAACAAATAAATAATAAATATGAGTACCATAGGGCAACGTGTTCAAGCAATGGCAATTTATAAAAATATAGAAAAAATCAAAAAAGATGCTTTTGACGAGCTTAAAAAAATAGAATTTTTTGAACGGATTCAAAAGTCATACGATGATTTATTTGCAAATAACAAAATAGATTTAGAAACTGCTCGTATTTTAAAAATGTTTTTTGATAATTCAACAGAATTAAATAAAGAATTTAGTATAATAAGCGAACCAATCCTACAGGCAATTGATAGGGTCACAAAAATATTAGAACTTGCAGAAAAAAATAACGATTCAGGACCAGTAACAGTAATGCTCACTGACGATGGCACCATGACTTGCCATTTAAAAAAAGACGGTCGTTATTCTATGAAAAAAGGTAGTTTAAATTATAGAATATTAAAATTACTAACACGTGACTATACTGAAACCAATAAAATACAACACGCAACAGGATCTAAAAGCGTAGAATCAATTAGAAAAGCTGTTGGAAAAATTAATGGCAGTGTAAAAAGAAGTTTAAAATTAGAACATTTTATTGAATCTAAACCAGGTGATGGTTATCGTGTTAATAATATATATAATTTAATAAAACTCCAGTAATACCCCACAAGTGGAGTTGATAACTTTTTAAATTAGAGCTAATCTTAGCTCTTTTTTTATTCCCCAAAAACCATGGACGTGGTACTGGGTAGTTGGTGCATACTTAAAATACCGAAAAGGTCGAGAAAATTATAATTAAAATAACTTATTAATAAAGTATGAATAACCAAAAAATCAATATTGTGGAGGTTCCAATCAGCGAACTTCGCGCGTCGACATATAACCCACGCAAGCATTCCAAAGAGCAAGCCGACCAGCTCAAGGAATCATTTAAAAGGTTCGGTATGGTAGATCCTGTTATTTGTAACAGTGCACCGGAAAGAATGAACATTATTATCGGGGGTCATTTTCGTGCAGAGATTGCCAAAGAACTTGGTATGGAAACTGTACCCGTGGTATATGTAAATATCGAAGATGTAGAGAAAGAAAAAAACTTGAATTTAAGATTAAATAAAAATACGGGCGATTTTGATCTCGACCTATTAGCTCAATTTGATGAATCATTCCTATCGGATGTTGGTTTTAATAGCGAGGAATTAGATGACATCTTCCCTACTGAAGAAAATGTTGAGCAGTTTGATATCAATAAGGAATTGGAAAAACTAGATATTAAAAATATCAATGTCAAAGTTGGAGATGTTTATGAATTGGACGGCTCTCGCCTACTCTGCGGTAATTCTATGGTCGAAGCCGACATACTCAAACTATTAAACGGCAAAAAAGCTGACATGTGTTTTACAGATCCGCCATATATTTTGGATTACTTAAAAGGTAAGACCAAAAATGTCGACGGCAATACCGAAGGCTTTGGCGCCAAGAAAAATAGACACTACATTGGCACGGATTCCCTACCAGATAATTTCACCGAATTATGGATGGGCAACATTAAAAAAATAGCTAAAGAAAACTTTGCTATTATTGTTTACGAAAACTGGAAGAATATCCGTACTATTTGGAATGAAATGGAAAAGCATTGGAAAGTTAAGAACATGATTGTTTGGCATTTACCAAATCGAGTACAAGGTTTTTCAGCTAAAGGTAAATTCTTTAACAAACACGATATTGCAATTGTTGGCAGTAGTGAAGATAAGCAGTTAGCGAATGAGGATGAAGAAGAATTCCTTGAGAATGAATATGAAACGGCTTTGTATGCAATTGGTGGTAAACCACATTGGGAATCTTATGAGAAAGGAAAAAAGATTTGTCCAACGGATTTTATTGAATTTAAAAGTGCGGATGAAAAATCTTCTGGACAGGGTGTTATCTTTGGGACGAAACCCATTGAGATTTTAATTCCGTATATCAAAGTACTAACAAAACGCAATGACCTTATTGTGGAACCGTTTGGTGGTAGTGGATCTACTTTGATAGCATCTATTAAAATGAATAGACGATGTTATATTATGGAGAAATCCCCTATTTATACAGAAGTGATATTAAAACGTTGGGAACGAGAAACTGGTAAAAAGCCAGTTAAAGTAAACTAACATTAATTTAATATGATTGACGGCAAGACAAAACAAAAACTATTAGACGAGATCCAAAGAATTGGAAATGTGTATTTGTCTTGCCTGAAGATTAATGTAGACAAAGCTACTTATTATCGTTGGAAACAGAATAGTAAAAAGTTCTGTGAAAGAGCTGAGGAAGCTGAAAGAATAGGACGAAGCAATCTTTGTGATGTGGCAGAAAACTATTTGTTCACAAATGTTAAAAAAGGTGACCAGAGAGCGATCGAATATGTCCTTAGCCACAATTCGGAAATATATAAACATAAGACAGACACCAATGTGTATATGTACCACAAAAAGGATTTACCATTACCGCCGATCCCACAAAAAACATTGGAGGATATAATTGACGAACACGGAGAAAATATAAAAATACGTTCTGCAAAACTTTATGAAGAGGCAATAAAGTTCGTGTGCGGGTTACCAAATAAACCTGATGGTACACCTATCAGCTTAGATGAAATATTGAATTATGAAGCTTATATCAGAGATTGGCAAGCGGTTAAATTAAAAGAAATCCAAGAAAAAGATCCTTTTGTCAAACCATAGTGTTATTTGTTGTGAGCTTGATTTATAAGTTCACGAATAAAATTTGAAGCTTTTTGGAATGAATCAAAACTTTTACGATAAAAAGCAACAGCGTTATCTGCTTTGATTGCGGTGGTGTTGGTGAGTTTCTTTTCTTGTGTACCAGCTGAAATAATTTCAATCATTCCAGTAGAAAAGTTTTTTGTAATAGTCACACCTGTTATATTTTTATAATCAAAAGCTAAACATCTTCCGCCAAATAAACTTCCTGCTTGAAATCCCCACTTAAGGATATAAAGACGTTTCTCAGTGGCGATTAACGCTTGCCCAAATGAACCTCTTAAACTTATTAAAATATTTTCGCCTTCTGAGATATTATCCTGAAGAATTCTTTCGCCACGAGAGCTGATTGGCTGTTTTAATAAATTATCACTTGTTGCTATTGCCATATATAAATGGTTTAATTAATAAAACTTTTATTTATTTTCCAATAATTTATTACAGTCTAAATAGGTTAGACTCGTTCCTTTATCTAAAAGAGTGATACAATCATTATTAGCGTTAACTTCCGCATTATATCTTTCATATTTTTTACAAATTGGATTTTCATATTCAGCAACGCAATCCAAACCATCATTATATCCTTTTTCTTTAACTTTTAAAGCTGTGCAATCTTTTTGTTTTTGCAATCCATCGTTAACTTTTTTCATACACGCATTGTATCCGGATGTTTCTTTTAGATCATTAATTGTTTTTTCAAGTTTTTGAACTTTTCTTTCTGGAGTATTGTATTTAAACTGCCAAACTATTACACCAGAGATTATTGCTAAGGCTAAAAACGAAATTAAAACTATTTGTTTTTTCTCCATATTTTTTGTTAATAAATAAAAAACCAACTATTAATAGATAGCTGGCGCAAAACACAAAACCTCACGCCAGCTGAGCCTTGCGGCCCCATACTCGTTTCCAAGTATGACCTATTGAAAAGTCGCTGATCGTGAGGATCAGTATTTTCAATAGGTTTTCTGGCCATACCTCGATGTAAAACAGCGAGGGTTAGGTCATATAAATTGTTAAGGACATTTTAACTCAAAAGGGGTTAAAAGTCCAGTTGTATGTTAGCTCATAATTAGATTTTTGCGAAGTCGAGTTACCAACAGTTTATCTACAATGAGGACTAGACGCCCCACAATGGTTGCGTCATCAATGTATATAGATGCAGGGGCTAACCTGCTTGGATAAAAGGAAATATGGGACAAAACTATGCTATGGCGACCCAGCAAATCGGGGTGACAAAACAAGCGGAGGTGGTGCCAATAAGGTACTGTCTATACGCCAGAAAAAGCACGGAGTCGGAAGAGAGGCAGGTGCTTTCTATTGATTCGCAGATTAGCGAGATGCTTCAACTGGCTGAACGGGAGGGGTTGAATATAGTGGAAATAAAGAGAGAGTCTCATTCGGCTAAAGAGACCGGCACTCGTCCTATCTTTAACGAGATAGTTGAGGATTTAAAGAGGAATAAATATAATGGGATACTTACTTGGGCGCCAGATAGAATTTCTAGAAACGCTGGTGACTTAGGAAAGATTGTTGATTTAATTGATCAGAAACTTTTGGTGGAAATACGAACTTTTGGACAAAAGTTCGGGAATAATCCAAATGAGAAATTTTTACTGATGATCTTAGGAAGTCAGGCTAAACTGGAAAATGATAACAGAAGTATAAATGTAAAGCGTGGATTGAGGTCTAGAGTGGAAATGGGATTGTGGGTTGGAGTGGCACCGGTGGGATATCTTAATCAGAAGTTGATGGATAGGAAGTGCCAGATAATTATCGATCCACTTAGAGCGCCAATAGTGAAAAAGATATTTGAAAAAGTGGCTTATGAAAAATGGTCTGGTAGAAAAGTGTATCATTGGTTGAAGTTTGAGTTAAACTTTAAAACAACTGGGAATCATCACTTGGCTTTGAGTAATCTTTATAGAATGCTGAGTAATACATTATATTATGGGGTATTTGAGTATCCGAAAGAAAGTGGTAATTGGTATAACGGTAAATATGAACCAATTGTTGATAAAGAGCTTTTTGATAAAGTACAAGAACAATTAACTAGGGACAAAATTATACGGCATAGCCACGAGTTTGCTTTTACTAAACTGATGATTTGTGGGAAGTGCGGATCGGGATTGTCTGCTCAGGAGAAGTATAAACCGCTGAAGGATGGGACGACGGCAAAATACATATACTATGGCTGTGGAAGATCACGAGATAGGTTTTGTAAGGGTCAATATTTGAGGGAGGATAGATTGACTGAACAGTTGGAAAAACTGGTGGATGAGATAGACTTTAATGTTATAGGCATACAACATAAGTTTGAGGAAGAGATTAAGCGTATCAATAAATTCCAGAAAGGCGTGCTCGGAGTTAATCAAAACAAAAAGAAACACCGTGAGGTGGATCTTAAGACTTATGCTAAATATATTTTGAGAGATGGGACGAATGAGGAAAAGCGTGAACTGATGGGGTATTTTAAGTCGAAGATTGTGGTTTCAGAAGGAGTAATAACGATTAACAAAATAAGCTGATTTTCTTAATCTTACAAAATTTTAAAAATAGTCTATTTATTTTTAGACTTTTTCTGCACTTTATTAAGATTTGTACAAACAAATGACTTTACAACCACATTAGGTATGGTCTCAAAAACCTCTTTTATTTGTGCTAAATTTGAAGCACCGGCGTTATCAATAACTAAAAATATTCCATGTGATGCGCCATAGCCGTCCATATAGCGTTTCATACTTAGGTAGGAGGGAGAATTACCTATATCAACACACTTAATATCTGTATTTGTTGTAAGTTTAACTTCAACTACTACTGGACCTGCAAAGCCGTACCTAACTAAAAAATCCACTCTTTTGCCATCATACAGCTGTTCTTCACGGCCAATATTTGCTTCAAAACCGCGCTTGAGCAGCATGTAACCAACTTGCGTTTTCAATGTTTTTTGAACTAAGTCTTCATATCCTTGTTTCTTTTTGTCAAAAATTTTTTCACCAACAATAAAATCATAGGCACCCTCTCCTTCTATCCATGTTTTTAAATCATTTTCCAAAATATCAACAAGCTGATTAAATAGATCGTCAGAGTTTAATATTTTTTTATTATTATAACTAATAGCATTATTATATATAATAATTGCTTCAGAAATATTTTGCGGCTTTCCAACAAAACTTAAATACGAACGTCGAAGATGCATTAAACGTAGTGCCAACCAATTTACTCCTTCTTTATCTTTAATATTAGAAATTTTTTTCTCCAATAATTGCAAAGGTTTGTATGTACGACCAATTTTTAAATTATCAAAATATGAAAATACTATATCCCAGATGTATCCTGCATATTTATGAAATTGAGATCCTCTCCCCCAAATATCAACTGCCTGATCAAGTAAACCAAAATAATCATTTTCAAAACCTGGGGCGTTACAATCCATCAATGGTTTTGCAAAAGTTTTGTGAAGCAGTTCATTTTCTAATTCATCAACACTGTGCACACCCCTAGGCTGGACAAAAGCCTGTGCTTTTTCAATAATTTGAGACAGTCTCCATTTAACAGCAGAAGCATCCCCACCAGAACTAATAAGTAGTCCGTTAGCAATATTAGCTAAATATTTTTCATTGCCATTGCTAGAATCTTTGTATAAATTAAAAATTGTGTAAAGAAAATCCTTGTCATATATTAGTGAGCTAGCCACAATAAGCGATCTTTCTCTTGCATAACGATCTAACTTTTCTTCCGTTACAAAACTCTTTAAAATGGTTACAGAATTAACGATATGAAACTTTTCAACTATATCTATAAAATTTAATGGTCTATGATACCAAAGATCTGAGCTGTGAGAGCTGTATACTTGAATTACATTCTTAATTTCATCAGCTTTAATCTCTTTAACTAAAGAAAAAACTACCTCCAATTGCTCATCAAACGCAAAAGGTATAAAATTTATAACATTTTGTTTAAAAGAAGAGACGTCTAAACCAATTTGCGATGCTACATTAAGGGCATCGCCGAAAAGAAACACTCTTCTGTCTGTTGTAAACGTAGAAGATCCGTCTGCATTATGAGTAGTATTAAGAACTGATTTTCCAGGATCAAATTCCAAGGCTTTTTTTGTTAAAAAATCAAGACGACTCTTGTTTTCATCGCTTAATGGTTCTAACTCATTTTTATTCTGAATATAGAATTCAAATAGGCCATAATTAAATTCTTCTGATTTTGTCCCCAATAAAATTTTAAACTCATCGAAAATTTCTTTTTTATAATTAAACGGTTCTTCCACTGGAGGACTATTTTCCCATGCTGAATATTGATCTGGCAAAAAAACCCTTCCTTCCTCAAATATTTCATTTGCTAGTTTTCTATCAGAAAACTTAATTTTTAACATTACCGAAAAAGCGACATCACGCTCATTAATAGAAATCATTTTCTCCAAAAAACTCTTAACATCTTCTTTTTCTATAAGAGACGAAAATAATCCAACTGTAAAATAAAGACCAGATCTTCCTTGTTTAGAACCATAAATACGGTCAATAATGTCAACAATAAAACCATCATCTTTTTCCTTTAAAATTCTCCAAATACCGAGTATAAAAGATGAACTTCCAACATTACGTGAAAAGTGGAAATCAGTTGATTTCACTATTGCTTGTTTACACAGTTCCTTAATCTCTTCGTCAAAAATTTTATCTATATGAACTGCAAGAATACTATCTCTTTCTTTAAATATGGAAGTATCATCAAGAAACTCTTGTCGGAAAGAATCATCATTATTAAATACTTCCAAAAATCTCTTAATTGATTGATGTTTTGTAATAGCAAATAATCCAAATCTGCCATGCAAATCATCTCTTCTTGTGGCTTCAAAAAAATATTCTAAACTTTTAGGATGGTCTGGATCAACCCTGGCACAAAAAGAAATAAATTCACGAGATATAAGCTCTTCCTTGTCCAATAAATTGGGAACATCGTTTATGGTTGTTGGATCTTCAAATTCTGATAGTGCAAGAAGGGCGTGGCGCTGTAAAACTCCATTATCGTTTTCATCAGACACAAAAGAAATTAATTTGTTACGCCAATATACTTTATCAAGGGCAACTTTAGACTTTAACAAATAAGCCACAATATATACAACATTACCAAGCAAAACAAATCGTCTTGCACCAACTTCAGCTTCTGCTTTTAAAATCCATTCTTTTAATTCTTCTTCAATAGTACTGTCAAAAAAACCAGGTAAAGATGCTGTTAATTCTCCCGTAAGCCACTGTAAAGTTCTTTGGTGATATGCAAGCAAATCTTTGAATAAAACACGCCTTAATTCAATAGAAAAATTGTTTGGATTTAATTTGCTCAAAAAAGACAAAAAACCTTCATCCACAGGTTTAAAAATTGTACCACGAATATCCGCAAATTCAACCAACTGACCCAAGATATCCGGCTGCATATCAACCAAAAATGTTAGGGTGTTAAACCAGGTAGGAAAGATTGACTTTGCTTCTAAATCTACGGCAAATGCGAATGCTGCTCGTCGTGGATCTGCAAAACGAGTAATTTCTTTCGCAGCCAAATATTCTTGAAATTCTGTATTATCAAATTCGATTTTACCCAAACCTTCTATACTTACCTTAAGTAAAGAATTATCATAAAATATTTGAAGGTCAATTTGTGAAAGTGCGGCTAATTTTAAGTCAGATTTTAGTTCGTCAAAAAAAGTCATCAATTCGTCTTGAGTTATAAAATTAGTCTGATAAATTTCCATTGCTAAAGCCAGTTTTTCCAAAACTCTTTTTGTTATTAAACGTTTTTCGGTGGTTAATTTTGTTTCTCCTTCAAGTTTTGAATAAATAAAATATTCAAACAATTCATTCCTAGATATTTCGGTTACAGACTTAATGCCTTTTTGTTTTATAAAAGCATTCAAATAAAAAAGGTACCTCGGTATTTGAACTACTATATTGTTGTGTCCAAACGGCATAATACGATCTAACAGAGCATTAATATCTTCATCAGATTGCCCAGCTTGTAACAAATATTTTCTTACTTGTATCTTTGTGAAAGGAGAAATTGTAATAAAACGAAACCGCGAAAAAAAAGTTGAATATCTTCTGATAAATACCCATCTAGCTGAGATATAAATTTGCAAATCTGGATATAATGACGAAATTTTTTCAATCTTTTCTAGAACATCAGGAAATGTATTGGATTTAACTTCATCAAGCGCATCCAATAATAGAACTTTTGGAATTTCAGATTTTGTGCCAATAAATTTATCAATATCTTCTAAAGAACTACTATTTCTAAGACTTATTAAGGCTGTAGAAAATTTATTTTTATTAAGATGATCTTTTATTCTATTCAACAACTCTGTCTTTCCAACTCCAGGCTCACCGACCACAAGATTTCTATTGCCTTTAGACAAATCTTCTACAGTAATTATTGAATCTTCACCAAACATAAATTCACTCAGCAAACCATTATTACCATATTGATTATAGAACTCTTTTGCTTCATCAAAAGTGGAGTGTATTTTAATTATAGGGTCAATATACATATAGATGGATTTATAACTATGGTTGTAATTTATCAAGTTCAACAACCAGCGCTTCTCTGACCATGCATTTTAAGTAATGCCAGGTTGGTAAAAGTTTAAAATATTTTTCTTGAAAATCAGACGCCTCATCCGAATCAGAAATAACACTGTGAATATCAATATCATCGCCGACCTGATAGCCAGTTGGCCTCATTATCTTAATCAAGGAAGTTCCTTCTGAAGGATATAAATATGCTGTACCCAAATCAGTTTCTAATCCCCATCCTTCTTTCACACTATCTGGAAACGGCAACCCCTGGTGAACAAATTTATTTCTATATTGATAAGAACTATAGAAACACGCAAAAACAATTTTACCTGCTTGATCCAATGACAACATACCATTTACACAAGAAAATCGATTCGTCTGTGCAAATACCAGACATTCATCAAAAAGATTATTTGCAATGCTTAATCTGCTAGAATACCCCGGTACCGCAACAAGTTTATTATAAATTTTAAGATTTAGAATTGAAGATAATAATGATGTTGCCAAAGCAAAATCATAAGCACCTTTAGACATGCCATTGGACGAATGAATAGCGTCTAAAATCCTCATTAAGCCAAGGTAACTATCATTATAAAACTTAGGGAAAAGCAATCTAGAATTGTTGTAAGCATCAAGTAGATGACTAATCCGAATGGCTTTAATTTCTTTAACTTGATCCCCCGATTTAAAGTAGCCATTTACTAAACTATCAATTTTTTTAAATAATACTGGATTAAAATCCTTTTTTTCTATTTTTTTCATTGATTGATTTTGTGTTATTGGAGTACCAAAATAATAACCACCGCCATATGTAAGTCTTTTTTCTTTCTGAATACCAATGTCCAAAACGAAGCCCAATACTGAACCTGGGTTAGTTATATCAGTTGGAGTAGGGTTAACTTGATCATAGACTCCATAGTCATCATCACAAACTAAAATCAACCTACCATCATCACTCTTTGTAAGCGTTGTTAAACCTAAACCAGCGCCCAGTGGAATACGATCTGCCAAATTAAAACCAAATAGTTCATATGATGTGAAATTGCTCATACACGATAATAATTATACAACAAAACTACCAAGTTGCCTAAGAAGGTACTCGGGTCTATGCCGATACTAAGTATTCTGTGCGGAGAGAGAGGGATTTGAACCCTCGATACCTTGCGGTATACCGCCTTTCCAAGGCGGCGCACTCGGCCACTATGCGACCTCTCCAATATTTTTTGACCGCTTAATATTATCAAAAACCAACAAAGAAGTCAATGAGATAAATAAAACCGCCATACCCCATTGTGCTGGTGTTAGGTGCCAATAACGCACATCCGCACCGGATACATCAGTAGCCCTCAGAAAATCCAGCCAAAACCGTACAAACGTATAACCCATAAAAGACAAAACACTCACTAAGCCATAATGTTTTTTAACCAATCTTTTAAACAACAAGATGAAAATGACAAATAATACCCAAGCCAAAATAGAATCATACAAACCCAAATCATGCCTAGCGCCGTCTGGAAATTTTACGGCCAATATAAAATGACTTAGCGTCCCGGGATGATCATGAATCATAAAACAGCCAATCCGACCGATCGCCCAACCCAGCCACAGACTCACAGACATCACATCAAAATATGGTAATAAATCTTTAAAACTCAAATTTTTTATTTTCGCAAATATATAAATGGTAGCGGCCGCCCCTACAAAACCACCCAAAGAAGACGCTCCACCCTGCCAAAAATATATAACCTCAGAAGGGTGCAATAAATAATAAGCCGGTTCATAAAATAATACATGAAAAATCCTAGCCCCAACCAAACCACCAATAAGCCCATAAACACCCAGATCCAAAATTACTTGCTCCGCCAAAAAATATTTATGCGCCAGATGATAAGCTAAGATAAGTGCTGCCACTATACCTAAAGATACAAAAAGTCCCCACACTTGGATAGTGATAGGACCAATCGCAAAAGCATTTGTTTGAAAATAAGGAATCATTTTTTTGAATCTAAAAACTTTAAGATATCTTCTGGTCGATCAACGATTTTTACCAATTCCTGATCTTTGACACCAATGGTTTTAAAATCGTGAAATAAAATATGGAAGAAATCGAGTAGCGGCTCCCAAAAATCGCTACCCACCAAAATGGTCGGCGTAGGAGGGATCTTTTTCGTTTCCTGTAAAGTGAGCAATTCAAAAAGTTGATGGAGAGTACCAAATCCACCTGGAAAAAACACAAACGCTTCTGAAGGTGCGGTCACTATTAATTTACGCACAAAAGGAAAAAAGAAACCGATATTTTTGGTAACAAAATTATTTACTCTCTCCCCTTTCTCCCAACGCATATTT
>Ga0210057_1001041_pt1 | contig 43457 bp, 53 predicted proteins | sample CryGeyCG2114_010_2_FD_183968 | JGI IMG/M metagenome (GOLD analysis project Ga0210057, IMG submission 183968) | Groundwater microbial communities from aquifer - Crystal Geyser CG10_big_fil_rev_8/21/14_0.10 (SPAdes) (version 2) | ecosystem: Environmental > Aquatic > Deep subsurface > Groundwater ...
GCACTAAAATTGCTCGAGGAAAAATTCAAGCTAAAAATACCTTGGGGAAAAGATTTGAGAACAATAGAAGAAGACAAATTATCCTCGTTGTTTGATACGCCTATACTTGTAACACACTATCCTAAAAAAGTCAAAGCGTTCTATATGAAAGAAGCTCCAGAAAATCCTGAAACTGTACACGGAGTAGACTTTATTGCACCAGAAGGATACGGTGAAATAATTGGCGGAAGCGAAAGAGAAAGTGATCTGACAAAAATAGAGGAAAGATTGGAAGAAGAAGGCGAAGATGTGTCTCAATACAAATTTTATTTAGATACAAGAAAATATGGATCGGTTCCTCATGGAGGTTTTGGATTTGGAGTAGAAAGAGTAATTTCGTGGATTTGCGGATTAGACAATATTAAAGATGCAATACCATTCCCGAGAACTATGTTGAGATGGACTCCATAAGAAAATAAACAAATACCAAAAATGTGGTGTTATTAAACAAATGAAAAGGTGAAAAAATGAAACAAAATGAAGGATTAACTGACAAAATAGTAAGATATGTTTTAGCAGCGATATTTATTGTATTTGGAATAATATTTAGTTATTGGTGGTTCATTCCAGCAGCAATTGCATTAGTAACTGCAATAATTGGTTGGTGTGGGCTTTACACTGTATGCGGAATAAATACAAACTCAACCAAGAAACCAAAGAAAAAATAAATAATTTTTCTACTTTTTTATTTTAATTTATTATTTTATCATAGTATTCAAAAAGATTATTAGTTACATTAATTATTCTATCTTTTTCTAAACGATTTTCAAACTCTGTGTTTTTTGCATTAATGTTAAATTCGCTTTGTTGAACTTTTAAAGCATCTCTTGCAAAGGCCATGCCTGTTTGCAGTGCGGTGTCGTCCTGAAACATCTCTTTCGTCCAATGTGTTTCAGTAAGAGTTTTTATATTTTTGCTCATTAAATCTACAAATGTAGATGTATATATTTCTTTTGGAATATAAAGATAATTTAAATAATCTCTTGAAAAAAGAAAACAAAATCTATTTTCTTTGTTATAAAATTTTTGTCGTGGAATAAATATTTCCTCTGAAACTGATTTTAAGTTCACATAAAACCCTACGGGCGGACTGTTTGGTTCATAAATTCTTCCGTTACGTAAGTCATATTTTTTAATAAAATTATCAAAATCTTTTTTGTCGATGTTGCTTGCAGCGTTCATAACTACAAAATGAACTATTGCATCCAGGCCATACCACAAAAGATCATGATCAAATGGATAAAATTTATCTCTAGGAATATTATTGATTTCTTCATATAATTCAGCACTAATTTTCGGATATTTTTGTTTGTTCATTTTTTATTAGGAGGCATAGTTTTATTTTAAAATTATATCGACTTCTTTTTTTATCCGCGAATCATAATCAGAAACTTTTTCTCCTTCGTGTTTCTCCTCAGAAAAAGTCTTCAGCAATTGTTTAGTTGATTCAAGTTCATTATTAAATTTGTGCTCTGTTTGATTCAAATGTTCCTGAATTAATTTATCTTCTAATTCTTCTGAGGAAGCATGACTAACCATAACTTCTGAAAACTCCTTAGAGATTAATTTAGAAGAATTTTTCATAATAAAATATGCACCTTTCTCATATAGTCTCTCGAACATAGAATTAAAATCAATATCAGAGGATTTGCCAGATTTTAAAGAACCATGAATACGAAGCAAAATAATTTTGTTAATAATATCTTTTCCAACTAAAGATTCTTCTATGATTGCTCTGGCTTCTTCAACAGTTTTATTATCTATTTTTATATTAAATGAAATGCTTTCCTTTATTGTGATTTCTTTTCGAGTTATTTTTCCATTTTCATAAATAAAAAATCCTCCGACTCCAAGTTTTTCAAGTTCCGTAAAATTTGCAGGAAAAATCGGACCAGGATAAACAAGATTTTTGTAACCATGTTCTTCGAGATTTTTTTGTTTAACAATATGAACGTGTCCTCCAGCATAATAATCAAAACCTCTCGGTAAAAAAGAAACAGGTGTTGAAGGCATATCACTCAGATCTTCAGGTTTTAATTCATCAAGTGCGGTGTGAAACATGAAAATTCTAAAACCCTGTTCAGATTCAAGAGAATCTCTATCAAGATCTTCATAATATTTCTTTTCAAGCATTCCACGTTTACCAATCATCCCAGTAATTTTAGCGCCAGTTTTTTTATCTGTTGTAAATAATAATTTTAATTTACTCTCTCCGTTTTCTTTTTCTATAATTTCTCCCTTAGTTACATTAATTCCTAAATCTGCTTCCTCAATAATATCGAGCATAGTTTTTCCAGAAGGAGAGAAATCATGACTTCCTGCAATAAAATATACAGAAATTCCTTTTTCTTTTATCTCCTTTAATTTTCTAATAACAATTTTGATTTGATCAATGCCTGGGAGCGCAGTGTTGAATAAATCTCCGGAAATAAGAATAAAGTCTACTTTTTCTTCAATTGATAAGTCTATTGATTTGATGAATGCAAGCGTGCTCATTTCCTTAAGCTTAGGATCTCTCCAGCTTCCAATGTGAACATCGGCCAAATGTGCGAACTTCATAAGTCTAGAAATCACTACGTCTTTTTATGTTTTCTTTCTTTTATTGAAAATACATGCGTTTTTCGTGAATTATAAATCAAACTCAGAAATAAATCCCTTAATGTACTTGTACTTAGAAACATAGTTGAACCCTTGATCGGTGAGAGTTACAAATTTTTTCCCTTTTTTATCATATAGTTCTTTGATTAAATTTTTGCTTATTAATTCTTTATGGTATTCGCTGAAACTACTTGAAGATAAATTAGACTGTCGTAAAAGCGGAGTGGGTTTTATTGAATTATTATTTTGGGAGATAATGCTGAGAATATCAAAGATTACTTCTAACCGATCTCTCTTTTTAGTCATTTTAGCCACTTTGAAACTTTATAATAAATAGCACCGAAAACTACAAGAGATAATACTTGGAATAAAGACTTGACTTCACTTGGAAAAAACCAACCAGGAGTAAGCATCCAAATATTAAGTAACCAAGACAATAAAAGCAAAAAATACAACATTCTTGTTTGAGTGCTCTTTTTCGATCTATCCGTTTTCTTGTTAAAAATGATTCCAAAAATTGTGGCGATAATAAGAAGTCCTACTTGTATATATGTTAAAATTTCTGAAGAATTAGTCAATATTATAATTATAGTTAATAGTAAAGAAATTAAATGACCATATAAGACTAAGTGTGCTGATTTAATATATTTCCAAGTTATGCTAAATATTAATAAAATAATTCCTAAAGTGCTGAAATAACTCACAAAGATGAGGCTCAGTGGAAAAAAATCTCTAATAAAAAACGTGGGAGAAGAAGAATATAATCTGGATGAGATCAAAAACAATCTCAGTAAATACGCAAGTGCAAAAAATAAGAAAGCGCCTCTAAAAAACATTATTCCTTTGTACTCAGTTAATGTGTACATTTCTTTAGTTCTAAAATAAATTAAAAAGAATAAGCAAACCGCTATGATTGTATAAGTAATTTCTATTCCAAATCTTATAGGATCAAAAAATGGCATTGGGGACATTGTACTTGCTCAGTATTAGTAATTCATCTATATTTAAAAAAGTGCTGTTCAGTTTAAATAAAAAATGGACTTAAAGTGTACATTTTCTATTCTTTCTTTTTATATACTAGTATTTTTTATGTCTTGATATAAAACATGCGGGGTAAAAAAATGAACGACAAAAAAATGAAAAAAACAACAATGTTCGGATTGTTAGCAGTGCTAGTTGTAGGAATTATATTTTCAACAGGACTAGCAAGTGCATATAGAGGAGATTATTCAATAAAAGGTCCGCAATTTAATGAAGAAAGACATGAATTGATGGAAACTGCATTTGAAAATCTCGACTATGCTGCGTGGTACGAACTAATGAGTGAAAATGGAATGCATCCAAGAGTGTTAGATGTAGTAAATGAAAACAATTTTGCTACATTTGCTCAAGCACATAATGCTGTAGAATCAGGAGATTTTGTAACTGCGAATAATCTAAGAACAGAATTAGGCTTGAATAATGGAAATGGTCCAAGAGATGGAAGCGGACAAGGTGCACATCAAGGGCTAGGTCAAGGAAGAATGCAACCAAGACAAATAGGAAACCAAAATTGTTTAAATAACTAAAAACAATTATTTTTTTCTTTTTTTAAATTATAATTTTATTCCAGAAAAAGAATTCTTTGAAGTTAGATCAGATTTACTAACTTTTTTTATTGACTCATCAAACATGGGAATTTTTATTGGGATTGCGAATCTAGAGAAATTGCTAGAAATAATTGCTTCACCTTTATCCAAACTTGCAATATTTCTTGAATCTGCAGACAAATCTTGGCTGGCGCTATCTATAATTGCTTGTCGTTCAGAACTCATTTCAGTACCCATAATTATTTTTGTATTCATATTTGCAAGAATTTCTTTAGGAATTAAAGAAGGTAACTGAGTGATTGCAACAAGTCCAGTCTTAAACTTTCTTCCTTCTCTCGCAATTGTTGAAAAAATGTTAGGTCCTTGATCAAGAACATTTTTACCAAGAACTCTAGGAGCTTCCTCAAGCACTATGCTGATAACAGGTTTATCATTTAGTAAACCTTTTGTGTTGTAATCTTTATACTTGTGAAAAACTTCGCTAGTGATAAGACTTGCGAGTAACAATTCAGTTGTTCCAGAGAAATTACTTGTGTCAACAATAACAAGCTTTCCAGATTCTAAAAAAGATATAAGATCTGAAATTGTTGTTGCGCCAGAAGTTTCATCAAAAACGCCAGAACAAATTAAATTACTATCTGATACAGAAATATCTAAAATGAGTTTTAATCTTCGCTTGACGACAGAAACACTCATTTCATTAACTTCATTGCTTGAGATATCGGAAGAATCAGAATTTAAAAGCGCTTTAATCCATTCAGATTTATGTTTTTTATAATACAGATACATGACTTGTCTTTGAGGAGAACTCAAATCAAGAAAATCAAAATGATCTGGACGAAGTAATTTTAAATTCACTTTAAGTGTTCTTTGTCCTGGAGGAACAGTTCTTGAAGTAAAATAAATAATTTTATTAGGATCAGAAAAATCTTTTAATCCAAATTCTTTTCTTCCAAAATACTCGTCATGAGGATCAAAAACTAACATGGAGCAATAATCTAAAGATGCAGCATTCCACAACAAGTTTTTCATCAAAACACTTTTTCCTTTTCCAGTTGTACCCGTTATAAGAATATGATGAGAAAGAACTTTACTTCCGTCAAGAAAAACAGGAAGATCTAAAGTTTTAGTTCCAGATCGCAAATTGCCAAAGAAAAAAGGATTATCGGATTTTGTTAAAAAAGATAAATCTTCTTTTGTAACATCTCTCAATTTTCCAAAAAATTCAGGTAACTTTTTTGAAGATTTCGGAGAGGCTCTTATAGATAAAACATTTTTGAGAATTGCAAGTTTATAATTTCTATTTTTATTGTTAAAAAATTCAGTTTGTAAATCATCTTCTAAATTAAATCCTGAAATTTTCTCTAAATTCTGCATAGAGATTTGAGAGCCATATTGTAAATCTACAACTTGCATTAAAGTTTTTTCTTCAGCATTATCATCTACTAATAATTCACCTATTTCTAGATCAGAATCGGACTTTTGTCTGGCGATAATTTCTCCAAAACGTCCCCCCAAAATTTGTGCTTTAAACACCATAAATGTAAAGAATGTATTGCTTTTTTAAATGTTTATCTAAACTTGAGTGTTCGATTCGATTTAAGTTAGAATTTTGCTTTATCCAAAACAGCATGAGCATCAGAAGATTTAGCTGCTTCTTCAACTAAATCAGAATTTTTCCCCAATTTTACAAATGCTTCAGCTTTTAATTCAGAAACTTCTTGTTTAGAAACACGTGCAAAATCATCAGCCATAATTAAACCAAATGGATAACCGAAAAAAACAGGATCAGAACAATTTAAAGATAAATTCTCAAGTGCTATTTTTAACAAATCTTTTTGTTCAGACAAAAAATCAACTCTAAGTATGTGCTCAGATTTTGGATGTAATTTAACAAAACAAGTTTCGAAACCGTCTTGAATTAATTCTGAAGAATAAAACCACTTTTCATGATTGTTTTTATTTAACTCATTGAGAACAAAAGAAATAGGCCTTCCTTTACTTGTTACGAATCCACTCGTCTTGCTAACTCCCAATAGTATTGTTTTTGAAGAAAGACACTTTTGTTTTAGTACATCAAAAAAAGGTTTACAATATTTATCTGCATCAAAAGAACCATCAAGAACAATACTTGAACAATTTGAAACGTGAGTTGCTGAATCTAATTCCGAGCATGATCGTATAATGCAACAGGCATCGTAACAAGAAACTTCTTCTGTTAAATTATCAAAGTTTTTTTCTGGTTCTGTTTCAAAACTTATTTTTGAATTAGTCTTTTTTGATAAAGAAAAAAAACTTTCAGTCTTCGAATTGAAATATTTTGTTCCTGAAAAAAAGACTTGACTTATTTTGTTGTAATTTAAAGAAAACGCGCTGCTACCAACTATTTCTCCATTTCCTCCGTCGATAAAACAAAATGAATTATTTTCTCCAGTTGACAATTCTAAAAATTCATTTTTTAGAAAATGCCTGGTGCCGTTGATGAGTACGAACTCGTTTTCAAAATCATCTAAGAGTGTATTTGAAATTGATTCAAGTAATTTGTGCATATGAGTGTGAAACAAAAAGAACTATAAAATAGTTTGGGTTAAAAAAGACCCAGTTATACTCCAGTCTCTGGATTAAATGGTTTTTGCATTTCGTATGGATTTTTAAGATTCAAATACTGTTTGATAACGTCCTGAAGCTTATATGTTGTAACCCACAAATCTGTTTTAATAAAATCAAAGTGCTTTTTGTAAAAATATCTTCTCCACCAGCCGTGAACTGTTTTTAAAATTGGATGTTTTCTCCACTCTTGTTTGTAATCTAAGATAACATAAGTTTTACAACGCATAATAACGTCTCCAGAATTAGTTTTAACCTTTTTACCCTTTACAACTACTTCTCCTTTTCCCATGTTGAGCGTTTGAAAGTCAAAACGTACATAATATTTATAATAATTGTTCCCGCCTGGAATTTTGTGTAACCTCCACCATATGTGGTGCTCACTATTACCATTGTCTAGGATCCTTTGAAAATAAAGCGTTTCAATCTTATCATCATTAGAATCAATAGAAACGAAACCATTCATCATAAACCACTCAAAAATCAACTTGTAAAGATTCTTAAGGTGAAATACATCTTCACGCTCAATTTCAAACTCAGCAACGTAATAAACATGATTTGAATCTGTTAAATCAAAACTTGGATCTGGGGGCATAGATAAATTGGTGCGCCTTGAATATTTAAAACCTTCTTTTTACATTAAGTTTTTTTAAATAGTAAACTTTAAATATGATTGTTCTACAGAGTTTTATTGATGTATAAAACTAGTAAGAAGGCACAACAAAACTTTGCACTTATAGGCTTTTTTCTTTTCATAAGCGTTCTTTTCGTAGTTGCGATTAATAGCAATTCATTTGATGAAAATAGATTTTCAGCAATAACTGCGTATGTTATAGCACAAGACACAGATGTTCTTGCTATTGATGAGGAATATGTGAAGGTGCCTATTGTAAAAGATGCAGAAGTTGCTTCAGTTGAACAAAATGATTCTAATACTACAAATTACGCGGCTGTGCAAGAAGAAATGAGTTCTCCTGAAGTGATAGAGATTCCTGATTATGCCACTTGCTCTTCTGAGGGAGTTTATGAATATAGAAACTTTTCAATAAATTATTATGGTCCGAGTTATCCAGTATATTATTTTTGGGAAATTAATTCAGAAAATGGAGCTTCTTTATTTTCAAATAAAACCTATGAAGGAGTATTAACATATACTTTTCCAGATTTAGGTGATTATTATGTTTCAGGTTCAATGAAATTACGTGATGGACATGCAATATCTTTCGCGTGTGATGTTGTTAGTGTAACTTCTTTGTTGAGCAATACATCTATTAATGATTCTAATAGTTTTTTCTTGTCTGAGGGTCAGTCTTATAATTTAGATGGTAATGTGGTTTTGTTGGAGCGTGTTGGTGAGACTAGTGTTGTTGTTTCTGTTAATGGTCAGGATAGAGGTGTTATTTCTGTAGGTGAGTATAAGATTTTTGATGATCTTGATGGTCAATTGGCTTTGGATAGTGTTTATTATGTTGAGGGTGCTAGTGATAATGGTGCTTTGTTTACTTTTGTTAGTGATCCTGTAGTTGTAAATGGTGTTGAAGATTCAATTAAGCCAAAAAAAGATGAACCCTTAATTTCTACAATTACTAGTTTTTTCACTAACTTGTTTAGATCTTAATTAAATAAAAAAGTTCTTTTTATAGACTCGATTCTTAATATTGTTTAAGTTATGCATAAACTTTTTAAACAAGTATTCTTAGAAAGAATATTAGAAAGAATAAGAGGTGAATGATTCTGTTCGATGTGATAACTGTTGGAAGTAATACACTTGATGCGTTTGTGAAAACTGATACAAAACTTGTAAAAATTCACAGTCCTTCAAAAAAAGATGAATTATGCCTTGCATATCCTCTAGGAGATAAAATCTTAATAAATCATTTAGACTTTCAAGTGGGCGGAGGAGGAACAAATACTGCAGTTTCATTCTCAAGACAAGGGCTGAAAACAGCATACTTAGGAATGATTGGAAAGGATATCAATGCAGAATTGGTCAAAACTTGTTTGAAAGAGGAAAAGATAGATTTCTTGGGAAATTTCGAAGGAATAACAGGATATTCTGTAGTCTTGGACTCAAAAGCTAGAGATAGAACAATATTAACCTACAAGGGTTGTAATAATAATTTCAAATTTTCAAAGATACAAAAGCAAAAACTCAAAACAAAATGGTTTTATTTTAGTTCTATGATGAGTTCAAGTTTAGATGCACTTAAAGAACTTGCAAGATATGCTTCTAAAAATAAGGTAAAACTGGCGTTTAATCCATCTCAATACTCTGTCGTGAAAGGAGTATCTGAGCTTAAATCAATACTCGAAAATACAAATATACTAATACTAAATAAAAAAGAATCAGAATTGCTTACAAAAAAAACAAATCAAAAAACAATATTTCAAGAATTGAAAAAATACGTCAAAGATTATGTAATAATAACAAATGGTGAAGAAGGAGTAATTTGCTTTGACGGAAAGCATACTTATTCAGTTAGTGCTGATAAAAAAATACGTGTAGTTGAAACTACTGGTGCTGGAGACGCTTTCTCATCAGGGTTTACTGCAGGAATAATAAAAAATGAAGGAATTGCAAGTTCTCTTAAAAGAGGAATGATACAAGCAGAACAAATCATACAAGATTATGGTGCAAAAAGAAAATTGCTCAAAGAATCGGCTATGAAAAAATTATTAAATAAGGATGAGAGAAAAATAGTAAAACGCGCGATTTAAGATTAGTGCAAATTAAAAAAAGAGGAGTAAATTTGAAAAAAAAGAGCGACAGAGTAGATACTTTATTTCATAAAGGCAAAGTTTTGATTCTAGCTTATGATCAAGGACTAGAGCACGGTCCGACAGATTTTAATTTATTAAACATCGATCCACAATACATAATGGATGTTGGTCTGGAAGGAAGATTTAGCGCAATTGCTGCACAAGCAGGAATAGCAGAAAAATATCACGTTGATCATTACAAAGATGTACCTTTAATTGTAAAACTTAATGGAAAAACTAAACTAAGCAAAGAAGATCCATTATCTCTCCAGCATACAAGTGTAGACTATGCAGAAAAACTAGGAGCAATAGCTGTCGGATACACAATTTACTTAGGAAGTAATCATGAACAGCAAATGTTAGTTGAATTTGGAAAAATATGCGAAGAAGCTCATCAGAAAGGATTACTTGCTATCTGTTGGATGTATCCTAGAGGATCAAATATACAAGAAGAAGAGTCAACAGAAACAATTGCTTATGGAACAAGAGTCGCAATGGAACTTGGAGCAGATATTATAAAAATAAAATATAACGGAGATCAAGAAGGATTAAGATGGATTGTTAAAGCCGCAGGAAAAGCGAAAGTAGTAATTGCTGGCGGTTCAAAGAAAACAGATTATGAATTCATGCAAATGACAAGAGAAGTAATTGATGCAGGTGCTGCAGGATTAGCGGTAGGAAGAAACATTTGGCAACATAAAAATCCATTATTGATGGCTAAAGTACTAAAAGAAATAATTTTCAATAATAAAAAACCACAAGAAATTTTACAAGAATTAAAGAATCATAAGTACTGAATTCTAGCATAAGCATTTTCTAGATAACGATCATCATTGATTATGTAATTAATTGCTTCGATTACAAGATTAATTTTTGAATAAATTGTGTCATTCAAACCTTTCAATTCTTCAAAAGCAGGACGCTCAGTCATAATTTGAATTAATTCTTCCAATGCATCACTAATTAATTCTAGTCTGTTCAATTTATCTTGAATGTGAACATCATCATTAATTGTTATAAATTCCTTTTGTGCAACTTCTATATTTAGAATATCTCCAATATCATTTCGTATATTTTCTATTTTAGATCTCAACAATAAAAAATTATTTTCTAATTCTGCTAATTTAACGTCTTTATAGCCAATATTCCCTTTAGCAATAGATTCTTTTAACAAACTAAGATTTTCTTCAATTCTAGTAATTAAACTAAAAATCTCTTTATTGATGGCAATATCTCTCTCTTCAATCTCAAAGATCTTAGGTTTTTTCTCAAAAAATTTTAGTATGCCCATCTTATCTCTCTAGGAATTCTTTCAATAAGTCCGTTAACTTCATGAATTCATCAAGATTAATCTCTTGTCCTGATTCAATAATACTTTTAAGATTTTTTAATTTATAAATGTGTTCTTTCTCAGGTAAGCCGTGTTTATTGGATAGCTCTTCTACTGCTTTAATGATGTCCTGAGGATAAACTCCGAAGGACTCTTTGTATCTTTTAACAATCTCAGAATCAAGCTGAGGCTCCAAATCAAGAATTATTTCAAGAAAAAAAGATTTGTCTGCAGATTTTGAAAAATTATTTTGAGAACTTGAATCTACTTCTTGTTCTGGCTGAATCTTAGTGTTTTCTAATTCAGGAATGTTTTCTTCATACGTAGATCCTGATGAAGTATACGGTTTAGAAATAACCGAAGAATCTCCAAATAATCTATTTACTAAGAAAAAAGAAATCTCTTTATTTTTTATAACTAAAAATGCTTTAAAGTGATTATTAAGAATTCCTGCCATTTTCTTCACAAGTCTAGCACTTTCAATTACTAATGAATCTTCCACTTTATTATCTGAACCAAATTTTCCCAGATTACGCTTAACTAATAAACCAGATTTGTCCCCCTTAACAATTTTGTATTCTTGTAAGGAAGAATCATGATGTTCAATTGTTAAATATTCTCTTGCCAAACTATAAGAATCCTTACTACATTCTCTAAGTATGTCTGGCAATCCTTTATACGTTTCAAGATTAATATCAAAATTTCCGATAAAACTCTTGGACATGGCCTCAACAGAAGAATCAGCATCAATCATTCTTTGAACAATAATTCCTGCGCTAAAGTCTCTTATTCCTTTTCGTTTTCTGAACTCAAGTTGCTTTGGACTAAATAAAAACAACCAAGAAGACTTTAAAGCATCAATAAAATTTTCAAATCCTCTTATGTTTAGAATAACTCCATCTAAATCTTGAGCATCCAATTCGTATCCAACACTAACAATTAAATTAACGGAAGGAGATTTTTTATCTTTTAATAATTCTTGAGCATCGCCAGAATCATTACTTAACGCCATATATGCTTCTTCAAGATTTTCCAAAAATTCATCAGGAACCTTAGCAGATCTGAATAATCCTTTGACTTCAAGATATGCTGCGTTAACACTTGAATGATCCTCAAAGTTAGTTTTTCCTAAAATTCTAGTTATCTCTATGGATAATCTATTTTGAAGCATAAATTCTTCAAAAATAAGATCGGGAACAATGAAACTTAATGGAATTTGTTGTTTTGATCTATAGACTGTTGCTAAATCAACCGCTCTGAATCCTACTTTAGATACATCAGAATCATAGACTTGATTAAATGTTAATGTGTAGCTCAAACAATCACCCTCTGCTTGAATATTTGTAGTGGCTTTATTTAAAACTTACGCAAAACAAGGAAAAAATATAAAAACAACAACATATTGGGTCAATAGAGGTGATTATATGAAAAAAACAACACTCGATTGGATTGCATTAATCCTATTAGTGATAGGTGGCTTGAATTGGCTTTTAATTGGAGTCTTCCAATGGAACCTAGTTGATGCAATATTTGGAGCAGCATCAGTTGTATCCAGCATAGTATATATTCTTGTAGGTGTAAGTGCATTATATACGATATACTACTTGACAAAGAACTAAGTCAAGCGTTTTTTTCTTTTCTTTTTTTAATTTTTTAATAAAACTATATTTCTAGTCAGACTTGAGTGAACATAAACGTCGCACTCAAACTCGACTTTCCAAGAGGTTTTTTTGAGTAGTTGTCTTATTTTGAGAGTTTTTGGACAACAAAGAACAATTGTATTTGTTAAATTGCTATAAACTTCCAAAAACTTCAAGATTAATTGTTTAAGATCTTGATCTAATTTTGAGCTTTTACCATAAGGAACATCTGTTACTACGCATTCCACTTCTTTAGTCCACATAAGTGCATCTTGTTCAAAAAGGTCTATGTTTTCAAATTGAGATGTATTAAGGTGCGCTCTATGAATCATCTCTTTACTAAAGTCTATGCCTATTGAATTAAGTCCGATTAGTGATCCTTCGATTAAAATTCCTCCTGCGCCACAAAAAGGATCAAGAAGCTCTTTCTCTGCACAGGCTAGGTTAATCATGGCTCTTGCAAGTCTCGGACTCATTCCGGTGGGGTGTGGTGCGGCTAAAAGATGAGATCGTCTATTCTCGAACATATCTTTTTGAGACCATAGTTTTATGCCTATCCACACTTCTTTTCCTTTCAAAACTGTAAAATCAATATCTGGATTGGTAAGATTGACTTTGCCTAGATCTTTATATAGGGATATTGCTTTTGCAAAATCTATTACTTGAATCGGTCTTTTTTCATGCAAAAGATTTTTACTTGTAATTCTAAACGTTCCTTTCTTTTTCCAGGAAATGAAAGAATCAAATGAAATTTGTCCTTTTATGATCTGTTTAAGCAAATCTTCAGATGTTTTAGCCCGGCCCAATATTTGAAATGCTGCTTTGGTAAAGGCTAACCGATCAAGCCATTTCCGAATACGTTTTGAAATACTTTCAAGGGTAAGATTTGTTTGATTAGTTTGAATGTTAATTATTAGCAAAGAATCATATAACTCAAAAGAATATTCTTCAAAATATATTTTCAAAGACAATATAGCTTCTTCTTTGCTTAGTTCAAGATTTGTTTTCGAAAGTTCCAAACCTAGAACGATTATTTCTAGACTGCTTGGCTGATTCATTGGATGAGTTTCTTTGGGGATTTATTTAACTTTTTTGTTTGTTATTTCACTTTATTTTAAGAAAATTACATTGAGTAAAAATATTGCGTTTCAAATTTGAAACAGCGTTTCAAAAAAGAAAACTTTATATATTTGTGTGCTAATAGAGCTTCGTGGACAAAAAAAAGGTATTAGAAACGCTGTTTGATAGAAAAGTGGTCAAAATACTGCGTCTTCTGATGAATAACCCTGATAAAGAGTTCTATTTGAGAGAAATTGCTAAAATGTCTAAGGTCTCTCCTGCAACTACTTACCGGGTTTTGAATACAATGAAGGCCTTAGAATTGGTATATGAAGAGAAAAACAGATATCTAAAAGTTTACTATCTTAATAGAAAGAATACTGTCATGTTTGCAGATTTATTTGAAGATAAGAAATCGGCTCTTCAAGAGTTTTCAGAGTTCATGTCAAACCTCTTGGGTGTGCACATGGTTATATTGCATGGATCTGAAGAAAGAGACAAAGCAAGCATCCTCGTGGTCGGAGAAAAGATAGATCAAGATGCAATTAGACTGAAGGCTGTAGAGATTAAAGAGAAATATGCCTTTAATATAATATATCTTGTACTTGGACAGGAACAGTACAATCAAATGCTTTCAATGGGTCTATATCCGGGCAAAAAAGTTGTATTATTTTCAAAGGATTAAGAGATTTATGTTACAAATCTTATTTTGTTCAAAATATGTTTTTAAGTATACACATTTGAAGAACAATAATATTTATATATAACGTGACCTAAAGAGTATATTAAAAAGTTTGGGGGTAAAAACTTTACTTTCAAACCTTTAATGCGCGATATTCCTGACAATCTTCACGGATTGTTTGGTCGTTCTTTAGGGTACACGGTACCGAACACATATACATGGCTTGTTAGTGATAACTATGCACTTCAATATGTGCTGTTCAGAACAAAATTGTGCATAGGGCAATCACGGCCGCTATACTGGTTCAAGGCCAGAAAGGCATAAGCTCAAAAAACAAAAAAACAGACCTTAGTGGAGGGGGACAAAAAAATGGTATACGGAAAAGAATTTGAACAAGTAGAAGTCGGACACGCAAACATCAAAGTAATTGGATGTGGTGGAGCCGGAACAAACATGACTAATTGGTTGTACTTAAAAGGAGTACAAGGCGCAGAAATCATTGCGTGTAATACTGATCAACAACACTTAAATATAATAGAAGCTGACAAAAAATTCCTACTAGGAAGAGATGTAACCAGAGGACTAGGATGCGGTGGATACCCTGAAAAAGGAGCTGAAGCAGCAAATGAAAGCCTAGGCGCAATCAAAGAGTCCCTAAAAAGTTCAGACATGGTATTTGTATGTGCAGGGATGGGAGGAGGAACAGGAACAGGATCCGCTCCAATCGTAGCACAAGTAGCAAAAGACATGGGCGCAATCGTAATCGGAACAGTAACCATGCCATTCAAGATTGAAAGAGCAAGAGTAGACAAAGCAGAATTTGGACTACAACAACTAAGAAAAGTATCTGATACAGTTATTGTAATAGACAACAACAGACTAGTTCAAATTGCAGGAAACCTACCAGTACAACAAGCTTTTGCAGTAGCAAATGAACTTGTAGCAACTATGATCAAAGGAATTGTTGAAACAATCGCAGTACCATCTTTAGTAAACTTGGACTATGCTGACGTAAGAACAATCATGACAAACGGAGACGTAGCAGCAATCGGAGTAGGTGCATCAGACACAGCAAACAGAGTAGAAGAAGCTGTTAAAGGCGCATTAAGTAATCCATTATTGGACATCAGTTACGAAGGAGCAAGCGGAGCAATCATCCACATACACGGTGGAACAGACATGACCCTTGATGAAATTAACAAAATAGGAGAAATAGTAACTGAAGCAATGGATGAAGATGCAAACGTCATCTGGGGAGCAAGAGTATCTGATGAAATGAAAGGAAAGATAACAGTTATGACAATCATAACCGGAGTCAAATCCCCATGGATACTTGGCAAACCATCAGCAAAACACGCTGAATCCGCAAGACAAAAATTGTCTTCAGAACTTGGCATTGAAATAGTAAGATAAACATCTTACTTATTTTTTATTTTCTTACTTCTTTGCCTTCACTTTTTTCTAAACCCCCAACGCTTGAAATCCGTGAAGGCGCTTTTTCTTTTTTTTTAATCATTTTTTTTTTTTTAGAATGCGTAAATTTATATATAGTTTAAGTTCCTATTAATGTATGATTAATTCTCAAAAAAAGAAAGTAATGCAAGAAATGCTGAAAATACTTGAACACATGCATATTTTATCGAAACAGGCCGCCTTAGAACAAAATAAAGATAAATTAAACAGTATGCGAACTGATTTCATTCTGCTTAACACTCAATATGCAAATATAGATTCAAGCATAATTCCGAACAGACTTAGTAGTGATCCGGAAGATTTAGGCACTTTGTTTGGTACAACAAGAAATGATTTAACAAATGTATTCAGTGATTGGATGTCTCTTGAATCAAGAAAAAAACCGCTTATTATTGCTGAAAGAAAGATAAAACTAATCAAACAAAAATTAAAAGAAATGACTGATTAAGCTTTCTTTTCTTCAAAACAAGCAAGAACGTACAATAAATCTGAAAGTCTGTTTATGTATTTGTAAACAACTGATCTAACTTTAGTTTCTCTTAGACTTGGAGTAAGTGCAATCTCAAGATCTCTACATCTTAATCTCGCTTCGTTTAATCTAACGCTAGTTTCTTTTCTGAATCTAACAAAAAAATTAGTTTTCTGATTAAACTTATCAATATTCTCTTCAAGAGCTTCAACATCAGAATCAGAAACAGCATCAGTCACATTCTTTCCTGGTTTTCCAAGACTTATTTCTCCCGCAGTCTGCCACAACTTTTTTTCAATATTTTCAAGAAGTTTAACAAGTTCATCTTCTTTCAGGATAGCCAAACTAGAATCTAGAGCTCCAAGCAAAAAATCGATTTTATTTCCTAGAATAATGATTGGATCATCTTTGGGAACACGTTCTCCATTATATTTGGACGTTGTTCCTTCATCCCCAGTTTTAGTATAAACTTTCATTTCTTACTTCTTTTCCATGAATCCACATTTACCACAAGACCATCTGTCTTTGTGAGCGCCCATGAAAATTCCAGGTCCACATTTAGGACATGATTTATTTTTTCTTTTTACTGAGTCTCCACCTACTTCGTAAATTTTTGACATTTGATTTGATTTTTTCTTGCCTTTTCCAGCTGCGCCTTTAGCTGCTGGCTTTCCTGCTGATTTTTTTGCTGCTGCCATAATTTATCCCTCTTATTCAGAAGCTCCTTTAGCTTCTTCTGATTTTGGTTCTTCCTTTTTAATTCCATTTTTATTAAGAACTTTAGGAAACTCAATAGCTTTCATTGCATCTTCAGTATCATAAACGTATGTTGATACAAGAGCAGTTCTACTTCCGTAGTGATTCTTGATTGACTTTACAATAACAAGACCTTCCTTGGCTTTTGCTTTTGTTGCAATTGATTGTTTCAATTGAGCTCTACTTGGTGTTATTTCTTCATAAGAAACTTCGACAAGAAGCTCTTGTCTTGGTAACGTAACTTTGTTCTGTGATATTATTTTTACATCCATCTTTATCTAACCTTTATAGCATATTCTCCCTTTTCTTCAAGTCCCATAATTTTTGCAATAGCTGATTTCTCAGGATTGACAACATATATTCTACCTTGCCAATTTGTAGTTGTGCCTGATGCAGGTTTATGCTCTTTGAAATTAGGATCATCCAGGAATTTTTTTGTTTTTCTACATACTTCTCTTTTAACAGCCATGATTGTTCACCTTATTCTTCTTTTGTTTTCTTTTTTCCTTTTTGTACTGCTTGATCATTTGACCATTCTTCTTTACCCAGACCATCTTGTCTCATAGTCAATCCAAGCTTCGGATTTGAAGGATCTTTGTAAGAAATAGAAATAATTCTTGCTCTGCATTTGTCTCCAACTTTTAGAACTCTTTTTGTATCTTTACCAAGAAGAGTTTTTTCTTTGTTGAAACTTACAAAATCATTCATTGTCTGACTTATATGAATCATTCCTTCTGCAGGACCAATGCTGATAAATGCTCCAAAATCTGCAATATCTTTTATTGTTCCAAGAACAACTTCTTGCATTTCTGGTAAAAATGTTAATAGTGTAAATTCAGCTTCGTAGAAATTAGCACCATCTCCTGGGATAATTACGCCATCATTAATTTTGTCTATTCCAGAAACATCAATAACTGTACCAAGTTCTCCAGAAATGTGGCCATCGTATTTAGATTTAATCTCCACAATCATAGCTTCTTCTAAATCAAGCTTGAATTTTTCTGGTGGTATTCTTATGAAGTCTTTAACTTTAATTTTATAAAACATTTATTCACCCCAAAGTCAGATGTTTTTTTTGTCTAAGCTGAATGACTCTAGCTCCTACTTTTTTGAGTTTCAGTCTTAAGTTTTTGTCCTGAGTTGCAATAATGGTCTTCTCAGGGTTCTTTTGAGCTAAATCTAGCAGAGCTTCGTCAGCGTATTTAGAAGTGGAACTGCTGAGTGTTTTTAAGTTTTTTTGTTTTATAAGGATTAAACCCAATTTTGCGTAAAATCCAGACTTACGTTTACCTTCTCTTTGAATAATTGTCTTTAATTCTTCCTCGCTTTTATCTAAAATGAACAAATCATATGGCTCACTTAGTAAATAATGTAGTTCTGTAAAGATGTCTACACCTAATTCTCCCGGGATGAGCACAAAATTAGTGTCGAGAATAACTTTAGTTTTATTATTTAGAAAATTCATCATTGTATTAAAGATTAATCCAAATCTTTTTATTGCTTTTCATTTTACTCAAAACATGCTAACAGAAACAGCAAAAAAAGCCTTAGAAAAGCAATCTTACAGAATAATTGGAACACATAGTGCTGTAAAAACTTGTGGCTGGACCAAAAAAATGGTGAAAGGAGAAGGTGGCTGTTACAAATTAAAATTCTACGGAATAATGAGTCATCAATGTTTACAAATGACAACATCAATCTCTTGTGCAAATAGGTGTACTTTTTGCTGGAGAGGATACAAAGCACCAGTTTCTAAAGAATGGGGATGGGCTGTTGATGATCCAGAAATGATTTTGAACAAAAGTCTAGAAGAACACTACGATTTGCTTGTAGGCTACAAAGGAAATTCAAAAACTAATCAACAATTATTTCAACAATCTAACACAGTAAAACATGTTGCGCTATCATTAACAGGAGAACCAATAATTTATCCAAGAATAAATGAATTACTCAAATTGTTTAATGGAAGAGGAATTTCAACATTCATGGTAACAAATGCTCAATATCCCGAGCAGATTCGCGATCTGAATCCAGTCACACAGCTATACTGTAGTGTCGATGCGCCTAATAAGGACTTGTTGAAAAAAATAGATCTGCCCTTATTTTCAGATTACTGGGAAAGAATGCTTAAAAGTTTGGAATTTCTTTCTCAAAAAAAAGAAAGAACTTGTATAAGATTAACAATAGTTAATAGTTTGAATGATGTTGAACCTGAAAACTATGCGCAACTTATTCAACTCGGAGATCCTGATTTTGTTGAAGTAAAAGGATACATGTTTGTAGGAGACTCAAGACAAAGATTAAATAAAGATAATATGCCTTGGCACGAGGATGTAGTTGCTTTTTCTAAAAAAATTTTGAAATTTCTTCCAGATTACGAATTAATTTCTGAACATATTCCTTCAAGAGTCGTTTTACTTGCTAAGAAAAAATTCTTTGTTGATGGAGAATGGAAAACATGGATTGACTTTGAAAAATGGGAAAAATTAATTAATTCTGAAAAAAACTTTACATCTTTAGATTTTGTTAAAAAAACTCCTTCTGTAGGAATTTCAGGAAGAAAAATAAAAGAAGAAGTTGAAAAAAAGAAAGGAATATACGTTAACGAAGAAACAGAAGAACTGGAGTTTTGGAAAGAAAACAAAGATGATTCTTCTAAAGATTCAAATGATGATGGATGTTAAATTTCTATTATGATTCCTTCAGGACCTGGATTTACTAGTAGTGTTTTTCCTAAAGTGTCTTGAACTCCTGACGCTTCGTGAATATGTCCAGAAATTGCTATCGTTGGTTGAACTCTTTTAATGAAATTTCTATATGCTTTACTTCCTACATGTTTGCCTGACCAAATAATATCTAGTTTTGTTTTTAGAGGAGGAGCATGAGTCATAAGTATGCTGTATTTAGATGATTTGATTGCATCCTCAAAAATTGACTGAAGACTCTCAAATTCTTTATCTTCTTTTGATGGGCCGTAATAAAATCCTCCGCCACCATGACAAACAATAACTACATCCTTAAATCTTAAAATTTGCTTATCGACAAACTTTATGTTTTTTGTACTCATACAAGCTTTAGCCAAATCGTGAGCCTCCTCATGGTTTCCATGTAGAATATAAATTGGTTTGTTTAATTCATCAAGAAGACTAAGTATTTCTGCTAAATTTGTTTCATAAACAGAAATATCTCCTGCACAAAGTATGAAATCAACTTCTTTTGCTTTTTGTTTTAATCCTTCCATAAATTCATAATCTTCATGAAGGTCCGTAAATGCTAATATTTTCATGTATTTTCGAATTGAGTTTTTTTTATAAATATTTCTTGTACGAGGTTTTGGAACAATTTTTTTAAAGATATATTGAAGCATTTATTGGTGTTTGATAAGCATTAGCGGACTTTAAACTTGAAAAAAAAGCTTGCAGAGTCTTCTTTTAGTGAAATACCGTCATTAATGCTATATTATTGAGCCATAGAAATATTTATATAGTTCTTTATACTCTGCAAATGCATTAAACCTTATGTTTTTATTCAAAAAAACTCAGTTAAGGCAAATTAATCCAGATTAGGTGAAAAAAATGAACCAAGTGCAAACCGACATCGCCACAGATTTTTATGAAGATTATTCTCCAAAAGGACACTTATATTTGCAAAATGATGGTTCTCTTGATTGGTCTATTCAAAAAGAGTTTGCTGCACAAAATAGAACTTTTGTTGGCGATATTATAACAGGATATTCTGAAGCATTCAAGGAGTTATATTCTTTGGTAAAAAAAACTGCTTCTCAAGTTAAAGATTACTTTGGTAGAAATGTCGTGGCTGGGAAATCTGCTCAAAAAAATAATGGATCAATTGATGATTTAATTGAAGCTAGTTCTTTAGACTCTGAACAGGCAAGATTTTTGTTGATGACTGCTTTGCAAAAGCAAGTTTCAGAAAATGTAAACAAATATTTTTCTGAAAATTCCTATGATGATACTTTGGTGACAAAGGTAAAAACAGCATATGATTTTGCTGTGAAAAATTCGACTCTTGCACTTAGTAAAGAAGAAGTTATGGGTGCGCTTACAGATGTTATGGGTCAAGATCAGAATTTAGAAAGTTCATCTGTATTGAGAACTTATGCAAACAGGTTTGTTAATAATACTGTATCTGACACACTAGCTAAAAATAGAGAAATTCAAGGAAAGTACTCAATACCTAGAATGAACTTGAAAGTATATTCTGATCCAGTTTTAATAAATTAGTTTTTTTCATAATATTTATATAGGTGGAAGAGTTCGCTAAAGCAAATCGTAATCACTGAGGAGTGAATACGTATTGTTGATTAAATTTTTTTAAATGGGGGAAATAAAAAATGATGGGTAAGAAATTAACTATTGTAAAAGTACTTTACGCTAGACCTCATTTGGGGGGAAGTGGAAAAGTAGGATTGGAAATAGGTAAAGAACTAGCTAGACGAGGTCATGATGTTCATATAGTAAGTTATCCAGATACATATCTTAGCGAAGATGAAAGTAAATTATTGAAACTTCACCCCGTTGCGGAGATAGGTTACGATTCTTTCAAAGTTCCTCCAACTGGTTTAATTTTTCCTAGTACAATAAGAAATCTTGCAAATGAATTAAAAATAGATATCTTACACGCACATTACGCTATTCAACACGGAGAAGCAGTAGTAGACGGACGAGATATAATAAAGATGGATAAACACATATTAAAGTATGATTCAGATCCGAAAGCAATAATAACTTGTCACGGAACAGATATTAGTATAAATGGATATAAAAGTGCTATAGGTCCCGCTTTGAGACTTAAATTATCTCAAGCAGATTATTTAACATTTGTATCTCATGAACTTCAAGATCAAGCAAAGAAATTATTTAATTTTGAAAAAGGTAAAGTTATTAACAATTTTATTGATGAAACTGAATTTAAACCTGATTTTGATGGAAGTTTAAGAGTAAAAGTCAGAGAGGAATTAGGAATTCCAAATGATGCTTTAGTTTTTTACCACACTTCTAATTTTAGAAGAGTAAAAAATACTCCTTCTATTGTTGAAGCGTTTAATGTGGCAACAAAAAATCCTGATTTTCCAGAAACTGCTCAATTGCTTTTTTTTGGAACAGGTCCTGAAAAAACACAAACTCAATCATTAGTCTCAAAATATGGTTTAGAAAATAGAGTAAAATTCACAGACGTAATACAATATGAACTTATGCCAAGATATATTCATGCAGGAGACATACACTTATTACCGTCTTTATCAGAAGCATGTCCTTTAGTTAATTTAGAAGCAATGGCTGTTATGAAACCTATAATTGCATCCAATGCTGGAGGTATAGCTGAGGCCGTTGTTCACGGTTTAAATGGATATCTCTTCGAATTGGGAGATTTGGATTCATTCTCTAATTATATGGTAGAACTAGCAACAGATAAGAATAAACGACTTAGCATGGGAGAAGAAGGATACAAAATTCTAAATTCTAAATTTTCAAGAAAGAATATAGGAGATGCATATGAGCAATTGTATTATTCCTTAATTAATAATACTCAGAGTTGATGTTACATGAATGTATTAGCAGTAATAGCACATCCTGATGATGAAACTTGTTTTGCAGGATTCATTAAGAAAGTAACTAATTCAGGAGGAAAAGTCTTAATTGTTTGTTATACAGGAAGAAAACAACGTGAAATAGAATTAAAAAATAGTTGTAACGTTCTTGGAGCTAAATGTATTCTTTTAGGATTCAAAGATTTAAGTCTTAAAACTAGTTTGTCTCAAGAAAAAGAAATAAAACGATTAAAAGAAATAATAGTGAAATTTAAACCAGAAATTTTGATTACCATGAGTTCTTATGATTATCATCCTGATCATAAAGTTTTAAATGAACTTGTCAGACTTGCAGCTGAGTTTGCATCGCATGGAGAAGTTGATAAAGCGTGGTTAGTAAAAAAAATATTAACTTTTGAGGATAATAATCTTCTTCCGTATCCAGATTTAATTATTGATATTACTGATGAGTTCTCTTACAAATTATTATCTTTGAAACAGCACGTTTCTCAACTAAGTTCTGCATACAAAAAAAATTATTACACTGATTTGGCAATAAAATTGGCTGAGTTAAGAGGAGTGATGGGTGGATGTAAATATGCTGAAGCTTGTAATGAAATTATTTTGCCTGTACACGGAAATTTTTATTGTGAAAATAGATTAATAAAAAATAGCGAGGATGTAATTTCTTATGGTAAAAAATGATAAAGACTATGCAGTTATTTTAGATTTATCTTCAGAAAATGCTGTTGGTGTTGTAAGAAGTTTAGCTCTAGAAAAAATACCTGTTGCAGGATTTCACATTGAGGGAAAATATCCTCATGCATTTTATTCAAAAAATCTTGACATAAAAAAGATTTTGAAAGATAAAGATTCATTTATTGAACACCTGGTGAAGTTTGGCGAATCTCAAAATAATAAAGGAATTATTTTTTGTACAAGCGATACATATTTAGCAATAGCCCAAGAATTTTCTGAAGTTCTTTCTAAATATTTTATTGTCCCTAATTCTAGAACAGAAGATGTAAGAAATATTATTGATAAAAGAAATATTTTAAGTTACGCAAAGAAATCAGGATTCGAAGTTCCAATACATTCAGCTTTATCTGATGAGGCAGTTTCAAATTTTGATTTTCCAGTAATTTTAAAACCAACACACAGCATAGGTAGATCAAAATCAGACATGTTTGTGTTGAATGGAAAAAAAGAAATTAAAGAAAAAAGAAATTATTTATTGGATAAATATGGGGATATGGAAGTTGAACAATTTATTCCCGGATCATTTGATAATCAAATAGAAGTTCATTTCTATAAATCTAATTCTGGAAAGACTTATATTGGTGGCATGTTAAGATATGGTGTTAATTATAAAGAGGATGGACTTGTGACTTTATTAAGTTCAGTGGATAAATCTGATTGGTTTGAAGATTTATTAGAACCGACGGAAAATTTTTCTAATTTAATAGATTTTAATGGCGCGGTTGATTTAAATCTGAAGATAAGTTCAGAAGATAATAAAAAATATTTTTATGAAGCAAATTTAAGAACGAGTGCTAATTTATTTTTAGATACTCTATTTGGATTGAATTTGCCAGCAATTATGTACTTGGATCAAAATAATAAAAAATATGATCATTTACTTAATAAGCCTTATCAACTAAATAAATTCTGGGTATCAGATAGGCTGATAGATGTTTCACTTGAACAAGGACTAGTAACTAAAGAAGAAGTTGAATTTATGTTAAATAATGGTGTTAGATCAATTTATGATTCTGCCGATTCTTCTATGTTTACAGAAGCAGAAAAAAGTGGCAATTTATTATTGAAGATAAAAAAATAAAAATTTTGTAATTATAAAGCATATTTTTTATTTTTGAATACGTTTCCAACTATTGGTGTTGGTTCAAATTTAAACACTTCTGCAAATTTGCAACCTGTTTGAAATCCTCTGTATTCTGCTTTTTTGCTGATCATATCAACATAAAAATTATCATTTTTTACATTTTGTGATTTGTGTTTTGATTGTGCTTCAATTATTTTTTCTACATATTCAGTTATATCTACAGCTACATGATATTCTTGATGAAGTGAGTGATTTTCTGTGAGTAAAAGTCCTCTTGTCAACCAGCCATCTTTTGGGACTGCTGCTTTTCTTGCTGCATTCTTTACGATGTTGTATAGGTATCTGTGATGTACATGATAATCATCATCACCACGATGAGTTATTATAACATCTGGTTTAAATGAAATTATGCGTTGAACTAAATCTAATTCTCTTTCCCAATAATCTTTGTCGTAATCAGGATATGGTATTTTCAGTAAATCATATTTAATATTAAGAACTTTTGCGGCTTCAGCCATTTCTTCTTGCCTGTGTGTATTTTCTGCTCCACCATCCCAACAAATTATCTTTGATGTGCCTCCATAGTCTTGATTTTTCATTAATGTTCCTGCGGCATTCATTTCATCATCTGCATGAGCAAATATTGCAAGAATATTTGAAGGAAATTGAAGTATCGGTGTAGCCATAAAATCAGTTTTAGTGTTATTCATCTCTTTTTAGTAGTTACTTGATATTTATATAATTTTCTTAATAAAGTGGTGGTGGGCATATGGGCATTGGTATACAAAAAGGTATACAAATCGAAATATTTATATATCAGTTCCGCTTTTGTGTATAACATGGTTATCCTATTTGACCAATACAATATGCCTGAGAACATCTTCGAAATAATTTTCTCCACGAATCAACAAGTAGTAGTTGCAAATATGTTGATGGAAGAGATGAAAACTCGTGGCGGAGAAATAGGAAAAACAGAAATGAGTATGTTCGCAACAGCACTCCACGACGGAGTAACTCTAGAATCAAAGGATCCTTCTCCCTTAAGAAAAAAACCGGTTGTAATATCTTACAACAAAAGACAATTTTATGACAGAATACTCACACCTATGAAAACAATGGGAATAATAGATTACGATTTGTACAAGAAAACGTACAAGTTAAGTGAGAAGTTTAACAAAGACATGATGAGAATAGGACTAATGTGGCTACAAGAACTAAGAAGGCCACCGAAAGCGTTTAGCATAAAGACGACAGAACAAAAAAAATAAATCACAAATCACGTTGAGGGCTCCCAGCCGTTTTCTCTAACCACCCTCCCCTAACAAAACCTGGGAGCATCCTTATTTTTCTTTTTTTGAATTTTTTTTATTTTAAAGATCAATTTCTAGAATAGTTTTTAATTCAAGTTGTGCATTTTAATTATTTCAATGTGCTTATATCATTGATGTAAATACTGCGCCTAGAACTATTAAGAAGAATTGATATAACAATACTGCAACAGCTACGAAGAATGGAATATATCTAACTCCGCTCTTAATATCTCCTCTTTGAATTATTGAAAGAATCATGGATGCAAAGATGGAAATAATTGACAACGCTAAAGAGGAGAAAACTTTAAAATCATCTACCTTCAACGAACCAGCTTCAAATTTAAACGGAACACTACTTGTTCCTTGCTGAAGTGCGGGAGCAATTTGAGTCATAACATTAATTAAAATAGAAAGAAGATTAAATGCTAAAGCGAAAAGCAACGGACTAATAACCATAACAATTGCACCAATAAAAATTGTGAACATTAAAGTATTAGCGGCCATTTCGTCTTTGATTAATTTAGTTTTTCTAAGAATATCAATGGATTGATCAAGAACGCTCGCAATCTTACCTCCACTTTCAAGTTCTCCAACGATGATGCTAAGAGTTCTTTTAAGAGTAGGAGAATCATATTTCTGTGAGAATTCCATTAAAGCTTCAGAAAGATCACTTCCAGTCATTACTCTTTTTGAAACATAACTCATTTCATCTGCAAGAATTCCGAATTCAGGTTTAATTGAAGACCACAAAGAACGTTCAAACGATAAACCTCCTTTCAAATTAGTTGATACAAGTATTAGATAATCAGGAAGAACAAGTTCAATATCTTTCATTCTTCCATAAATTTTCATGTTTATGTAAAAGTAAAATCCTGCCATAATTACAATTGTTAAAATTGTGGTGCACAAAGTCCAGAATAGAAATGCGTATATTCCAACTACAACGGGCGCATTATCTGAGATAAAACTGAAAATATTAAATCCAAAATAAATTGCAGCAGTGCCCGCAACCACTAGGAAAAAAAGAATTGTGAATGCCTTGTAAGGAACTGAGTAAAGTCCACCTTTTGCTAAATATAAACGAAGAGTTGGTCGATATTTATTCGGAACGAAAGATTTGCCAAGCTCCTCTAAAAAATCCTCTGTTTGTTCTCTGTCAATCATCATTTTAATCACAAATTAATATTTGGTCTCGAACTTCTATATACAATAAGGAACATTCCTTGAAGTATTGCTAGGAAAAAAAGTATAACTCCGAAAAAAGTTGCATCAACTTGAATGGATGCCATACTAGCAATAATTATGAAAATAGTTAATCCAAGACTAGGCAATACTACTGCAAACAACATGTAAAATAATGTAATGCTGCTTAGTTTCTTTCCATATCTGTTAATTTCAATTAATTGTTCATCTGCAATCTCATTAAGTGTTGCATCTAAAAACTGGGTTACGTCTATTCCTATTTTAAGTGCGTTTCCAATTTGAAATAAAATCTTTCTAAATTTTGCAGAAGGAGAATATTCTGCTGCTTCTGTAAGAGCACGTTCAATTGGTTTGCCCATTTCTATATCTTTAACAATCTCTTTGAAATGTTGATTTGCAATTCCATAACTAGATGCAGCATCGATTAATGCATTCATTAAAGGTTCTCCAGAATTAAGTTTAACAAGCAAATATCTTCCTGCAAACAAAACATCCTTATCTATATCCTTCTTTCGTTTATTTATTCTAGAATTAATTTTTAACATATTAAATCTATAAAATACTGACAGAAATATTAAAAAGATGAAGGGTAATAAAAATACAGGCCCTCCTGATTTATCAAATAGGAAAAATAAAATAACAGTCAAGGAAAAGCTCATTCCTAAAGTCATACTTATACTTTGTTTAACAAACTCTTCCGGAGTTACATCTAGTCTTGCCATTCTAAGCTTTTTTTTAAGTTCAGGATTTCTTGCTACAAGTGCTGCTGCTAGACTCATGTTATTCAAACCAACTTTAATTTTCCAGTATAATAATTTGCCATAATTCTTCCAATATCATTAATATCATAAATCTTCTTTTTAACAAGCCAATTAAGAATTTGTTCTTTTTGCTTTAAATCATAAATTATCTGATCATTAGTTATTCCGGTGTATAGTGAAATCAACTTGAATACAACTTGAGAATCATTAACTTGCTCGTGAATATCATCAATTGCATTTAGTTGAATCATAACATTAGGATCTCCTGCTTTTGTAACTTCCGCGATTTGAAATGTTCTTCTTTTTCCAGTTCTTCTATTTCTGTTCTGAACAAGAATCAATCCGAGAGAAGACAACATTGCTTTAGGAATATCAATTGGAGGATTAGTAAGTCTTGTTATTGTTTCATCAGCAGTATTTGCGTGAATAGTTGCATATACTGAGTGTCCAGTATGCATAGCTTCCATTAATACTTCAGCTTCTTGCTTTCTTCTAATTTCTCCTACTAGAATTCTATCTGGTCTCATTCTTAAACTGTTTACAAGCAAATCAAGCATAGTAACTCCACCTTTTCCTTCTGGGTTGGCCATTCTTGTTTCCATAGGAACCCAGTGAAGATTCTTAGCTAATTCCAATTCACGAGTATCTTCAATTGAAATAATTCTTTGATTTGGAGGAAAGAAATTACTAATTACGTTTAACATAGATGTTTTTCCAGAACCTGTTCCTCCCGCAATTAGAATGGACAATTCATATTGAATTCCTAACCAAATAATTGCAGCAGCTGCAGCACTGATTGTATTTGCTTCTATAAATTTAGTAATTGTCCAAGGATCTTCTGCGAACTTTCTTATGGTTATAGTGTTACCTTTTGTAGAAATAGGATAAAGCGTTGCGTTTACTCTGTCTCCAGTCATCAAGTGTGCGTCAAGTAAAGGATTAAGAACAGTAATTTCTTTATTAACGTCTCTAGCAATCATAGTCGAATAATGTCTAATTCTGGCTTCTGTAACCATTTTAATATTTGTTTCAAGCCAACCGAATTTCTTGTGATAAACCCAAACAGGATCAACGTGATTATTGATAACAATTTCTTCTAAATTCGCATCTTTTAACAATAATTCAATTTTACCAAGACCTAAGTTTTCTTCAAGCAAATAATCAATAAGAGTATTTTTCGTATCTTCATTGGATTCAGGAAAATACTTGCTTATTAATTTAGATAAACTAACTGTAAATTTTTTCTTCATGCTGTCAATATCTTCTTGTCTACTTCTTTCAATCTCTTCTAGATCTAATTTAGAAATGAACTCTTCTCTAATTTTTTCTAAAACAATTTTAGTTGTATCAGAAATATTTGTTAAAGAAATAATATATTGAGGAACATATTTATCATCTCTTGTAATTATTTCTACATCTACTTTGATTCCGTTTGCATTTAAAGAATATTTGTCCAATAATTTTCGTTTAACTTCAACCATGTTGCATCACTTGACCCTGAGTTACAGGTGCCTGTGCCCCCTTCTCTTTTAATCTTTTAACAAATTCAACTCTCTGATTAATAATGTCTATTTTTGCATTTAATATGGATCTTACATGTTTATATTCATCAGGAATACTGCTTGCAATATGTTTCAATTCTATAATTTTAGCACGAGCAGCATTAAAATCTGAATTCTTAACATCTATTTTTATTTTATTAATTATTCCCTCAATTTCATTTGCTCTTAAATATTTTTGCGCATTATCTTTAACGCTTGCAAGTAATCTTTTTGTATCTTCTTCATGTCTTTTAGCATCTTCTACAACATCTTTTCTCAACTTCTGCAGCTGCATAAAATAAGCTAGAAGATCATTGTATAATTCTTTTTTTCTTTCTGCAAAAGAAGGAGGATATTGTTCAAAACAAATCTTCATTTCTTCGTAATATTTTATTGAGGTCGGAACGTCCTTTTTTCTAATACTCAAAAATAGATTTTTATTGATTATTTTTAATTTATCCTCAAGGTGCTCTCTGAAAGTTAATTCTCTATCTCTTTGGAGTTTTAATTTTTCTTCCCTAGCTTCATGTCTGCTTTCAAAAACTGTTATTTTATCAATCGGTCCCTGATCTAACTGTCTAGATTGATGAAGTAATTCAAGATCTTCTTTTAATTTGCTTGGTTGAGGATTTAATCTTATAAATTCTGAAATAAGTCTTGTTAATTCTAAAATTCTGTTGAAATAAATTTCTTTGTATACATCTGCCGAAGAAAGATGATTGTATTTGTCTATTGTATTTTCAAGAAGTTTACTTGCTAAAGCCACATTGTTTTTTGCTAAAGCATCGATCATTTCAGAAGGATCACTTAAACTATTATTATCTACGGAACCTGTATTTTGAAGAGCTCTTTTTCTATCAAGAAATTCTACCATGTCTTGTTCGAAAAACCTCTCTAAATCTATTTCTGTTCCAGTCATTACTTACATCTCCGCCGCTCTCTTTTTATATTCAAGCCACAATGTGTCAGCATTTTTTAGACCTCTTTTTCCAGCTTCAATATAAAATAATTTTTTCATAAGTTCTAATCTTTGAATAACGTGATTTCTCCATACATATTCGGTTTTATCAACAGGAACAGAGCTCTTCTGTGCACGTTCCTTGAATCCTTTTTTGTAATCCAAAAAATCTTTTCTTGAAATTGCTTTATCTTCTGCAGTAGCCTCTGTCTTTTGAATTAAATAAACCAAAGGTTTTGTAAAATTGTACTCTAATCCAATAATTTTCTCTTCTACTAAAAAATCAATCCACCTTTGTAGAACTGCTTCTGGAACATTAAGGGAAATAGCAACTTCTCTAAGTTCTACCTTTCCTTTATCTTTCAAGAAATGAACTAGCCTATCGACGCCAGTCTCAACACTCTTTGATTCCTGTTCGATCATTAAAAATCCACACCCTCTTTTAAGAGACCTCAGCAAACATTCTATTTAAAACTTTCTAATTTAACTGAGGAGAATGTCCAAATAATTACCAGAAAAAAGCGCCAACAACTAATAGAATAATTCCTACTGTGATCATTATCCAAGCAGCTTTACCTAAACTATCTAAATTTGTAAAATATGATCCAATGTCCTCAAATACTTTTTTTAAATCAGATAAATCTACTCCGTTTACCATTTTAAACTCTTATTACTCCTTCACACAAAACTTTCTTGTTTATGCATTTAACACAAGTATACTCGCTAAAAACAGAATTCCCAGAATTCATTTTACCAGTTTTTCTCATTTCTGAACCGCATTTGTCACATCTAATATTACTCATAAGGCACCTCTTGTCCTATGTTCATATATTCTGTCCCTGAAACGCATTTGAGCCTATATAAATATTTGCATTTAGAGAGAAAGGGCTTCATTTGTACTTGTGAAAAGATATTACGAAAAATATATAAATTTACCAAAAAGGATGCAGTAAATGGAACGAGAAGAAGACGGTTTGGAAGAAGTATACGATGATGAAGCTAGAGAAGATTTAGTCGAAAACGACGAAATTTCTCCTGAAGAAGAAGGTTTTATGGCGGGATACGAAGAACATAAAGAAAAAGCAAAAAAAGAACTTGAAGGCGATGACGCCTATGAAAAAGCTTTTGATTCTGCTGAAAAACCTAAAAAAAGAAGGTAAAAGCTCAGCTTATTCTTTTATTTTTTATTTCTTCAAGAAGTTCAGCTATGAACTGTTCTGTTTTTTTTGCACCAAGAATCGAACCTGATCTGGTTCTAACATTGACGCTTTCAGACTCTTGTTCTTTGTCACCGATAACAACAATGTAATTTGCTTGTTCTAGTTGAGCATCTCTAACTTTCTTATTGATTGATTCAGATCTATAATCTTTCTCAACTCTTATATTTTGATTTGATAACTTTTCATAAACACTGTCTGCAAAAACTTCATGCCTTTCTGATATGGTTAAAAGTTTAACTTGAATTGGACTTAACCACAAAGGGAATCTTCCTGCAAAGTGCTCAACAAGAATTCCAAGAAATCGTTCAAGTGATCCCAAAATCGCTCTGTGAATCATTAAAGGAGTATGCTTAGAACCATCTTGGCCTTCATATGTTGCATCAAATCTTAAGGGCATTTGAAAATCTAACTGGATTGTTGCACACTGCCATTCTCTATTTAGTGCATCAGTTATTCTAATATCTATTTTAGGTCCATAAAATGCTCCATCTCCTTTGCTTATTTTGAAAGGAATCTTTTTTGAGTCTAAGGATGAAATCAATGCGTGTTCAGCTTTTTCCCATAATGCGTCAGAACCCATTGCTTTTTCTGGTTTAGTTCCAATGCTTATTTTATAAGTCATTTCAAAGACTTTTGTATAAACGTAATCAACGAAATCAAGCATAGCAAAAATTTCGTCTTGCATTTGATCTTCGGTGCAAAAAATATGTGCATCGTCTTGGCTGAATTTTCTTACTCTTGTTAATCCACCTAAAACTCCTTTTAATTCATTTCTGTGTAATGGTGCAAAGTCAGCAACTCTCCAGGGTAAATCTCTGTAACTCTTAGTTTTTGTTTTATACATTAATAAATGACTAGGACAATTCATTGGCTTAAGTGAGAATTCTCTACCGTCAACATTTAGAAGAAACATGTCTTCTTTATAATGTTCCCAATGACCTGAAATTTCCCATAGTGCTTTGTCATAGATTAAAGGAGTAATAACTTCATCATATCCTCTTTTTTTATACTCGCTTCTAACAAAAGTCAACAGTTCATTGTACATTGCTGCACCTTTTGGGAAAAAGAAAGGAGAGCCGGGACTATATTCGTGAAATTGAAATAAATCTAAAGCTTTTCCTAATTTTCTATGATCTCGCTTTTCAGCTTCTTCAATTAAAGTTAAGTAAGAGGTTAACTCTTTTTTATCAGGGAAACTAATTCCATAAACTCTTTGAAGTTGTTTATTTTTTGAATCGCCCCGCCAATAAGCACCCGCAACTTTTAAAAGTTTGAATGCTTTAATCATTCCTGTTCTAGGAAGATGAGGTCCTCTACAAAGATCGAAAAATTCACCTTGGGTGTAAAGTGAGACAGTATCAGATTTTTCTGTTTTACCTTCTCCGAACTCTTCAATATTTTTTATTATTTCTTGTTTGTAATCGTTTCCAGAAAATAACTTTAATGCTTCTTTTGTGCTAATTTCTTTTCTTTTTATTTCTATATCTTCTTTGACGATCTTTTTCATTTCTTCTTCTATTTTGATAAGATCTTCTGGTTTGAAAGGAGGATGATCAACATCATAATAAAATCCCTCAGAAACAACAGGACCTATTGTTAATTTTGCCTCGGGAAAAACTCGCACTAATGCTTGAGCCATTAGATGTGCAGAAGAATGTCTGAAAATAGTTTTTCCTTCTTCATCTTCAAACGTTAAAATTTTGAAATCCCCTGATTCACTGAGTGGAGCATTTAGATCAAACAATGTATTATTTAATTTAATGCCAACGGCTTTTCTTAGAAGACCTTCGCTGATGCCTTGAGTGATTGTCGTTCCAGTAATTCCTGCATCAAATTCTTTCTTTGAACCATCTGGAAAAACTAAGTTTATTTTGTTTTTTGACATTTACAATCACTAACTAATAAGTAAAGTAATTTTTTTATAAAACTTTCTAGAAAATTTGCGTTATCGGGGAAATTAGGAATTTATTTACCACTTACCTTGTAAGAATAAGTATTTCTTTTTCCAGTATTTTTGTATTTTATTATGTTAGTCTTTCTTAATTTTTTTAAAGACATTGTAACAGAACCAATGCTCACACCTAGAGCTTCACTTATCTCCTTCGAAGTAAACCACTTGTTTTTATTCTTACAGAGAAAGTCATAAACTTCTTGTTGACCCATGGATTAATTCTTGATGCTTGTACTATATAAGCTTTTGGGTTTTAAACAAATTGCCACTGTAAAGATTAAGCAAAACATTTAAATAACTGTTTGAAGCAAAGAGTATAATGGGTGAGGAAAATATTCTGCAGAATAGGATTATTTTTGGAGTTATTTTTATTATAATGATTGGTGTTGCACTTTTTTTAAATACCTCAAATGTTAATGCCTCCACTGATATAAGCATAAGCGCATGTACTGGAGTTTATACTTGTGGTCAAAATGTAAATACTACAGGATATGGTGCAGTTGAATTATGTGACACTTGTTTTGCATGTGGTGTCTCAGATGGTGTTTGTCCATCCTTTTATTCTGACGGTTTAAATGAATCAAATTTAACTAAGAGCTCTGTGCTAATGAAAATAAGTGAATTATCAAGGCCGAGTGTAAACTCTTCCTATATTATTAATTATCCTACAGGAAATCAGGCTTGCTCAGTTATTGGTGGAGCTTGTGCGCTTGTTGAATATAGATTAAATAACGGAGAAACTGCAGAAGATTTGAATTCTTCTGGAAGCATATGGCAAGAATCACAAGATGTTACGTGTACTAGAACTATTACTGCAGGAAATTATCCTGAAGCATATAGAGCAATATGCGAATCAGTTCCAAGAACTGCAAGTTGTGATGAATGTCCGGATCCCGATTGTACAGTTCAATTAGCAGGAATAACATATAACAAAAAAACTAATCAATTAATAGACAATGCTATGGTGAATATTAGATCAGATATAAATCCAGCAATATCAACAACATCGACCTCGAATGATGGTTATTATTCAATGAACGCTACCGCAGGAAATGTTTTGTTATTATGTTCGGCAGCAGGATTTTTACCAACTCAAAAAGAAATATATTTGGCTGCGGGAAAAAATTTAATTGACTGTCCTTTAAGTTATGCTGCATGTTCTGCAGAATGTACTCTTCCTGATGAAAATGGTGCAAACATTTGTAGATCAAATTGTCATGAAGAAAACGGATGTTACTTCCAAATCGATCCAACATATGGCTTTATCGGAGATGTCTGTGAAGGAGTAGCTGCAGGAAGCTTTGTAACTCTTGAAAGAATAAATGCAACACATATCAAAGGAGTTTCTTGTTGTGAAGGAGCAGTTGTAATAAGAGAAAGCCCTCAGTTCACTGTAGGAGGAGATAATATTAAGAATCTTATAACTAAAAATTTCAGAAAAGAACTTAATGGGGTTCCGGTCACTTTAAAGATAATTGCTTATGAACTTAATTATTAATAAACAAAAACCATGATGCCTTTTCTTTTTATCAAAAACATTTTATATGATGAAGTTCCTGTGCGAGTTATTATTATGAAAAAAAGGTGAGGAAGAAATCAAACAATTTAATAATTCTAAAAAAGGATCAGTATTCTTCACAATAGATATATTAATTGCGGGAATGATAATAATATCAACAATATTTATAGTTCTTTCATTTTTTTCCAGTCAACCAAAAACAGAAGACACAATAGATTATTTAGACAATTACATAAACTACATAACTAATACAAAAATGTCTCAATTCAGAAGCAGTTATAAGTTTATATACAACGATCCTTACGAACCTGATCCAGATTTATCTGTTCAACAAAAACTATTTGTATTATATACAGAAAATGCAACAACAAAAATTACTGGATTTATTGGAAATTTTTCAGCAGTTGTAATTCCTGATAACATAGGTGTAGAATATGAACTAAATGGGACGGTTCTATATCAAAAAAATAATGATACAATAAATTATTCTAATACTCAATTTAGTAGATCAATTGTAACATACTTTTATGCTGATGGTGTAATAAATGGTCCTGTTTTAACAAAAATAACGATGTGGTCATGATGAAAAAAATTAATAAGAAAGGGATAATATTTACGATTCTTGCTCTATTGATAAGTAGCATTGTAATTACTTTATTTTTTTCATTTAAAGAAGTTCCTTTAGATAATTCTTCACAAAACATAAAAATAAGAATACAACAAGTAAATATGTACATAACTCAAGTTGAAATGTACATAAAAGATGTTACAAAAATTTCAACATTAAGTGCATTAGATTTTGCAATAAATCAAATGATTGATCAAAACGCATACTACTCTGATTTTGATTCAGCTTTACAAAGATGTATGATCTCAGGAGTTTTGCCTACGCCCGGAAATGAAGGTGCCGTTATTGCGTGTCCAGATTCTGCTAAACTTCAAGCAAACATCAACGAAATAGGTGCTTTCGCTGCAGAAAATCTAACAATACAATCAGTCGTTAGAGTAAATAATATAAAATTAACACAAACTACGCCTTGGCAAATTATTGTGACTGTAAATTATTCAATAAAAGTTGAAGATTCCTACGCAACATGGGATGCAGTAAAAACTTTAAATCAAACTGTAAATATTGTCGGATTGAATGATCCAACTTACTGGATTGTACAGCCTTCTTTAAGTTCTTATAAATATCTTAATGCATTCAAACAAGTTGAGAATCAAGGTTTATGGCTTGAGACTCCTTCAACTGCAAATTATGTTACGGTTAATAAAATATATTTCAAATATGAAAATGCTCCAAGCTTCTTAAATAGAGTAAGAGGAAACATGTCTAATTCAACTTGTTGTGGAATTGCATCAATTGTTCCGCCACTAGATTCTATTTCAAATCCAGATTTAAGTAACCTTGATTATATTTTCTGGAAAAATAATATTTGTTCGGGAATAGAAGAAAATCAATATTATAGATTTAATTTCTGGAAATCAGGAATGACAGAAATTGATAGACTTTCAAGGGTAATACCCGAATCAGGATATGGACTCAATGGGTCGATTGTTCCTCCTTCATTTGCAACATTCGTGAATATGACTAACACATCTTATATTGATGTTTTAACTCCAACTTGTACCCCAATAATTTAATATTTTAACAATTTGCCGTCTAATTTTATGATGGGTTCTTTGAATACTTGATCAAGATGAATTATTGATTTTATGTCTCCGCCGAACCACGCATTACTTCCAATAGCAACGTGTGCAGTACCATAAGCTTTTTCATCAATAATTGTAGAACCTATGATTTTTGCTTTATTATTCAATCCAATTCCAAGTTCTCCAATTCTCCAAATTGTTTCAGGATGCTTAGATTTAAGATGCGCCCATTCTAAAGTATCTCTAAGAAGTTTAGCTTCAAAACCCCCACTAATATTGTGAATGAACCCTTTTTTTATATCGACACGTATAGGATGTTTAACAAGAATAGTTCTATCTTTAATTCTTGCACTACCATCTATCACTAGAGTGCCTTCAACATTATTTCTTAAAGGAGGCATGTACACTTCGCTTCCAGGGAGATTTCCGCCGGTGCCCGGTTCAGTATAAACACCGGAAGCACTGCAACACTCAACTCCTTTAATGTTGAACGTCAAATCAGTTCCAGCCTTAGTTGTAACATTAATCTCATTAGCTGAAGTGATTTTTTCTTTCAACTGTTTAGTTTTACTATCCAGCGCTTTATAATCTACATCCAGACAATCAATAATAAAAGGCAACATTTCGTTTCTAACACTACCAAGACTACTAGAAGAAACAAATCTGTGTTGATTTTCTTTTATGTAAGTTCTCAGACTTTTTCCAATTGATTGAAGATTTCCAACTCTATTTGAAATATTAATGACAAGAACGCTTTTCTTTGGTAACGAACTTATTTTCTTAACTACTACATCATCTGCAGGCTCACTTCTAGCCTTATAATTTTGATAAATTGTTTCATACTTAATACCCAATTCTTCTGCAGCTAAAGCATAGGCATTAGTCATAATGGGTGCAACAAGATTATCATTCAAGCCTTTGTCTCCTATTATTAACAATTTTTCATTTGTGATTTTCAAGTTTTCTGACAAAATTTTCTTAAAAATCTCTAAACGAATGTTTTTACTGAACTTATCCTGATTAATGATGTCTTTAATCTTCAAAGGGTTTCCTCGGTTTTCTTTACATGTTTAACATTAATATTTATATATTGTCATAATGTCTCATATATTATAAGTCAATAAATAAAATAAAATTCAAAAAATGTGTTAATAATGTGAAACTATGGCAGTTCATGACGAAAAGATAAAAGAATTGGAAGAACTTGTTGCTAATTCTCAATATAATAAGAGAACTCAAAAAGCTATAGGTATGTATAAAGCTCAATTAGCTAAACTAAAAGAAAAAGTTTCTAAATCTGGAGGGGGAAAAACTGACGGGTTCTCCGTAAGAAAAACGGGGGATGGTACAGTTGTATTATTAGGTTTTCCGAGTGTTGGAAAAAGTACTTTGTTAAATGGAATTACTGATGCCGAATCGGAAACAGGAGCATATGCCTTTACTACTCTTACAGTTATTCCTGGAATTTTAGATTATAAACATGCAAAAATACAGATTTTGGACGTTCCAGGAGTTGTACGCGGAGCTGCATCTGGAAGAGGAAGAGGAACAGAAGTATTTTCTGTTTTAAGAAGCGCAGATTTGATTTTAATACTAATTGATGTTCATTATCCGGAACATTTCAATGCGCTTTTACGAGAAATATATGAATCAGGAATAAGAATAAACAAACGAAAACCAGACGTGAAAATAAAAAAGACAGCTAAAGATGGAATAAAAATAAGTAAGACGGTGAAATTATCAACTTTAGATGATGAAACAATTTTAGGAGTATTAAGAACATTTAGAATAAATAATGCAGATGTTTTAATTAGAACAGACATAACTGTAGATGAATTAATAGATTGCATTGAAGGAAATAAACAATATGTTCCAGCAATAGTAGTTCTAAACAAAATAGACTCATTGCCAAAAGATAAAGTAGAAAAAATAGCAAAACAAATCGATGCGAACTTATTAATTTCTGCAAAAAACAAAGATCACTTAGAAGAATTAAAAGAACTAATATTCTCAGAATTAGATTTAATAAGAATTTACATGAAAGAACCAGCGAAACCAGCAGACATGAACGTTCCTTTAATTATGTTCAAAGATTGTACAATTGACAATGTTTGTTCTAAACTACACAAAGACTTTGTGAGCAAATTCAAATTTTCAAGAGTTTGGGGGAAATCCGCTAAATTTCCTGGACAAAAACTAAATTTGAAACACAGACTTAAAGACGAAGATATTCTTGAAATTCATTTGAGATGAGATTTAGTGTGGCGTTCACAAATAAATTTTATTGAAAGAGAACAAAGGACACATTAAGAAGAAGAATTAAGAATTAATGTTATTTGATTGGGATTAGAAAAGGTTCATATTTTTTTACCATGAATTTTAAATCATCTGTAAATTTGTCAGGATATTCGTTGATATCTTTTTTTAATTCTTCTAAAGAAAAAACTTCAATTCCTGAACTTTCACCATCAACAAATCTAATCGGGCCATTATAATATCCAAAATATATGGATGTCATATATGGTTGAATGAATTCTGAATTATCATTTGACAACCTCTTAGACATAAAATTTGGTAAATACTCAATTTTTTTAAAGATGCCAATAACATCCAAATTAGTAACTTTTATTGCCTTTTCAAATTCTTCTGGTTCTAAAACTGTTGCGGGAAATCCTAACTCTTCAGCACACTCTCTGATGACAGTCATGTTAAAACTATCGCCTGCAGAAACATGACCTCCTACTGTTTTATCATATTTTCCAGCGTTTTCAGTTTTTATTTTACTTCTTTTTTGTAAATAAATACGCCCTGAAGAATTCATTAAAATTAGTCTAATCGCTTTTACTTTTTTGAATATTTTGCCAGATTCTTTAAATTCCTTTTTAATTTCAGAATAAAATCTTTTTCTATCTTCAATTGTAATTAATTGCGAATTTAAATCATAAACTTCTAGAGTTTCACTCATAATGGTGATGGTATAGATATTGTTTAATAAATTTTTCTAAAGTTTTAAATAATTTATTTTTTAAGTTTCTAAAGCTCAATTTATTTTGATTATTTGATAGAATGGGGTCTATGGTTGTAAATTATGAAGAATGTAGGAACATTTTTATATTTCTGGGCTAATTCTACTAGTATGAGATTCACTAGGATTACAATAATCAGAACTAAAAAACCTGAACTTGAGCAGAATAACATAAATGATTTGCTGCAATGGTTCGGAGGAACATTAGGATTATTCAACCTGCGTGACAAAGATAGAAGTTGTTTTAGAGTATTCATAGTTTTGTTGAAAGATGCAAAAGGTCCATCAAAAGGATTATCAAGCGATGAAATCGCTGAAAAAACCTTCTTGTCAAGAGGAACTATTGTCTACCATTTGAATAAACTAATGGAAGCAGGATTAGTGGATGAACAAAAAAACAGATATACACTAAAAGTTGGAAGCTTAGAAGAATTAGTAGAAAAAATAAGGGGAGATGTAAATCAGGCTTTTGACATGCTTAAACAAATAGGAAAGGATATTGATAAAAAGTTAGAGTTATAATTTATAGGGTGAACATATGCAACAATCAGAAAGACTTCTTCCATTTGAAGAAAAACAAAAAACAAAAAAAATACTAATTAAATCTGAAGCTACAACTGATGAAAAATACGGTTCTAGACCTGAATCAAGATCAACTGAAGAATTATTGAAAAGAGGAGTAATAATTCTGGATAAGCCGTCAGGGCCCACAAGTCATCAAGCAGCCGATTATCTAAAAAGAGTTTTGCATGTAAGTAAAGCGGGACATTCAGGAACATTGGATCCTGGAGTAACAGGTGTGCTTCCAATTGCGTTACAAGAATCAACAAGAATAACAAATGCACTTCTAACTGCTGGAAAAGAATATGTGTGTCTTATGCACGTTCATCAGGATATTCCACAAGAAAAATTAATGGAAGTACTAAATAAATTCAAAGGAAAAATAACTCAACTTCCTCCAAAGAAATCTGCAGTAAAAAGACAATTAAGAGATAGAACTATCTACTACTTAGATGTTTTAGAAATAAAAGAAAAAGACGTTTTGTTCATTGTTGGTTGTCAAGCAGGAACTTACATAAGAAAATTAGTTCATGATATAGGTGCAAAACTTGGTTGTGGCGCACACATGGCAGAATTAAGAAGAACAAAAGCAGGACCATTCAAAGAAAATCAAGCGTTTATACTACAAGATATTGCGGATGCATTTCATTATTATAAAAATGGGGATGATTCAGAACTAAGAAAAATGCTAATGCCTGTAGAATCAGCCACACAACACTTAGAAAAAATATGGGTGCACGATGCTGCTATAAATACTATGTGTCATGGAGCGTTTCTAAAAGTTCCAGGAATTTTAAAATTTGATTCAGACATAAAAAGAGGAGATATTGTTGCAGTAATGAGTCTTAAAGAAGAATTAGTTTTAATAGGAGAAGCAGAAATGAATTCTGGAGAATTAATGAAAAAAGAAAAAGGAATTGCAGTAAAAACACTACAAGTATTCATGCAACCAGATGCTTATCCGAAATATCAATAATTAAAGAATCAATCATCTACTGTGAAAAGTCTACTATCTTTAACTTTAAATAAACCAATTCTAGCGCCGGCATCTAACCAACCATGCGAATAGTTTAATGCGCCGAATGCAAGAACAAAGTCACCTTTACTCATGAAATGCTTAGCATCTTCGTAGTACCTGGAGGCCATATCTAAGAAATCTTTAGCATGATCTATTCTTTGATTATCAAAGGGGGACGACTTCACTTTAGCTAAAGCTTCGCCAGTTATTTTAAAATATTGATCAAGTTTCTCTTGAGTTACTTCTTTGTTCATAAAATTCAAATAATTCAAAAAGTATATAAATATTGTTGCAAGAGTGATAAGAAGGGGAGAACTATGACAGAAGAATTCGAATCAGAACAATCATTTCCAGAAGACTATTACAAATATGATACAAGAAATTTCAAAAAATTTCTAGATGAATTTGCAAATGATATAAGAAAAGGATATAATCAAAGTTTCAGACATCAAATTTCTAATATAAAAAAAACAGAAGGCATGAGGATAATAGTTTGTGGAATGGGTGGAAGCGGAATAGCTGCCATGCTTATGCAAACATACTTGGAAGACGAACCAATAGATTTTGAACTTGCAAATTCCTACGGGATTTCTGGAAAGTTAACCTCAAAAGATTTAGTAATTTTATCATCATACTCAGGCAATACTGAAGAAGTAATTTCTTGCTACAGACAAGCAAGAAGAATCGGAAGCCAAGTAATAATAATTGCATCAGGAGGAAAATTAGAAGAATTAGCAGGAATGGGAAGACTGCCATTAATAAAACTACCAAAAGAATATCCTCCAAGAGCCGCATTAGGATTAATGTTCTTTACTTTGTTAAGATTACTTCAAGATCTTGCAATAATAAGTGATAAATCAGATGAAGTTGATTCCCTTACGGAAACTTTCACTGGAAAAAATTTCAATGAATTCGGAGTAAATTTATCAGAGAAACTAAATGGAAAAATACCTATAATTTACTCTAGCAATATTTTTTATCCAGTTGCTTACAGGTGGAAAACACAACTAAATGAAAACGCAAAAACTCTTGCATTCTCAAATCAAATATCAGAAATGAACCATAATGAATTAAATGGATTTGAAAATAAAAACGGAATATTTCACGTAGTTTTAATCACAACAGACGAAGATATTTCAAGAATAAGAAAAAGAACAGGATTGGTAAAGGAAATATTACAGAAAAATGGAGTTGACGTTACAGAATTACATGTAAAAGGATCAAGATTAAATAAAATATTTACGGCTGTACTTGCAGGAGACTACACTTCTTACTATTTAGCACTCAGGTATGGAATAGATCCTTATCCTGTTGATACAATCGAGAAATTCAAACGAGATTTAGGCCCGTTCATATAAAAAATTTGAAAAAAATAAAAAAATAGAATCTAGTTCAAGGGTACGTTTGTTACAATGTATCCACTTAGACTTCCATCCGTTTGATATCTTGCTTCAAAGTTTCCCTTTAGTCCTAGTGCTTTCATCTGAGCATATAATTCAACTGCGCCAGTGATTGCATTCTTGTTTGGACCTTTGTCGGAAATAACTCCTCCTGCAATACTTACAGGGCCTACATCTCCTCCAACCATGAATTCTAGCTTAGTATTTTTCTGATCTCCAGATCCAGCAACTTTTATTACTAAAGGACCCTTTGATAATACTGGCGAAAAGTGTGTGTCCAAAAATGGTTTTATGGTTAGGTAGCTTGCTGCGAAATCAAACATGTCTTTATTGAAAAATCCTTTGTTTGGATTAATTAAGCCTGTTTGAGATTTGAATCCCCAGAGTCCAGTTTCTTGATTGTAGGTGGCGTAAATGAAATTTCCAAAACCTTCTACATCTTTGATTCCTGAAAAACCAGTTATTAAACCATCGCCGTATCCTGCTGCTGCATAAACTTTTCCTAAGTCTAGTCCTGCAACTCCGTAAAGTCCTTTTTCATTCTTTGAAAATAGACCTCCGTTCCACAATGTGGCTGCTTCTAAGTACATTTGATCATCTACATATCTTCCAAGTATCCATTCCATAGGAAGTTGCGTTTTTCCAACACCTACTCCGCCATCAAGTAAAAGAGTTCTGCCATCTTTCTTGTGCGATGTAGTAAGGTCAACAAGTTTTTGAGACTTATTATCCCAGTTTCCCACCTGAATTAAAGACATGCTTGTTTCAAGAGTCTTATCTGCATTTTGATAAAGTGGTCCTAAACTTATCATCATTGCATCATTTGGATCTTTGTTGTTAATTATTGGTTTATAATCGTAAATGATGCTTTGTGACCCAATATTTAATTTGAATCTTTGATTAATGAAGCCCTTATCTGTGGCACCAGTTTCAGTATTAAT
>Ga0210057_1001042_pt1 | contig 43451 bp, 42 predicted proteins | sample CryGeyCG2114_010_2_FD_183968 | JGI IMG/M metagenome (GOLD analysis project Ga0210057, IMG submission 183968) | Groundwater microbial communities from aquifer - Crystal Geyser CG10_big_fil_rev_8/21/14_0.10 (SPAdes) (version 2) | ecosystem: Environmental > Aquatic > Deep subsurface > Groundwater ...
ATTGGGATTTTTTCATAGATGGTTGCAAGAGTTTGCAAAGCATTGCGAAAAACTTACTGTGATTTGTTTAGAAAAAGGCAAATATGATTTGCCTGAAAACGTAAAAGTTTTGTCTTTAGGTAAAGAGCAAAATAAATCCCGAATAAAATATTTGCAGAATTTTTATCGCTATATTCGCAATGAGCGTGATAATTATGATGCAGTGTTTGTGCATATGAATCCAATATATGTTGTATTAGGTGGATTATTTTGGCGCGCGTGGAAAAAGAAAATAGCATTATGGTACACACACAAAAGTGTTGATTTGAAATTAAGACTAGCTGAAAAGCTATCTAATATAATTTTTACTGCTTCAGAAGAAAGTTTTCGATTGAAATCAGACAAAGTTGTTGTGACTGGGCATGGGATTGATACAGAAAAGTTTTATCCATCAAAGCAAAAGAGTGATGAATTTAGAATAATTAACATTGGGAGAATATCTAAAGTTAAGAATCAGTTAAAATTAGTAAAAATATTTTCTAAAATACAAAAGCCAGCTGTACTTGAATTAGTTGGTGTTCCTGCCAAAGATAAGGATCAGAAATATTTACAAGAGATTAAAGATTTTGTTTCAGATTCTGGAATTAGTAATAAGGTAAATTTTGTTGGATCTCTTTCTCAAGATGAATTAGTGAATTATTATAATAAAGCTAATCTTATTGTTAATTTAAGTGAAACAGGAAGTATGGATAAAGATGTGCTTGAAGCATGTGCTTGCAACATAGATGTTCTTACTTCAAATGAAGCATACAAAGGCATTCTTCCGTCTGAAAATATTGTAGAATTTGATGATGAACAAATTAAAGAAAGGTTGATCAAAAAAATTGAACACCCAGAACAAGTTGATTTGCGTTCTGTTGTAGAAAAAAATCACAGCCTTCCAAAGCTCATTGAAAAGATAATAGAGAAATTATGAAATCAGTTTTGATTATAACTCCAAGATTTCCTATTCCAACAAATGGCGCGTGCGAGCAGGATCGATTGGCAGGAATAATGCAATTTAAGCGTCTTGGTTTTAATGTTCACGTGGTTGCTAAAATATTTGATTATTGCGATAAAGAAATTATTTATAAGTTTGGAAAAGATAATAATATTAAGATTGATTTAGTTCGCTATAAATTTCAAGATAAGAAGTCTTTTTTTTATTATATTAAGCGATTATTAAATCCAAAATTTTGGGATAGTTCTGCTTATGAATATTTTGATAAAGAGATTCAAGATAAAGTTGAATCTGTTGTTACTGAAAAGTGTCCAGACTTAGTTTGGTTTGATTATACTTATCTTTGGCCTTTATATAATATTGTAAAAAAATTTGGCATTAAAATTATTACGCGCTCTATTAATTTTGAGCCTAATCACTTTTTAGAAGAAGATGAAAAATCTTTAATAAATTATATAAAATTTATTCCAAAAGTTTTGAGCGAATATGTAACAGCAAAAAAATCTGATATTATTTTTTCTATAACCCTAAAAGAGCAAAAACTTTATAAAAAGCTGTTTAAAAATACTAACGTAAAAAATCTTCCTTTGAGAAATTTGCATACAAAATTATCTGATTCGCACTGTATAGGAGATAAATCGCAATTAAACGCGTTTTTTATGGGATCAACATATAATGTATCTCATAATCGTAGGGCTTTGGAATTTGTGATAAAAGAAATAGCGCCTCGCGTAGAATCAGAAATGCCTGGAAAATATATATTTCATATTTTTGGAGGAAAAATTCCGCAAGATATTGTACAACATGCTGGAGAGAATATTAAAATTCATGGATTTGTTGATAATCTAGATGAAGAGTTGGATAAAATGGATATAGCAGTAATTCCGTCATTATATGGCGCTGGTATGCAACAAAAGATTTTTGAACCGCTTTGCAAAGGAATTCCATCAATTATTTCTTCTAGAGGTATTGCAGATTATCCATTTGAGAGTAATGTTCATTTATTAGAAGCGTCTTCTGTTGAAGATTTTGTAAGCGCATTGCGCCAGATGATTGATATAGAATTGCGAAAGAGACTGTCTCAAAATTCTATTAAACTATCAAAAGAATTATTTTCTAGAGATGTTTTAGATGGCATTATACAAAATTCCACTATCATTCTGGAAGGAGGTGTATTCACTGGCTGATAGAATCCACTGTATTAAATAGTAGATTCTATTGCTTCGGCGAGTACGCCTTGCTCCAGAATGACAACCCCCTCTGTCATTCTGGAGGCATTGTACTCAATGCCGATAGAATCTACTCTGAAAATGCAGATTCTATCGCTCAGGAGTACCTTCACTCCAGAATGACAAGATAAGACGCGTGTAACAAAATTATGAAAAACTTTTTTACAATTATAAAAGAAATAGCAAAAGGAAAATCATTAATTCGGACAATGATGAATTTAGAGTTAAAAGATTTTAAGTTGTCTGGAAAAGTTTTAGATATTGGAGGAGGAAAAAATCCTAGTTATCTTAGGTTTTTTAAAAAAGAAGATGGCTTAAATTTTATTAGTTTGGATTTAATGGGTGAGAATAAAATAGATTTAGAAAAAGAATCACTTCCTTATAAAGACAAAAGCGTGGATCAAGTTTTGCTTTTTAATATTTTAGAGCATATTTATAATCATAAATTTCTTGTAAACGAAGTAAGGCGTGTTCTAAAAGATGATGGACAAGTTATTGGATTTGTTCCTTTTCTTGTGGGATATCATCCTGATCCGCATGATTATTTTCGGTATACTAATGAGTCGCTTGAGAGAATTTTTAAAGATGCTGGTTTTTCGTCGATTGTGATTCAGTCCATAGGGGGTGGTCCGTTTTTGGCAAACTATAATATTATAATGGATTATATGCCTAGGGTTTTGCGAATTTTTCTTTTTCCATTTTATCTTGTGCGAGATAGTGTGATATTAAAAATAAAACCAAGTTTAGTGGAAAAGTTTTCTTTAGGATATTTATTTGTAATAAAAAAATAATTTAAAATTTATGATTAAAAAAAATGATGTTGTTTTAATAACTGGATGTGGGGGAATGCTTGGAGAAGCAGTATATTCTCAATTTAAAGATGTTTGCAAAGTTTTTGCGACTGACATTGATTTGAATGAGTCTTGGTTAGAGCATTTAGATGTCACTGATCATAACGAAGTAAAAATTTTAACAGAAAAAATTAAGCCAGATTATATTTTACATTTAGCAGCTTTAACTGACATGGAATATTGTGAGCTAAATCCAAAAGAATCTTATACAGTAAACGCAGGAGGAGTAGAAAATCTAGCCTGGTATGCTCACTCTAATAACATTCCATTTTTATATATATCTACAGCTGGAATTTTTGATGGGAAAAAAGACGTTTATAATGAATTAGATAAGCCAAACCCTCAAAGTATATATGCTAGATCAAAGTATGTTGGTGAGCTTGTTGCCAAATCTTTGTCTAAGTCTATAGTTTTGCGAGCTGGGTGGATGGTTGGCGGAGGCCCTAAAAAAGACAAAAAGTTTGTTAATAAGGTTATAAAACAGATTCAAAATGGATGCAAAGAGCTTTTTGTTGTTGATGATAAGCTTGGCACTCCTTGTTACACATATGATCTTGCTAAGTCAATGTTTTATCTTTTAAATGAGGAAAAAACTGGAATATTTCATGGTGCATGCGAAGGAAGTGGCAGTAGGTATGATGTTGCAGAATTTCTTTTAGAAAAATTAGGGCTTAAGAATAAAATAAAATTAACTAAAGTTGATTCTTTTTATTTTAAAAAAGAATTTTTTGCTCCACGTCCTTATTCTGAAAAATTAACAAATATCAAATTAAAAGAATTAAATTCAGAACTTACTAGAGATTGGAAGCAGTGCTTAGGTGAATATTTAGAAAAATTTGATTGGAAAGTTTAAAATTGGGTTTATGTGCGGAATAAATGGATTTTTATTTAAAGACGAAGCATTATTAGATAAAATGCTTCAAAAAACAGCGCATCGTGGTCCTGATGACCAAGGTACTTTTTTTGATGATAAAATTTCTATTGGGCATAATCGTTTAAGCATAATAGATCCCTCAAGCGCAGGCCATCAACCAATGGAGAGTAGTGATGAAAATTTAGTTATAACCTATAATGGCGAATTGTATAATTTTAAAGAGTTAAAGCGTGAATTGTCAGATTATAATTTTAAGACTAAGACAGATACAGAAGTGATTCTTGCTTCATATCAAAAATGGGGAAAAGAGTGTTTAAAAAAATTTAATGGCATATTTGCGTTTGCGATTTGGGATAAGAAAAAAGAAGAATTGTTTTTAGCACGGGATCAGTTTGGAGTTAAGCCATTGTATTATTATTTTGATGGAGAAAAATTTATATTCTCTTCGGAAATAAAAGGCATATTATGTCATTCAATTACTCGTGAATTAGACAAAGATGCAATAAATATATTTTTTAGATTTCTTTATATTCCAGAGCCAAAAACTCCTTGGAAAAATATTTTTAAGTTGCCATCCAGCCACTGTGTAATTGTCAAAGATAGTAATTTATCCATATGGCGTTATTGGCAAATAGAAGAATTTGATACATTGTTTGATAAAGAAGAAATAAAAGAGCGTGTTAAAGGCGCATTTAAGAAATCTGTGGAGCGACAGTTAATATCCGACAAGCCACTTGGGCTTTATTTGAGTGGAGGAATTGATTCAACAGCTTTGCTTGGGGTAATGAGCGAATTGCGAGAGAAACCAGTGCAGACATTTTCTGTGGGTTTTGATGTTGATATTCAAAAAGAAAAGTATAATGCTGATTTTGATATTGCAAAAAATACAGCTAAACATTTTAGTAGCGAACATCACGAAGTTTTAGTTTCAGCAACTGATGTGCAAAATAATTTTGAGAGTGTTGTGTTGCACGCAGATGATTTAGTTTGCAATCACACGCAGCCAACCATGCATGCTTTGGCAAAATTCGCAAAACAAAAAGTTGATGTTGTTTTAACAGGTGACGGAGGAGATGAAATATTTGCTGGATATGATAGATATTATTTGAATGCCATGCTTGATAAAATGCAAATGATTCCGCGATTTGCTCGAAAGAATATTATTACAAAATCGTTATTGTCCGTGATTAACAAAAAAGATATATATCACAAATTAAATATTGAGAGGCCAGTTGATAGATTTGAAGAATTTATGTTGCAAAAAGAAGATATGATTTCTAGGTTTTTAAATCCAGAGTTTAATCAAAATAGCGTGACTCACGATTTTTTAGATAAAAAGTTTTCTAATCCATCTAATTTTGTTTTACCAAAAGATTCAACCAAGTTTTTAATGTATTCAGATTTATGTGGATGGCTGCTTGATGACGCGCTAAACCGTGGAGATAGAATGAGTATGGCACATGGATTAGAAGCTCGAGTTCCTTTTTTGGATATTGATCTTGTAAAATTGGCAATGCAAATACCAGCTAAATTTAATCTAGACACAAAAGAGCATGGCAAGAAAATTTTTAGGCAAGCTCTAGAAGAGTATATTCCAGATTTTGTGTTAAATGAGCCAAAAAGAGGGTGGTTTTCGCCAGTAGCAAAGTGGTTGCGTGGTGATTTGAAAGATTGGGCGCGCGAGATTTTATCTGAAGATTATAATCTAAACACAAAAGATATATTTGATTTTAATGAGATTCAAAAAATATTTGATGGTCATTTATCAGGCCAAAAGTATGCTCTAAATACAATTTGGTCTATTTTAGTATTTCAAGTTTGGTATAAACAATATGATTAAAGTTTTTATAAAAAAATTAGATTATTCTCATATTCCAATTTTATATCCAAATTTGGGTTTTATTGATAAGCAAAAATCATTATTTATTAATGAAGCATTTAGATATTTTAAAGATCCAGTTTTTGAAGTTGTTGATGATGCAAGCGAAGCTGAATATTTTTTAATCCCGCATGATTATTATCTTATAGAAAAAGAAAAAGAATATTTGAAAGATTATATATTATTATCAGAAAAATATAATAAAAAGATTTTAGTGTTTACGCATACAGACTATGATAAAGAGATCCTTATTCCGAATTCAATCATATTTTGCACTTCGAAATATGGTTATAAGAAAAAAGATAATGAAATAATAATGCCAGCTTATGTTGAAGATTTGCTTGGAGATGGTAGCATAAAAATTCGTCAGAAGTCAGAAAAACCAGTTGTTGGATTTTGCGGATGGGCCTCTTTAGATAGCTTCAGGCAAAAAATATCTTTTTATATAAAATATATTTTGTCTGTTATAAAACGAACTCCAGTATTGCATAGAAAAGGATTATGGTTTAGAAAACGCGCTATTCATATTTTAGAAAAATCCACATTAGTCAAAACAAATTTTTTAATCCGTAAAACATTTTCAGGGCATAAAGCAACTATATCAATAAACCCAGAGCAAGCTCGCGTGGAATATAAAAAAAACATGATTGAGTCAGATTTTGTTTTATGCGTAAAAGGCGATGGAAATTTCTCGTTGCGTTTTTTTGAAGCTCTTTCTCTTGGAAGAATTTCGTTATTTGTGAATACTGATTGTGTTCTTCCTTTGGAAGATATAATTGATTATAAAAAATTTGTTGTATTTGTAGATTATAAAGATTTGAATCATATAGATTATATATCATCAGATTTTTATAAAAATTTGTCTGATGAGGAGTTTGTAAAAATGCAAAAACAGGCACGCGCGATATTTGAAAAATATTTACGAATTGATTCCTTTTTTAATCTAATTCCTGATATACTTAAGAAATATGAATAGTTTATCAATTGTTATTCCAATTTATAATGAAGAGCAAATTTTAGAAAAAGAAATAAGAAGCATGATAAAATCTTTATATGAAATCATGCCAGAAATTTATTATGAAATTGTTTTAGTAGAAAATGGAAGCAAAGATAATACTAAAAGAATAGCTCAAAATCTTAAAAATGAATTTTCGCAAGTAAAAGTAGTATTATTTCCATTTCCAAGCTATGGAGGAGCTGTAAAGGAGGGTTTTTTAAAAGCCCAAGAAGAATATATTGCGTTATTAAATATTGATTTTTGGGATATAAATTTTGTAAAAATTGCTTTAGATTTTTTTGTGGAAGAAAACTATGCTATTGTGCTTGGTTCAAAAACAATAAACAAATCAGATGATAAGAGATCTTTTATTCGAAGAAATATTACAAAAATATTAAATTTTATTTTACGGATTATATTTGGATTTAAAGGAACAGATACACATGGAATGAAAGTGATTTCAAAAAGTAAAATTATACCTATTATTCAGAAATGTATAACTGATAGGGAATTATTTGATACTGAATTAATATTAAGGTCTCAGTATACTGGATTCAAAATAAAAGAAATTCCTGTAATTTGCGAAGAAAAAAGACCAAGCACTTTGGGTGCTGGGAATTTTTTTGGATTTTTACGCCTTATTAAAAGAACAATAAAAGATTTAGCAAAATTATTTTTTGTTTTAAGAATCAAAAAGCATGAAAAAAATTAAAGAATTTATAAAAAATTATCAAACAGAATTAGGCCTTTTTTTTGTTATTTTATTTATGTGTGCTTTTTCTTTGCAAAATCTTACAACAAAGCCAGCAATTTGGTATGATGAAGGAATTAATATTGAATTGGCAAGAAATTTTTCTGAATTTGGAAAATTAGATTTAATTGTTGCGCCTCTGGAATTTTCAGGCAGAGGCGCAAATATTGGCTCAACTGGTTATACTACAACAGTGCCACTTTCTTTATTTTTTAAAATTTTTGGATTTGGATTTATTGAGGCTAGAATATATATGCTTTTATGGATGATAGCATTTATAATATGCTTATTTTATTTTGTTAAAAAAAGATTTGGCAACGCAAATGCTTTACTTGCAACATTGCTTGTTGCGACTTTTGCATCTTTTTACGGCAACGGAAGAAGCGTTATGGGAGAAATTCCTGGATTTACATTGATTTTGCTGTCATTTATTTATTATTTTGATAAAAAGAATATTTTTGTTTCTGGAATATTTTTAGGGCTTTCTGTTATAAGTAAACCATCTGTTTTTATATTTTTTATTCCTGCTTTTGTTATTTTATTTTTGTTTGAAAAAAGAGATATTGTAAAAAAAATAATTAAACTTGGTTTGGGCTCTTTTATTTCCTTTATTGTTTGGATTGTTATTTATGCGAACACTGCCTTGTCTTCTTCGACATGGATTCAATTAAAAGATCATTTTTCTAATCCATATAAAGAAGAAGGATTAAATTCTTTTATTAATGCAAGAAATAATTTTTTTTTGTTTTTTAGTTCTCCAACGTTAGTATATTTTTCTTTGTTTGTTATTGTTATATTTTTATCAATTTATTTTAATAGAGAATATTATAAAAAGAACAAATCTCTATTTTTGATTTGTGGATTTTATGGGATATTTTCGTTTTTTTATTTTCTTAAGGGTTTGGGCTATTTTAGATATTTGATTGGATCGCAAGTTTTAATTTTTATTTTATTTGTTCCGTCTGCAAAGATTTTTACCCAAAAATTTTTTAAAGAAAATAATGCAAAATTAATTATTGTATGTTGTTTTAGTTTTTTGATTTTATTTCAATCATTATATCTTTTTACTAAGGCAAAATTATTTTATTCAGATAGTCCTAAAAAAACTTTTGATTATATTCAAAAAAATTATAATAATCCAAGTATTGGATTAATTAATGTTCCTGCTGTTTCTGCTTTAGTTAGTCCAGAAAAAAAATTCCAAACATTATCAACGTATGGAATGAGAAACCTTGGTAAAAATCCACTAGATTTGCCTGAGAATGTTTTACCTGAAGTTTTGGTTATTGATCCGTTTTTTAAATTAGACGACAATCAGACTAAAATACTTGAGAATAAATATGTTCAAGACAAGATAATTGATGGAGATTTTATTGTTTTTTTCCTACAATAACAAAGCTTGGAGAAAGAAATCCAATGCATGATTTTATTTTAGCCCTTATTAAAGTGTATGGAAAATATCCAAATACTTGCGCTTTTGGGAAAATATACCTAATATCACTTAAACGAAAGAAATTTACATGTCCTTTATTTTGCCATTCTTTATTAGAAATTCCGAATATTTTTAGTAGATAATGAAGCCAAAAAAAAGAGTTAGGAGTTGTAATTATATATATTCCATTTGGCTTTAATATTCTCTCAATTTCATGTATAGTTTGTTTGTAGTTTGAAAGATGTTCTATAACTTCTGTGCACCAGACAAGATCAAAAGAATTATCTTTATACGGCAAAGATCTGTTTAAATCAGCTGGGACCATGTTTTCGTACCTCTGAGATGAATCAATATTTGGGTAAGTACGTTCTTGATCTATTGAAGATACATTATATCCAATTTGTTGTATTCTTTTTGACCAGTATCCATCTCCACATCCAACATCAAGAGCTGTTGCTCCTATATCAGGATTAGGAATATGTGAAAATGCAATTAATTTCCCCTTGGTTTTGTGTTTGTATTCACCTTGGCCAAGATCAATAGGTAATTTTGAGAATAATTTAATAAAAGACATATTTAGATTATATATGAAAATAGCGTACATAACAAATGCTCGTATTCCAACTGAAAAAGCAAATGGAATTCAGATAATGGAAAATTGTAGGGCAATATCAAAGATTGTTGATGTTGAGATTATATTAGTTTCAGCAAAACGTTTTGGATTTGAAAATAAAGATCCTTTTGAATATTATAACTTTGAAAAGAATTTTGAGTTTAAAAGAATTTTTTGCGCTGATTTTTTATTTTTGCCTTTTTTAAAATTTTTGTCATTTATTTTGCAGGTTATAACTTTTTCTATTTTATCTTTTTTTTATATTCTTGCGCACAGAAAAGATATTGATGTAGTTTATACGCGTGATTTTTATGTTGCAGCTTTTGCGTCTTTTATAAAGCCAGTTTTTTATGAAGTGCATAGTTTGCCAGCTCATACGTCTTTACTGCATAAAATGTCTTGGCAAAGATCAAAAGCTTTAATTGTTATAAGCAATGGCTTACGTGAAGATTTGATAAAGTATGGTGTTCACGAAAATAAAATTATGTTAGCGCGCGATGGGGTTAATATTGAGCGATTTGATATAGATTTAAGTAAAGAAAATGCGCGAGCAAAACTTGGTATTCCTTTGGGCCATAAGGTTGTTGTGTATGCTGGACATCTTTATGAATGGAAAGGCGCGGATGTTTTAGCAAAAGCAGGGTTAAAATTATCACAAGATATACATATATATTTTATTGGAGGAACTAATGAAGATGTTACGCGTTTTCGTGAACAATATAAGTCCGAAAATATTCATATTATAGGACAGAAGCCTCAAATGGAAATTCCTACATGGCTTAAAGCTTCTGATGTTCTTGTTATTCCAAACAGCGCGAAAGAGCGTATATCTTCTCATCATACTTCTCCAATGAAGTTATTTGAGTATATGGCGTCTGCAAGGCCTATTATTGCGTCTAGCCTTCCGTCAATCCGAGAAGTTCTTAAAGATGATGAAGCAGTGTTTTTTACTGCAGATGATTTTGATTCTTTAAATGATGCTATAAATTCTGCGTTTGAAAAATATTCAGAATTAGAAAAAAATGCATATATTCTTGTGCAAGAAGTAAAAAAGTATAATTGGGATAATCGTGCTAAAATGATTATAAATAAAATTACTGAATTAGTGTAAATCTATGGAAAATCAAAGATTGTCATTATCAATATTTTTTCCTTGTTATAATGACAAAGGAACTATTGGAACTTTAGTTTTAGAAGCAAAACAAGTGGCAGAAAAATTAACTAATGATTTTGAAATTATTGTAATTGATGATGGCTCTACTGATGGAAGCAGGGAACTGCTTCGCTCTCTTCAAAATGAAGTACATCAATTGCGTCTTGTTTTTCATAAAAAAAATAAAGGATATGGCGCAACATTGCGCAGTGGATTTAAAGCATCTGTAAAAGATTTAATATTTTATACAGATGGAGATGGACAGTATGACGTAAAAGAACTTCCACTGCTTTGGAAAAAAATGAGTAAAGATATTGATATTGTTAATGGATATAAGATAAAAAGATCAGACCCGATGCACAGAATTATTGTTGGTGCAATTTATCAATATATAATGAAATTAGCATTCTCTCTTCCAATTAAAGATCCTGATTGCGATTATCGTTTAATTAGAAAAAGAGTTTTTGAAAAAGTAAATTTAAAAAGTAATACAGGAACTATTACAATTGAATTAGTTAAAAAAATTCAGCAAGCAGGTTTTAAGTTTACACAAGTAGGAGTTCATCATTATTTTAGGACTTATGGTAAATCCCAGTTTTTTAATTTTTCTCGTGTTATAAAAACACTTTACAAACTTATTATCTTATGGTTTGAATTAATAATTTTCAGTAAAAAAAACAAAGAAAATTTATGAAATTTTTAGAATATTTAGGATCAAATCCGTCTATTTCAATATTTTTACGTAAAATAGTTGAATTAAATTTTGTTGCGCATAAAAATATTATTAAAAAATATTTTTCTATTGAAAAAAGTGAAAAAATTCTTGATATTGGATGCGGGACTGGAGAGTACTCAGAATCATTTTTAAAAGATCAATATATTGGTATAGATATTGATGAGAAAAATATTAAATATGCGCAAAAGCATTATGATAAAAATTTTAAAGTTGCAGATGCTCTTAAATTGCCTTTTGAAGATAATTCTTTTGATAAAGTATTAATTGTCGGAGTTTTGCATCATCTTACAATTGAAGAATCTCAAAAAGTTTTGCAAGAAATTCAGCGAGTATTATCTAAGGGCGCCCAAGCTTTGATAATAGAAGACACATTATCAAATTCTCCTATAACAGAAATAATGCATTCTTTGGACCAAGGCTCTCATATTAGATCTGAATCTGATTGGAATAATTTAATCTCAAGATATTTTATAATAAAGACAAGTTTTACGTTTAAGAGTGGAATATGTTTTTATAGTGCATTTGTTTTAGAAAATAATTATGTATAATTTTGAGAATAAATTTAAAGATAAAAAAGTTTTAATTACGGGCGGGCTTGGTTTTATTGGTTCAAATCTAGCACATAGACTTGTTGATTTAGGCGCAAATGTGACTATAGTTGATTCTTTGATTTGGGCTTATGGAGGAAATAAGGCAAATATTAAAGGCATTGAAGATAAGATGCATGTTAATATCGGCGATATACGGGATCGGTATAGTATAAATAGCTTAATAAAGGATCAAGACTATCTTTTTAATTTAGCAGGGCAAGTATCGCATATTGATAGCATGAAAGATCCTTTTACTGATTTAGAAATTAATACAACAAGCCAGTTGTCAATTTTAGAGTCATGTAGACAACATAATCCAGATATTAAAGTTATTTATGCATCATCTAGACAGATTTATGGCAAACCAGAATATCTTCCTGTTGATGAAAAACATCCAGTTCACCCGACTGATGTTAATGGAATTAATATAATGTCAGGCGAATGGTATCATATTTTATATAATAATGTGCACAATATACGCGCATGTTCTTTGCGTATGACTAATGTATATGGCCCCAGACAATTAATTAAACATAACCGTCAAGGGTTTATAGGCTGGTTTATTCGCTTGGCTGTTGAAGGAAAAAAGATTCAAATTTATGGAGATGGCGCGCAAAGAAGAGATTTAAATTATGTTGATGATGTGTGTGATGCATTATTGCTCTCTGCTGTAAGCGATAAATCTAATGGACAAATTTATAATTTAGGAAGCAATGAAATTATATCTTTAAAAGATTTAACTGAAATATTGATTGATGTTTCAGGTACAGGCGAATATGAGCTTATTGATTGGCCTGATGAAAAAAAGAAGATTGATATAGGGGACTATTATGGAGATTTTTCTAAAATTAGAAATGAACTTGGCTGGGAGCCTAAAACAAATCTGCGAGATGGTTTAAAAGAGACTGTTGAATATTATAAACAGAATATAAATGAATATTTGAATTAATTATGAATATTCCATTTGGTAATCTAAAAGAAAATTACAATATATCAAAGCGCGCAATTGATAAATCAATTGTTCGTGTTCTTAATAGTGGCTGGTTTATTTTAGGCAAAGAAGTTGAATTATTTGAAAAAGAATTTGCGCGATTTTGTGGAGCAAAATATTGTGTTGGCGTTGCAAATGGATTAGAAGCACTTCAAATTTCATTGCTTGCATCTGGTATCAAAAAAGGAGATGAAGTAATTACAACTCCATTAAGCGCAGCTGCAACTGCGCTTGCAATTATTCATATTGGAGCAAAACCAGTGTATGTTGATATTGATTCAGAAACTTATAACATTGATCCAGAAAAAATAAAAAAAGCAATTACAAAAAAGACAAAAGCAATTTTACCAGTGCATCTTTATGGACAGATATGCGATATGCAAAGCATTATCAAAATTGCAAAAAAGCATAATCTAAAAATAATAGAAGATTGCGCACAATCTCATGGCGCTACAATTAAAAATAAAAAAGCTGGTACATTTGGGGATTGTGGAGCTTTTAGTTTTTATCCTTCAAAAAATTTAGGAGCATATGGAGACGCAGGATGTATTGTTACAAACAATTCAAATATTGCTAAATTAGCTAGGTCTTTGCGTGATTATGGGCAAATTAATAGATATGAACATAAATATTGTGGATTTAATAGTAGGCTTGATGAAATTCAAGCAGCAATACTTCGCGTTAAGCTTTTAAAATTAAGTGAATATAATAAAAAGCGTGTGCAAGTTGCTAAGTGGTATAATGAGTCTTTGTATGGTATTGGTATTGTTTTGCCGTCTGAAGGTCATTTTGGAGGCCATGTATGGCATTTATATGTTATATGTGCAAAGAATCGAGATAAACTGCAAAAGTATCTTCAAAAGAATGGCATTCAAACACAAGTACATTTTCCAAAAGTTTTATACAAACAAGAAGCATTATTGTCTTATTCAAAATGTTTAATAGCAGAAAATGCAGTAAAAGAAATTTTATCATTGCCAGTATATCCGGAATTATCAAAAAAAGAGGTTGAATATATTTGTAAATCTATTAAAGAATTTTTTAAATATGATAAATACTAGAGCAACATTTTCGTCTATTTCGAAGACTATTAGTAAACACAAGTTGGCAATTTTGTGTGCTTTTATTGTTGCATTTATTTATATTGGTCCTCATCTTTTTTTTATGTCGTCTCTTGGAGATAATTATCGCGGTATTCCATTGATGAACACTGCTAATGAGGATTATTATTTAGCAAGAATGCAAGAAATTATTGATGGGCATTATATGACTGGCTCTTTTATGTTTTATGAATTTAAAGATCATCAGTCATTGACTTTGCCAGTAAGTGAATTTTTTTATACTTTGCCAAGTTTAGCGCTAGGAATTTCTCCTGTTGCAAGTTTGATGGTAAATAGATTTATTTTATCGTTTGTTTTTTTTCTTGTTGTTTATTTTTTAGTTTATGGTTTATGTTCAAAATATGGAAATTTATCAAGCAAAATATCCGCAATAGGAGCATCTTTTTTAGTTGTGCTTGCTTATGATATAGTTAATTATCACAGAATGTGGAATTTTTTTGTTGGAAAAGAAGATATTGCAGAAGCGTTCGTTCTTTGGAGCAGGCCAATAAATCCTATTATGGGGGCTATTTTTCTCTTTTCTTTTTTGCTTATTATTTGGAATATTATTAATAATACAAGGCAAAAAAATTTTACAATAATAGGTGCTGGATTAGTGCTTGCTTTTTCTATTTTAAGTTATTTTTTTAGCTGGGGGACAGGACTTTCAATTTTAGGAGTTTTGTTTATATTTTGTTTTATAAAAAAAGAATTTTTTGTTATTAAAAGTTTTATTTGGGTTATTGTTAGTACTCTTATATTTTCTGTCCCTTATTTTTATTTTTCTTATTTAGCAAGCCAAAGCGAGTGGTATAGAGAGTCTATTCTTAGAAGTGGGCTTTTTTATACTCATTATCCAATGTTAAATAAATTTCTTATTATAACACTTTTTATATATTTATTGATTTTATTGGTGCAGTATTGTTTTTGTGGTATGCGTAAGCTTGAAAATTGGCATTATTTTATCTTATCTATGATTTTGGGTTCAATAGTTTCTTTTAATCAGCAGATAATAACAGGAATAACAATATGGCCTGAGCATTTTGTTCAATATTCAATTCCTATTTGTATGATTACTATGATTGTTGTATGGCATAATGTTATAAAAAAATATTCATCATTTATTTGGTTTATTGGATCTATTTTTACTATTTTTGTTGCATTATGGTTTGGAATATCTTCTCAAGTAGTTGCTTATCAAAAATCATATAGTTATTATGGAAATCTTCAACAAGTTAGAGATGTATTTGATTGGGTAAACGACAGAGAAAAAGATTCTGTTATTTTAGTTTTAGAAGAGGATTCAATTGAGTGGAATATAAATGGTTTAATTCCAGCCTTTACTCATTGCAATATTTATATAGAAAATGGAATTTCTACTTTAATTCCTTTTGATAGAATTTATCATAATTTACTTTCTTTAATTCGTTTAAAAGGCACTGGATCAGATGATATAGAACAATATGTATTAGAAAATGAGCCAGAACTTAAAAAATATCTTTTTAGTAATTGGAAAGAAACATATAATTATCAAAAATTTCCTGATTTTAAAAGTACAGTAATGCATGATAGAATTAAAAAATTACCTGAAGATTATACAGAGTTTATAAAAAAAGATTTTTATGAAGAATTAAAAAAGTATAAAATTGATTATGTTTTAATAAAAGGACCTAATAATATAGATAATCGTGTTTTAGACTTATTGCCTAATTTAAAAATAGAGAAAGAATTTGAAATTCAAAATATAAGAATATATTCTTTCTAATTAATTTATGAGAATATTTTTTATCACAACAAAATTAAATTTTGTGAATGCAGGTGGGTCAAGTGATGAGAATGATTTAATGTTTAGGACTTTGCAGGAAATGGGTAATCAAGTTGCTGTTGTAACAGCTTATTCTAAAATTAATAATATACCAAATAAACTTCCTTATGAATTGATTGAAGAAAATCTTGGTACTGGACATCAATTTGGTATTCAAAGAGGTGTTTTTAAATTATTAAAAAAATATGAAAAAAATGCAGATATATTTCATGTTGATGGTCATGTGTTTATGTATGGAGCAGGCGCGTATCGTGCTTTAGGTGGAAAAGTTCCTGTTGCATCATTTTTTAATAGAGAACTTGTTTCTTGGCCTGAAAATGTGTCAACATTTTTAGAGATTCCTAAAGCAGATTCATTTTTTAAGAAATTAAAAAAACATGTTCGTTTTTTTATTGAGCGATATATTATGATTCCTTTTGCCAATTATGTTGATTTTTTTGAATTTACAAATCCTTTTCTTGAAAAAAGTTATAATAATTTTGGTCTAAAGACTAATGGTCGTAGTTTGATTATTGGAGAACTGTTTGATTGGCAAAAATTTATGCAAAAATATAATATTGCTGAATCAACATATCGAGATAATCGTGAATCCAATATTGGTCCTGTTGAAATAATATATGTTGGAAGAATGGTTGCTGGTAAGGGATTTGATTTGCTTATAACAGCTTTTGCAAAAGTTCAAAATAAAGATAATTTTCATCTTACATTAGTTGGAAATGGTCCAGAAGAATATATGCTTCATGAATTATCAGTTAAGCTTGGAGTTAATAAATATATTACATTTGCAGGATATTTGCCAAAAGATAAGCTATATAAACTTTTTAAAGAAGTTGATATTTTTATACAACCAAGATGGAGAAAAGATATGTCATCAATGTCGCTTTTAACTGCAATAATATTTGGTGTGCCAAGTATTGTTCCTGAAGGTGGGGGGCTTGCGTGGATGGCAGGATCGAGTGCATTAAAATTTAAAGATAATGATGTAAATGATTTAGCAAATACAATTGAGAAATTTGGTAGTGATAAAAAGCTTCGTTTTAGTCTTTCTGAAAATTGTTATAATCGTCTTAAAGATGATGAATTAAATCATAAAAATAGGATGAGGTATTTATATAATACAATGGAGAATTTAAGAAAAAATCTTTAATTTGCTCTTGTTATTAAAAAATTGTTCAAAACTCATTATTTAGTTTAGAATAAATGTATATTTATGAAGATAATTAAATTAATAAAAAATAACCCAATAATATCGTTTATATACAAATATTGGATGAGATTTTCTCATGCACTTGGGTGGGTAATGAGCAGAATTATTTTTACAGTGATTTATTTGGTTTTTATAGGAATATACGCAATCGCATATATGGTTGTTCGTAAAATTAAAAATATCAATTATAAAAAACAGGATTCGTATTGGAAAGCAAAAAAGCAACAGAATTCAACATTAGGATCTGTCCGTAAACAATTTTAATTATATGAAAATTTTAGGATTATCATTTTTTTATCATGATAGCGCTGCGGCACTTATTGTTGACGGTAGTGTTGTTGCTGCTGTACAAGAAGAGCGTTTTACAAGAATTAAGCACGACAAATCATTGCCAAAGAATGCTGTTAAGTATTGTTTAGAGTCACAAGACATCAAAATAGAAGATATAGATTATGTAGTTTTTTACGATAAGCCAATTCTTAAATTTGATAGACTATTGCAGACATATATAAAAACATGGCCAAAAGGTCTTTTGTCATTTTTAAGAGGAATGGAAGCGACTTTTACAAATACTCTTTCAGTTGAGAAGAAAATTAGGAAAAATTTAAAATATAAAGGAGAAATTCTATATACAGAGCATCATTATTCCCATGCATCTAGCAGTTACTATACTTCTAATTTTAATGATTCAGTAATTGTTACAATGGATGGAGTTGGAGAATGGGATACAACAACAATAGGGTATGCAAAGGATAATGATTTAAAACTAACACATAGTATAGTTTTTCCTGATTCTCTTGGTTTATTGTATTCTGCTTTAACATATTATTTAGGATTTAAAGTAAATAGCGCTGAATATAAAGTAATGGGATTAGCTCCATATGGTGATCCTGAAAAGTATTATAATAAAATAATGCAATTAATTGATATAAAAGAAGATGGAAGCTTTAAATTAGATATGAAGTATTTTGCCTATGAATATGGATTAACAATGACAAATAAAAATTTTGATGAGTTATTTGGTGCTCCAACTAGAAAAAGCGAATCAGAATTAACTCAAAGAGAAAAAGATATTGCATCATCTTTACAGAAAGTAACAGAAGAAATTATTTTAAAGATAGTTAAATACGCTAAATCATTATCTAGTTCAGAAAATTTATGCTTAGCAGGAGGTGTTGCTTTAAATTGCGTTGCTAATGGACTTATTTTGAAACAAAATATATTCAAGAATATTTATATACAGCCAGCATCTGGAGACGCAGGCGGGGCGATTGGATCAGCACTGTATGTGTATTATAATATTTTAAAAAATAAAAAAAAGGATAATGTTATGCCTAATCCTTATCTTGGTCCAGAATATAGTAATAAAGAAATAAATAAATTTCTTACTGAAAAAGCATTAGAGAAGTATGGATCTATAAAATTTGATTATTGTGAAAGTGAAGATCATCTTGTAGAAAAAGTGGCAAGTCTTATTAATGGAAATAATGTAATTGGATTATTTGAAGGAAAAATGGAATTTGGTCCTCGAGCATTAGGAAATAGGAGTATTATTGCTGACGCTCGAGTGAAGGAAAATTGGCAAAAAGTTAATTTAAAAATTAAATTTAGAGAAAGTTTTAGGCCATTTGCGCCGACTGTTCTTGAAGATCAGGCATATGAGTATTTTGATCTTAATGTTTCGTCTCCTTATATGCTTTTAGTTGCACAAACAAAAAAGAATATAGTTCCAGCGATAACCCATGTTGATGGTTCAGCAAGAATACAAACAGTTAGTAAAGAACAAAATCTTCTTTATTATAAAATTATTAATCAATTTTATAAAAATTCAGGATGCGCAGTTATTATAAATACATCATTTAATGTTCGCGGAGAGCCAATTGTAGAAAGTCCAGAAAATGCATTTAATTGTTTTGTTAATACAGAAATGGATTATTTGGTGATGGGTAATTTTATTATTTCAAAAAAAGACAATGATTTATTGTCTAAATATTCTGAAAAAGAAAAATATTTGGAAAAATTTGAGCTGGATTAGATAGTTATTTTTGAATATGATATACTTTATAAGTATTTATGTTTATAAATAAAAAATGTTTAAAAAATTTTTACAATTTATTGTTTTGTGTTTAATTACTTTAGTGGCAGGTGAAATAGCGCTAAGATATATACCATCAAATATACAATATCCGCTAAGAATTCAGTTTAGCAATACAGATGGTATTGGAGTTGTGCATCCAAGTAATATAAGCGTGACTAATAGAAGTCAGTGTTTTAATTCTGTAAGTTATTCAACAAATAAATGGGGCATGCATGATAAAGATAGAACTCTTGAAAAAAAAGAAGGAGTATATCGTGTTGCAATGATAGGTGATTCAATGCTTGATGCTGAACAAGTTAATAATGAAGAAGTTATTAATCGGTTGCTTGATGAAAAATTTGCTGGGAAAGCAGAATTTTTGAATTTTGGCATGAATGCAATAGGCACAATGCAAGCTAATTTATTATACGAGAAAAAAGTAAGGAATTTTAACCCAGATATGGTTTTGCTAATGTTTTATACAGAAAACGATATAGCAAATAATTCAGTGTCTTTAGAGGCTTTTATATTTAATGGGGAACCATTTTTAACTTATAGAAACGAAGATGGAAGTCCTCATTCTGTAATTAATTTTAATTTTAAAAAAGAAGTTAAACAATTTCTTAATAAAAATTTTGCGCTTTTTAGATTAGTTCGGGAAGTGCAAACAAAGATAAAATTCAAGGCAAATACACCACAGACTGATGATGTAAATAATGAAGATAAAAAATTATCAAATCAATCTGAGGCAATTGATTTGGCATCTTTAAGACAAGGTAGGGGCGCTAATATACGCACAGAAGTATTTATTGTTCCTCCTGATGATGAATGGGAGCAAGCATGGATGTCTACCAAAAAAGAGCTTTTAGATTTAAAAGCTCAAGTAGAAAAAGATGGCGCACGCCTTGTTGTTGTGTTAGTACCAAGTGTAATGGAATTTGACCCAAGGACAAGTGAATTTATTTCAGACGAAGTTTTTGATATTATAAAAGGCGAGCGTTCTGTTGATATAATGTATCCAAATAAAAGAATAAACGAAATTTTAACTGAAAATAATTTTGATTATATTGATTTGTACCCATTAATGAAAGAATACCTTGATGAAAATAACATAGGATATCCATATTTCAGTTTTGATTGTAATAGTCACTGGAGTACGCTTGGTCATGAAGTGTCAGCAGATAAAATATATAATATACTTAAGCAAGAATATATTAGTATTTAAATTATGTTAAATTTGTTAAAAAATATTTTATCTTTTTTATGGGTTTCTAAAAAATGGTATTTATTTCCTCTTGTTTTTATTTTAGTTTTATTTGGTTTAGTAATGGTATTTGCTCAAGGATCTGCTTTAGCGCCATTTATTTACGCTATTTTTTAATTTGTTCTAAGTTTAATTTTTTTGCAAGTAAATCTGCGAGTGGCTCAACGCCCTTTCTTTTTTTGTCTAAATCCCATTCATCTTCCCATAACTTTATTAAGTCAACAGGCACTGAATCTTCTAAGATGGCATTTAAGAAAATTAAAAGCTCTTCTTCGTTGTGTTTAAAATTTTCCAACTGATCTTTTATCATATATGGAAGTTTTTCTATTTCTGAACATCTTTTAACTGTAGATAATTTATTATAAAAAACTTCACCAAATGTAATTACTGGTTTTTTAAGTAGAATTGCCTCCCATCCCGCAGTTCCTGTAATTGTTGTGATAAGTTTTGATTTTTTAATTATAGAAAAACTATCTATTTTATGGTCTATTAGTTTAACATTTGGGATTTTTTTAATTTCTTTATAAAAATTTTTTGCTCTATGCCCAACCATTAAAGGATGCTCTTTTACATATAGTTTGTAATGTATTGGTAGCGATCTTGCTATATGTTTTATAGTTTCTATTTGATTTATAAAGAAAGGCGCGTGTAATAAAATTGAAATTTCAGGTTCAAGATGAAGTGGATAGAAAGCAAAATCTTCGTTTTCATTAAAAGAATCATATATTTTTTCAGTTATTATTATATTGCGTATTTTTCTTTTAATTCTGTCAACAACATAGTAACAAGGATTCATGTCATAAGTGTAATCTTTAAATTTTATTTGTTTTGGATATTTAATAAGTATTTTTATATACCAAGAAATAGATTTGTATATTTTTTTTGTAAGTAATAATTTTTGCTTTAAATTTGTATTTAAAAATATTGGATTAATCTTTGTGTGATAAGTTTTTGGTTTTTCTCTAAAATTAGTTAAGAATTTTTTTGCTTTTTCTATATTTTCTGTATTTTTTGTTTTTTTCCATTGATCTAATTTCTTGTCAGCAAATGTAAAGCTATAATAATTTTCTATTATAATTTGTCTTCCATCTGTACAAGATGGTGTTAGAAAAAATGTTTTTATGCCCATTTTTTTTGCTATATTATATAATAGAAGACTACCAACATTCCCAACAACAGAACAAAATAAAAAATCAGGTTTTTCTTTATTAAGCATTTCAATAATAGATTTTGCATGAATTTGAACAATTTTTAGCATCTCTTCGTGTGTATATTTTGAATTGTTATATGGATATTCTCTAATAGGAATGTTGCTCATTATAACTCTGTCTATCATTATATATGGCCATAAATTTGGAATTCCAAATTCTTTTTCTAAATAAGAAAGATATTTAAGATCAATTTTTTCTTTTTTGTATTTTTTATGAATATTTTCATCAAGTAAAAGAGTGCTATATTGTATATCTTTTTGTTCAATTAAGAAGTCATAACTAGAGCGCATCAAAACATATCCACAGAAATCTGTTAATCCATATTTTTCTTTTAGTGCTAACGCAATATAGTGTCCAATATACGCAAATCGCCTTTGCAATAATAAACATGCTTTCATATAAAAATATTTTAGAAACTGTTGAATTTTATTTGATTTTTTGTTCTATTTATAATATTATAATAATTGTATCTATGGTTTGAGTCAAGTAAAATTATTATATTATGATACAATCATTAAATTTATCTAAATTAATTTCTTTTGTCTCAAAACAAATAAGCAATTTGTTTCCAGATTGTGAAACAAAAGAAAGTCACCTAGATTTTTTTATCAAAAAAGCAATCAAAAGAGTTGAGTATTGTTTTAGTAAGATTAATATAAAATATTTTAATGATGGAAAAAATATTTATTTTAATCATTTGAATTCAGATCAATATGCTTCTTTTTTATATTATTTATCAAATACTATATGGGAAGAGTCCAAAGATGAAAAATTAGCAAGCAAAGTATATTATTTGAATAAAGCATTGCATGCGGTTGATATTTTTTATGAAGTAGAATTGCCTGATATATTTCTTCTTACGCATCCTGTTGGAACTGTTTTAGGAAGAGGGAAATACAGTAATTATTTTGTTGCGTATCAAAGGGTAACAGTTGGTTCAAACATGAAATCAGAATATCCAACAATAGGTAAAGGAGTTGCAATGTATGGAGGAAGCGCTTTAATTGGAAATTGCGTAGTATCTAATAATTGTTTAATTTCAATCGGAACAATTGTAATGGATACAAATATTCCACCAGAAATGGTTGTATTTGGAAAATATCCTGATATTAAATGGAAGAAAACAAAAAAAAGCGTTATTGAAAGATATTTTTTTAACTAATAATTAAACAAAATTATTATGAAAAGATGTACTAAATGCGTAATGTTAGAGACGCAAGAAATGATTGATTTTGATAAAGATGGCGTATGTGCTACATGTAGGCAAATTGAATACAAACAAGAAAAAATTGATTGGGATAAGCGGGAAAAAGAATTTGTTGAACTTATTGGTGAATTTAGAGGTAAAAGTGATTACGACTGTATTCTTCCTTTTAGCGGAGGCAAAGACAGTACTTTTACTGCGTGGGCTTTAGTTAAAAAATTTAATTTAAAACCATTGATTGTCAGTTTTGACCATGGTTTTTTTCGACCTAATGTTTTGAAATATACAGAGAGAACCATAAAAAAACTAGGCATAGATTATATAAGATTCAAGCCTGATTGGCAGACAGTAAAAAAGACAATGCGTGTTTCTTTTGAAAGAAAAGGAGATATATGGTGGCATTCTCATTGTGGAATTTATGCATATCCTATGCAAGTTGCTTTAAAATACAAAATCCCTTTAATTATTTGGGGTGAGCCAACAAGCGAGTATGTTAGTTATTATAGCTATGAAGAAAATGAACAAGTAGATGAAAAAAGATTTAATCGTTTCGTTAATATGGGAATTAGCGCAGAAGATATGACTGGTATGATTGGAGAAGGAATTAGTTTGCGTAATCTTAGTCCATTTATATACCCAAAATTAAAAGATCTGAAATCAATTAACTGTCGTTCAATATGCTTAGGGAGCTATATACCATGGGATACAAAAAAACAGTCAGAACTTATTCGAGATGAGCTCGGATGGGAAGGAGATAGAGTGGAAGGTATTCCATATGATAGATATTGGTATGAAAAAATAGAAGATGCCTTTCAAGGAATACAGGACTATCTCAAATGGATAAAACGCGGAATGTCGCGCATGACTCATTTGGCTTCTATTGATATTAGAAATAATAGAATGACAAGAGAAGAGGGGTTGAAATTAATTGAACAATACGAAGGATATAGGCCAGCGAGTTTAGATGTCTTTTTGCGCGCGCTTAATATGAAAGAGGAAGAGTTTAATAGAATTGCGCTTAGTCATGTTATAAGCCCGCATGTTGCGCCTGATTTAAGCAAGGTAAAGCGAGGCGAAGAGCTACCTGATCAGAAATTATGGACCATTAATAATGACTTGGATTAAATATGGTTGTAATTATTGATTATGGTTTGGGAAATTTATTTTCTGTTGCAAAAGCATTTGAAATCATTGGGTCTGATGTTCTTATTACAAATAATTTAGATAAAATAAAGCAATCTGATAGATTGGTATTGCCTGGTGTGGGCGCATTTGAGGATGGAATTAAATATTTACAGCAAAAAGGTCTAGATAAACAGATTAGAGAAGAAGTTTTGGTTAAAAAGAAGCCTATTTTAGGAATATGCCTTGGTTTGCAATTATTAGCTGATGTTAGTTTTGAGTATGGTAATCACAAAGGATTGGGTTTTATAAAGGGTAAGGTTAAAAAATTAGATGTCAATAAATTTAATTTAAAAGTTCCTCATATAGGATGGAATAATATAGAAATAAAGAAACAAACCCCTTTGTTTAAAGGAATTGTCTCTGGAGAAGATTTTTATTTTGTTCATAGCTATAATCTTCATTGTTTAGATAATTCTGATTTAGTTGCAGTTTCTTCTTATGGTGAACAAATAACTGCAGCAATACAAAAAGATAATATCTTTGCAACGCAGTTTCATCCGGAAAAAAGTCAAGATATGGGATTGAAATTTTTAGAGAATTTTATTAAATGGAATCCTTAATATGGTAAAGAGCAGAGTAATTCCATCATTGCTTTTAAAGAATGGCAGATTGATAAAAACTAAACAATTTGGAGAATATAGAGATGTTGGAAATCCACGCACAATAGCAAAGATTTATGATGCGCAACGAGCTGATGAATTGATTTTTTTAGATATTACAGCATCAATAGAGAAAAGACATTTTTTAATTGACATTCTTACTTCTGTTGCGGAAGAATGTTTTATGCCATTATGTGCTGGTGGAGGAATAAGAAATTTTGATCAAGCAAGAGAAGTATTAAAAAGTGGTGCTGACAAGATTGCGATTAATACCAAAGCAATAGAGAATCCAAATTTTATTACTGAGATATCTAAAAAATTTGGAAAATCAACAATTGTTGTGTCAATAGATTATAAAAAAAATTCATCAGGAAAAAATGAAGTATTTATAGATAGAGGTACAAAATCTACTGGTTTAGATCCAATTGAATGGTCAAAAGAGGTTGAAAAAATGGAAGCTGGAGAAATATTATTAACTTGTATAGATAAAGAAGGCACAATGAATGGATACGATTTAGAAATAATACAAAAGGTGTCTGACTCAGTTTCAATTCCAGTTATTGCATCAGGCGGAGTTGGAACAATTCAGGATATTGTTGATGGAATTTTTATTGGTCATGCTTCAGCAGTTTCAATGGGTAGTATATTGCATTTTACAGATCAAAATATTTTTAAAATACACTCACATATGCATGAGAAAGGGTTATTAGTAAGACGATAATATATGAATATTTTAGCAATAATTCCTGCGCGATCAGGAAGTAAAGGAATAAAAAATAAGAATATTAGATTGTTTAATAATTTGCCACTTATAGCACATACAATTTTATGCACCAAAAAATCAAAAAATATTACAAGAATAATTGTTTCTACTGACAGTAATGATATTGCTGATATTTCTTGTAAATATGGCGCTGAAGTTCCTTTTTTGCGCCCAAAAAAGTTATCTCAAGACAGTAGTAGTATTATTGGTGTAGTAGAACATGTTTTGCGCGAACTGAGAGATACTGAGGGATATGTTCCTGATAATATAATGCTTTTGCAACCAACTTCGCCTTTGCGAAACACAAATGATATTAATAAATCAATATTATTATTTAAACAAAAAAAAGCTGATGCAGTAGTAAGTATATGTGGAACTGAAAATCTTTTATTTAATAAAGATAAAAAAAATCAGATAAAAGTTTTAAATAAAGAATTTCTTAATAATTCAAATAGACAAAAGCTTGAAAAAATGTATAAACTTGATGGATCCATGATTTTTCTTATTAAAACATCGGTTTTTTTAAAAAATAGATCTTTTTTTACAGGAAAATTGTTTGGATATGAGATTGAAAGATGGAGGGCAATAGATTTGGATGAGCCACAGGATTTTGTTATAGGAGAATTAATACATAAAAATATAAGAAAAATAGAAAGTTGTATTAAAAATTTTAAATAGAATTATATGAATAAATTAAAATTTTTAATTATTGGATTAGGTTCAATGGGAAAAAGAAGAATACGCAATCTTTTGTTTAATAAGATTGATAAGAATTTTATTTTTGGATTTGATACTGACATTAAAAAATGCAAAGAAACTGAAAAGAAATATAAAATTGTTTCTTTTTCAAATTTTAAAAAAGCAGATAATTCAGTTTTGCCAGATGTTTATATTATTTCAACACCACCAGAGCATCATTCTAGATATTTTCTTCAAGCAGCAAAGAAAAAAAAGCATTTTTTTGTTGAAGTAACTACAACTGATAAAGGGTACAAGGATCTTAAACATTTTTTAGATAAGTCATTTGTTGCAGTGCCTTCGTGTACATATAGATATCATCCAGCAGTAGTTAAAATAAATGAGTTGATAAAATCAAAAAAAATTGGAAAAATTCTATTTTATAATTATCAGCTTGGGCAGTATTTGCCTGATTGGCATCCATGGGAAGATTATAGAAAAGTATATTTTTCAAAAAAAGAGACAGGTGGGTGCATGGAAATGTTTCCTTATGAACTTATTTGGATTAATATGGTTGTTAATTCAGGAGTGGAAAAAATTTTAGGAGTCACAGAAAAAATTTCTGATCTTGAAATAACAGCTGATGATTACTATTCAGCGCTTTTGCTTCACAAAAATGGCATTCGTGGAAATATTACAATTGATTTACTGTCTAGATCTCCAAAAAGAACATTGCGTATTGTTGGATCAGATGGAATTTTAGATTGGGAATGGCAGGAAAATTTAATAAAACTATATTCTGCAAAAAAACGAAAATGGATTATGATATCATTGAATCATGATAATGCAGAAAAAAATTATATAAATACAGAAGATATGTATAATTATGAGATAAAAGATTTTTTAAAAGCAATAACTGGAAAACAGTCTTTTCCTTATTCTTTTGATGAAGATCAAAAAATAATAAATACATTGCGCGTACTAGAAAAGAGTGCTAATATTCGTAAAATGTTAAAAGTTTAATATGCATAAGATTTCGCAAATAAACATAAAAAATAGAATAATATCAGAAAAAAGTCCGTGCTTTATCATAGCAGAAGGTGGCGTGAATCATAATGGACGGCTTGATATTGCATTGAAGATGGTTGATGTTGCGGCTGATGCAGGAGCTGATGCGATTAAATTTATGATATTTAAGGCAGGCCAGGTAGTTACAGAAAGTGTTTCAATGGCTTCATATCAAAAGAAAAATATAGGAAAATCAGGATCTCAATTTTCTTTGTTAAAAAAACTTGAATTAAAAGACGATATGTATCGTTTGATTATTGAAAGATGTAAAAAAAGAAATATTATTTTTATTTTAACTCCTCATGGTGGATTTGAATCTATTGATTTTTTTGAAAAATTAAAAATTTCTGTGTTTAAGTTTGGGTCTGGAGACTTAACCAATTTGCCTGTTTTAGAATATGCTGCAAAATTTAACAAGCCAATGATTTTAGGAACAGGAATGGCTGATATGAGTGAAGTTAAAAAAGCTGTATCTTGTATAAAAAAAGCTGGAAACAATAAAATTATTGTTTTGCATTGCACAACAAACTATCCATGTGCGTCAAAAGAAGTAAATTTGCGCGCTATGCAGAAGATGCAAAAAGAGCTTGGTGTGCTTGTTGGATATTCAGACCATACTTTAGGTTTGCAGGTTCCAATTATGGCTACAACTCTTGGAGCTTGTGTAATTGAAAAGCATTTTACTTTAGATAAAAAAATGCGTGGACCAGACCACAAAGCATCATTGGATCCAAAAGAGCTTGAAGAGATGGTTAAAAGTATTCGAAAAGTTGATACTATATTAGGAAATTCAAAAAAAGGTCCAACACTAAGCGAACTTAAGCATATTCCGCTTGTGCGTAAAAGTGTTGTTGCAAAAGAGGATATAAAAAAAGGAAATAAATTTGATTTTAATAATCTTGCAATTAAACGCCCGGGAACCGGATTAAAGCCAGAGTTTTTTTTAAATATAATTGGAAAAATATCAAAAAATAATATAAAAAAAGATACATTAATTACTAAGAAAGATTTTATAAATGTCTAAGAAAAATATTTTAATTATTACAGGAACAAGAGCTGATTTTGGTTTATTGGAGCCTACAATTTTGGAATTAAGAAAAAGCAATAAATTAGAGCCAAAGCTTTTAGTAACTGGAATGCATACTTTAAAAAAATTTGGAAGTACTGTTGGCTATATAAGAAGCAAAGGATATAAGATTGATTTTGTAGTTTCTATAGGTCCAAAAGATGACATGATTCAAAGTTTGAATAAAGAGATCAATGGAATTCATAAATATTGCAAACAAAACAAAATTGATTTTATGCTTTTATTGGGAGATAGGGATGAGATGTTAGCCGGTGCTATTGTTGCTGGACATATTGGAATTCCAATAGCACATATCCATGGCGGTGATTTAACAGGGTATGTTGTTGATGAAGCGATTAGGCATGCAATTACAAAATTTAGTAATTTACATTTTACGGCAAGTAAATCAAGTTATGGTCGTGTTATTTCGCTTTGTGAGGAGAAATGGCGTGTTTTTAATGTTGGTGCAGTTGGTTTAGATTTAGTAAAAAATACTAATTTTAAAACAAAAAAAGAATTGTCAGATGAATTTAAATTAGACAACCAAAAAAAATGGTTTATAGTTCTGCATCACCCAACACCTCTTGACCCTGAGTCACCAAAAGACCAAATTTGTCCTCTTATGAAAAGTGTAGAAGAAGAAGATTGTGAAAAAATAGTAATTTATCCTAATTCAGATACAGGAAGCAATCAATTTATTAAAGAGATAAATAAGTATAAGAATAAGAAAACTTTTTATATTTTTAAAAATTTACCTCGTGAAAGCTATTTAAGTTTTTTAAAGGTTTCAGACTTGCTTATTGGAAATTCAAGTTCAGGAATAATTGAGTCAACTTATTTTAAAATTCCAGTTATTAACATAGGGAACAGACAAAAAAATAGAGAACATGCAGAAAATGTTATTAATTCAGGGTATAATTTGAAATCTATAAAATTAGCTATTAAAAAAGCATCATCTAATTTATTTAAAGATAAATGCAACAGATCAAAGAGTCCTTATGGGTGCGGTAATGCTAGTAAGAATATTGTAAAACAAATAGAAAAAAATATTGATCGCAAGAATTTACTTTTTAAAGAATTTATAAATTAAAATATTTATGGTAAAAAAAATAATTATAGTTGGAGCAGGCCAAAATGGACAAGCAGCACAAAATATATTCTCATTAGATAAGAATAATATTTTTTTTGGTTTTTTAGATGATAATATCAAAGCAGAAGGAAAAATTTTAGGCCCTATTGAAAGTTTTACAAAGTATAAATCAGATTATTATTTTTTTATTTCAATGGGCAATAATATAATAAGAAAAAAATTTTTTAATTTATTAAAAGAAGAAGGAGTAAAATTTATTAATTCTATTCATCCAAGGTCATATATTGAAAAGGATGTTGTAATAGGTGAGAATATAATGGTAGGGGCATTTGCCTATATAAATACAAAATGCGTTATCGGAGATAATACTATTATTAATACTGGCTCTATAATAGAACATCATAGTAAAATTGGCAGTCATAGTCACATTGCTCCTGGTGTTACAACTGCAGGAGAGGTTAGTGTTGGAAATGGTGTGTTTATTGGAATTGGGTCAACTTTGCGTGATAGGATAAAAATAGGAAATAATTCTTTTTTTGGTGCAAGTTCTAATATTGTTGCACATACAGAAGAGAACGCAATGTATTATGGAAATCCTGCAAAATTTATAAAATATTTAGAATAATTTATTAAAATGAATTTTATAACAAAAAAAAATAAAAATATATTATTAATTGGTGGAACAGGTTTTATTGGTTCATATTTAACAAAAAAACTTGCAGATCAAGGTTGCGGTCAAATTTCTATTATTCATAAGAATGCTTTTAAGGAGAAAGACAAAATAAAAGATGTGAATTATTATCAAATTGATGCATCAAAGCCAACTAAAGAATATTGTGGTATTATAAATAAAGTAACTCATATTGTTTTATTGTCTCAGCCAAATATTGCGTTAATAAAAAATTTAGCTAAATTAATAAATGATTCTAATATACCAAAAAGAATCATTTACATTTCTACCTTATTATTGTATAATGATTCTCCACAACCTCAGGCAGAAAATGCGGATTTAGCCCCAAAATCCGATTATGAAGTAGAAAAATTACAAGAAGAGCAGTGTTTGTCAGGTTTTATTAATAGTAAAGATGAATTATTGACAATTGTGCGTCTTGCTAATGTTTATGGTGATATAAAGAATAAAGGAATTATTAATCATATTCTTTCTTCAATATTTTTAAATAAGCCAGTAATAATAAATGGAGATGGGCAGAGTGTGCGCGATTATCTATACATAGAAGATGCTGTTAATATGCTACAGTATATTATTAATTATAAACAAAAAGAAAAAATAGAAATTTTTAATGTTTGCAGTTCAAAAGGATATTCAGTTAATTTTTTGATAAAAAAAATAGAATCAATCATAAAAGAGCCTATAAATATAAAGTTTGGACCAGAGTTAAAAGAAAAAGAGTCAGTTATAGGAAACAATAGTAAGTTTGTTTCTCAGTTAGGTATTTCTACAAAGTATTCTTTGGAACAAGGGTTAATAAAAACTTATAATAATTATTCATTATTTTATTCAAAATAATTTTAATATGAAAAATGAATTTAAAAACAAGAGAATTTTAGTGACAGGAGGAACAGGATCTATTGGATCTGAGATTGTAAGAGAGCTTCTTAAATATGATCCATATCAAATAAGAATATTTAGTCGTGATGAATCAAAACAATTTGAGCTTGAGAAAGAGATGAGCAATCCAGATAAGATTAATTTTCTTATAGGCGATATTAGAGACAAAGATCGTTTGAATTTAGCAATGGAAAATATTGATATTGTTTTTCATACAGCAGCATTAAAGCACGTTGAGTCTTGTGAAAAAAATCCTTTTGAAGCGGTAAAGACAAATGTGCAAGGAACTCAGAATCTAATTGATTGTGCATTTAAAAATAATGTTGATAAAGTAATAGGAATTTCTACTGATAAAGCAACTGATCCAAGTAGTGTCATGGGGTGCACAAAACTTTTAGCTGAAAAAATAATGCTTGCTACTTATTTTTATAAAGGAAATAAAAAAACAAAATTTTGTTTTGTAAGGTTTGGGAATGTATTGGGTTCTCGTGGTTCTGTATTGCCATTATTTGTTAAGCAAGCAAAAAAAGGTGGTCCTATTACTGTTACAGATCCAAAAATGACAAGATTTTTTATGACTATTCCCCAGGCAGTAGGACTGATTTTTAAAGCAGCTCATTTAATGAAAGACAGAGAAATTTTTATTTTAAAGATGCCTGTCGCAAATATTAAAGATCTTTCTTTGGCTGTATCGGATATTATAAAGAAAAATAATAATTTAGATAATAAGATTCAAATAAAAATTATTGGCGCAAAAAATGGAGAGAGAACACACGAAAAGCTTCTTACTAAGGAAGAGTCAGAAGTTGCCCTTGAGACAGATGATATGTTTATAATAATACCAAATATTACTACAAAATCCGAATTAATATATAAAGGGGCGGTTAGAACAAAAACTCAAGAGTATAATTCAAGATTACAGAAAAAAATGAGTATTTCTCAAATAAAAGAAATGATTTTACCAATAATTAATTTATTAAAATGAATTTTAGGAATAGTATAATTTTTACTTTGCCTAAAGTTTTTAATAGGGCATTTGGAAAGTATAAAATACAAATTGCTATTTTATCTTTTTTAAGTTTTATAAATAGTATTTTAGAAGGAATTGGAATAAGCGCAGTTATTCCAATATTTTCTTTTGTGTCAAATGAAGGAACAAAAGGAAGTGATATTATTTCAAAAACTATTGAAAGGATTTTTAATTTTGTTCATATTGGATATAGTGTTAGAAATCTTTTAATTTTTATTGGAGTACTTTTTATATTTAAGGTTATTATAATATTTTTTACACAATATATCACAGTTAAAGTTATTGCTGATTATCAAAAAAACACAAAGACAGAAATATTTAAATCAATATTAAAATCAAATTGGCCTTATCTTTCGAAGCAAAAACTTGGTCATTTGGATCAAGTAATGACGACAAATGTAAATAATATTTCAAGTATGTTTTCTTGTTTTAGCACTTCAGTTCTTATTGTCGCGAAAATTGTAATATATTCTGTTATTGCTATAAACATATCTTTAATAGTTACTCTTTCTATGTTTGCGCTTGGCGCGTTTAGTTTTTTTATATTTAAGCCGTTGTTTTATAAAAGCAAAGAGATTTCATCAAAGTCAGAAGATTTAAATAGGATAACATCGCATTATATTAATGAAAATATACTTGGAATGAAAACAGTAAAATCAATGAATGTTGAAAAAGGCGTGCTATCTAAAATAAATAATTATTTTGATTTATCAAAAAAATTAACTCTTGATCTTGTTATAACGAAAGGAATTACTGATGTTATTTTGCAAATTATTGGAGTAGGGTTTATTCTTTCAGCATTTATATTTTTTTATAAAACCGTTGCTTTTAACTTTGCTACTTTTGCTGTTATGGTTTATGCTGTTAATCAAATATTTACGCAAATACAAGCAATGCAAGAGCAAATGCATAGGTTTGTTTCTAATTTTCCGTATTTAAATAAAGTATTTGAATATCTTGATCAATCAATTATGCATAAGGAATTAGATAAAGGAACAAGAGATTTTTCTTTTAAAGAAAAACTAGAATTCAAAAATGTTCTTTTTTATTATAACAGCAAGAATAATATTTTAAATAATATTACTTTTGAAATAAAGAAAGGCGAAATGATTGGATTAATAGGTCCGTCAGGCGCTGGAAAAACAACAATTGTTGATTTATTATTGCGGTTATATAGTCCAATAAGTGGAGAAATTTTAATTGATAATAATAGAATAGAAAAAATTAATTTAAAAAGTTGGAGAGAAAATATTGGCTATGTTTCTCAAGATATTTTTCTCATGAATGATACTATTTCTAATAATATAAGATTTTATGATTTGAGTTTGACTAATAATGAAATAGAAGATGCTGCTAAAATGGCTAATATATCTGGATTTATACAAAATCTTCCAGAAAAATATGAATCTATAATAGGAGAACGTGGTATTATGCTTTCGGGTGGTCAACGTCAAAGAATTATAATAGCAAGGGTTTTAGCAAGAAAACCTAAATTATTAATTTTAGATGAAGCAACAAGTGCCTTAGATAATGAATCAGAAATAGAGGTTCAAAAAGTAATAGAAGGACTACAAGGAAAGATTACTGTATTAGTAATTGCTCATAGATTGTCTACAATAATAAATTCTGATAGATTAATTGCACTAGAGAATGGAAAAATTATTGAATCAGGATCACCAAAAAAATTATTAAAAGAAAAAGAATCATATTTTGCCAAAGTATATAATTTAAGAATTTAGTAATTTTATGCGAATTTTTTTACTTGGATGGGATCATACTCGTGAAGACCATATAGAAGTTGCAATTGAATTACAGAATAGATCGCATGAAATTATATATTGGTCAACAACTTCAGAAAATTCCAAGATAGATAGATTAAAATTTCCTAATACTATTTTACATAGTCATTTTAACGCGTCTCAAGGAATAGCGCCGCCAAATATTGATATTTCAAAATTTATTCCTATTAGTAAGGAATTAATTGAAAGATTTCAAAAAACAGAATCATTGGTTTTATCAATGATGAATAAAAGATTTGACTGGATGTGTACTGATGAAAGAAAAAATTTATATTTTAAGATTCTTGAATATTGGAATGGAATTTTAAAAAAGTACAATCCAGATTTAATTATATTTTCAGCTATTCCTCACACTGTGTATGATTATATTGTTTATGAGCTTGCAAAAGATATTGGAATAAAGACAATTATGTTTGATAGTACTTTAATATCAGATCGATATATAGTTTTAGAAGATTTTAGAAAAGGGAGCAGATTGTTAGCAAGAGAATTAGAAAATAATAGTTTTAAAAAATATTCTTTAAATGATTTAAGTCATGATGTAAGAGAGTATTACAATAAGCAGACTAATCAGTTTTATGATTCCACTCCAGATTACACAAAAGAAGATAAAAAAAATAATACAACCCAAAAAATTTTTTTAAAGAAATTAAAAGTGATAATAGATAGTATAAAAAATGGGTCTATTATCTGGAGATTTTTTAATTATATTTTTAAATCATTTGGCGATAATATAAAAAAAGAATATTTAAGTATTCAGGTTGATCCTGATTTTTCAAAAAAATTTATATATCTTCCACTTAATTACCAGCCAGAATGCACAACAAGCCCGCAAGGAGATATATTTGTTAATCAAATATTAATGATAAAAATAATTTCCTATTCAATTCCAGATGATTGGGTTATATATATAAAAGAGCATCCAAGTCAGTGGTTCCCAAGGGGTTTAAATTTTTTTAGTTCTCGTTTTAAGGGGTATTATGAAGAAATATCTAAATTTAAAAATACTTATATTATTCCTATAAAAACTAATACTTATGAGTTAATTAATAAGTCTCAAGCAGTAGCAACAGTTACTGGAACTGCTGGATGGGAGGCAGTTTTGCGTTCAAAGCCAGCTATAATCTTTGGATATCCATGGTATCAGAATTGTCCAATTATTTTAAGAGTTCAAGATGTTGAATCATGCAAAAAAGCAATTCAGAGAATAATTAGCGGAAATATTGATAATAAAGATAAGGTTTTTAATTTTCTTAAGGCTCTTGATAATACATCGATTAAAATGTATATTAGTTCATATATAGAAAAACAGTCTATGTTAAGCAAAATAGAAAATGCAAAAAATATACTCAAAGCAATATTAAATGAAATTTATTAGATATTATATATGTTAGATGTATTAGACAATAAAACGATATTAATCACAGGAGGAACAGGTTCTTTTGGAAGAAGCTTTGTTAAATATATTTTAAGAAATGAACAAATTAAAAAGATTATTGTTTTTAGTAGGGATGAATTAAAGCAGTCATATATGCAAAAGGAGATTCATGATGAGAGATTGCGTTTTTTTATTGGAGATATTCGTGATAAAGATCGTCTTCAGCGCGCATTTAAAAAAGTAGACATTGTTGTTCATGCCGCGGCTTTAAAACAAGTTCCAACTCTTGAATATAACCCCTTTGAGGCAGTTAAGACAAATATTATTGGAACGCAGAATGTAATTGATGCAGCAATTGATCAAGGAATTCAAAAAGCAATTCTTATATCTACAGATAAATCAGTTGAGCCAATTAATTTATATGGTTCAACAAAACTTTGCGCTGAAAAACTTTTTATAAGTGGAAATTCATATGCTCCTTGCCAGACAAAATTTAGCTGTGTCAGATATGGTAATGTTATTGGAAGCAGAGGAAGTATTGTTGAAGTTTTAATGAATAAAAAACACGAAGAAAAAATCAAAATTACTGATGATAGAATGACAAGATTTTGGATAAGTTTAGAGCAAAGTTTTGCTTTAGTGCTTTTTTCTTTAAAATATATGCGCGGAGGAGAAATTTTTATTCCAAAAATTCCTAGCATGAAACTTATTGATTTAGTTGATGCTATTGCTCCTAATTGTGATTATGAAATTATAGGCATGCGACCAGGAGAAAAAATTCATGAATCACTTCTTACAAAAGAAGAGGCATCTCATTCAGTTGAATTTGATAATTACATTGTTGTGCTTCCTGAATTTAGTTTTTCAGGAGCAAATTATGATGGTTATCTAAAATCAGGAAAGAAGCTAGAAGAAGGGTTTACAATGTCAAGCAACAGTAATTCAAATTATTTAACAAAGGAAGAATTAAAAAAAATAATTAGTAATTTATAATATTTTATGGCATATAAATATTGTTCAATGTGTGGAGCTAGTCTTAAAAAGGTACAAAATGGAAATTTAGCGTGCGTAAAATGTGATTTTGTTAATTATAGAAATCCAAGACCAACCGCAACAGCTTTAGTCTTATATAAAAATAAACTTTTATTAACAAAGCGCGCTAAAGCTCCATTTAAAGGGTGGTGGGATTTGCCAGGTGGATTTATTGATAGAGGAGAGAGATCTGAAGATGCAACTATTAGAGAAATTAAAGAGGAAACTGGACTAAATATTAAAATTAAAGATATTTTAGGAATTTATCCAGATGAATATATTTATGGATCAGATTCATTTCATACATTATGCATAATATATATTGCAACATCAAAGTCTGGTTCTCTAAAAGCTTTAGATGATGTATGTGAGAGCAATTGGTTTGCAAAAAAAGATATTCCTAAAAAAATAGCTTTTAAAAGTAATCAATTAGCAATTAAAGAATTTTTAAAAATATGGAAATAAATAAGTTTGGTTCCGACTCTCGCTCGGAAGAGTCAAGCAATTTTAACTCTTCGCGCGCTCGTTTGGAAATAAAAGATTTTTCTTATTATTTTGATTTATCTAATTTTAAGCATAAGGCACTTTTTGATGAGTGCGAGTATATATTTGATTTCATCAAAAAGATAGAAGGATACGTCAATAAGAATTTAAAGCCAGAAATTTTAGGAGAAGTTATGAATGGCGCATTTGTTGGCGATAATGTTTTTCTTGGTAAAGGAAGCGTTGTTCAGCCAGGAGCTTGGATAATGGGACCTGCAATTATTGGAGAGAATTGTCAGATTCGTCATGGCGCGTTTGTTGGCGCAAATACTTTAGTAGGTGACAGAGTAGTAATAGGTCATGCTTCAGAAGTAGGGAATAGTATATTTTTAAATGAGTCTCATGCTCCTCATTTTGCGTTTGTTGGAAATAGCATTCTAGGAAATAAAGTTAATTTAGGAGCAGGAACTAAGTTATCTAATTTAAAAGTGACTATGAAAGAAATAGAGATAGAAGGAATTAAAACTGGATTAGAAAAAATTGGCGCCATCATAGGAGACAACAGCTCTCTTGGTTGCAACACGGTTTTACAGCCAGCGACTTTTGTTGGAAAAAATGTTTATTCATACCCTTTGGCTCTTATGCGAGGATTTATTCCATCAAATACAATTATAAAAGTCCGTCAACAGCAAGAAGAATCTCCTTTTGATGCTAATCGATAAATATATGATTCCGTATGGACATCAATATATTGATAATCAAGACATTAAATCAGTACTTAATGTATTAAAATCAGATTGGCTTACGCAAGGACCAAAGATTTTAGATTTTGAAAAGTCATTGGCAAAATACTGTGATGCAAAATACGCGGTTGCTGTATGTAATGGTACTATGGCTTTGCATCTTGCATATTTGGTGGCTGGATTATCAAAATTAGATGAAGTAATCACAACTCCAAATACTTTTGTTGCAACAACAAACATGATTTTGGCTGTTGGCGCTAAGCCAGTTTTTTGTGATATTCGCAATGATACTTTTAATATTGATGAAGCCAAAATTGAGAATTTTATAACAAAAAAGACAAAAGCAATTGTTCCTGTTCATTTTGCTGGTCATCCATGCGAGATGGAAGTGATTCAAAAAATAGCAAAACGCCACAAATTAATTGTTATAGAGGATGCATGCCATGCCTTGGGTGCTCAATATAAAGGTAGTAATATAGGATCTTGTAAATATTCAGACATGACTATCTTTAGTTTTCATCCAGTTAAATCAATAACAACAGCAGAGGGAGGCGCTATTTTGACAAACAATAAAAATATATATCAGAAACTTTTACTTCTAAGATCACATGGAATAGAAAAAGATAAAAAAGGTTTTAATGTGATGACTGAGTTGGGCTTTAATTATCGCTTATCTGATATAAGCGCATCATTAGGACTAAGCCAGCTTAAGAAGCTTGATTCATTTATAAAGAAGCGTCATGAAGTTGTTAGGTGGTATAAAAAGGAATTGTCTAATGTAAAAGAAATAATTTTACCAAAAGAACTACCTAGATTAAAAAGTTCGTGGCATATTTATGTTATAATAACAAAAAGAAAAAAAAATAGGATTCCATTGTATTTATATTTAAAGAAACATAATATTGGAGTTAATTTTCATTACCCTTGTATTTATGAACACCCATATTATAAAAAAAATGGGTTTAAAAAAAATAGGTGCCTAAATGCTGAAATATATTCAAAAACAGCTATTACTTTGCCTTTGCATGTTTTAATAAAAAAAGAAGATATTAAATTTATTTCTAAAATAATAAGAAGTTTTTTTGAAGCATAATTTAATATGTCAATTGATATTATATATAAGGAACAGAATGAAGATTTATTTTGGAAATATTGGAATCAAATAACAAAAAAAGCAAGTTACGCATATTTTCAAAATACTATAAAAATTTATTTACTTACTTTAAAAAATAAACTTATGGTTGATAAGAGTTTTATTTATTTAGAAAATAAAATTCCTTTAGCTGCTGTTTTTTTACCTATTGAAAAACAAAAAAATAATATTTCAATAAGTTTAAATAATAATTTTATACCATCTCCAATTTTTGATGCAAGCGTGAGCAAAAAAGTATTCCTTCTTATAGAAAAAATTTCCCAAGAAATTAAAGTTAAAAAAATAATGTTTGCAATAGATCCATTGGGTCCTGCTTTATATAATTATCTTCAAAAGTATGGTTTTATAGATTCATCAATTTTGTCTTATGTTATAGATTTAAATGGTGTAGATTTATTAAGTTTATGTAGAAAAGGAAATAGAAATGAGATTAAAAAAATATTAACCTGTAATGATTATTCTTTATTTTACATAGACAAAAAAAAACCTAATTATGTAATATTTAAAGATTATATTAAATTACACCATTTATGTTCTGGAAAAAAGACAAGACCAGATGAATCTTTTGATTTGCAATTTGATAATTTAAAAAAAGGAAATGGTGTTCTTTTTGGGCTAAGCTTTAAAAAGAAAAATTTAGGGTTTGTGTATTTTGAATTTAATCAAGAAAATGCAATATATTATTCAGGATCAGATGACCCAAAATATAATTTTTTGCCTTTATATCATGTATTAATATACTCAGCAATGAAATATTTAAAAAAACACGGAATAAAATATATAGACACTGGGCAACCTTCCAGCCCATCTGCGCAATTTGGATATACTCCAGACAAAAAACAGCTTAATATTGCGTTATTTAAGAGAGGATTTCCAGGAGATTATAAAAATTACTACAGAGGTATTAAATATTTTTCTAAGGACTTATTTAAAGAAGATATGGATATTTTTATGAAAAATTATTTAAATCAAATTAATTATGAATAAATCCCCACTTGCTTTATTTGGCGGAAAGCCTGTATTAAAAAATCCATTTAGTATTATTAGCTCAATAGGAAAAGAAGAGAGAAATGCCGTTAAGTCAGTTATGTGCACAGGCGTAATTTCTGATTTTATTGGAAGGGCCGGAGAAAAATTTTTTGGTGGAAAAGAAGTAAAAAAGTTTGAATCTGCTATATGTAAAATATTTAAAATTAAATATGCCGTGAGTTTTAATTCAGCTAGCACAGCCCTTAATTCTTCTTTGATTGCTCTTGGAATTGGGCCTGGAGACGAAGTTATAACAACTCCATTTACCATGTCCGCGACTGCGACCGCGATACTTCAGAATAACGCAATCCCAATATTTGCAGATATTGACCCAGAAACATTTTGTATAGATCCAAGATCAATTGAAAAAAAAATAACAAAGAAAACCAAGGCAATAATAGCTGTAAATATTTTTGGCAATAGCGCGGATTATAAAAAAATTATACCTCTTGCCAAAAAGCATAATTTAAAAATTATTGAAGATAATGCACAATCAATTGGCGCTAAATACAATGATAAATATTTAGGGACTATAGGTGATATAGGAGTATTTAGCTTTAATGCGAATAAAGCGCTTCAATGTGGAGAAGGGGGCGTTCTTGTTACAAATAATAAAAGAATTGCGTTTCGTGCGCAATTAGCAAGAAATCACGGTGAAGCGGTAATAGATGATATGGATAAAGTTGTTCAACAAGAAGATATTTCTGGAAATAATTTTAGATTGACTGAATTGCATGCGGTAATAGCCCTAGAACAATTAAAAAAGATGAATTCAATTAATAAGCGCAAAATAGAATTAGCAAACTATTTGACAAAAAAAATATTAAATTATTCATGGATTATTCCATGTGTTGTTCAGAGCGATCGAGTCCATGTTTATTTTACTTATCCATTAAAATTTTTAAATGATGTGGCAGGTATTTCTAGATCAACATTCGAGCGAGCAATGTTTGCCGAAGGATTCCCTTTAAATAAAGGATATGTAAAGCCAATATATTTAATGTCAATTTATCAAAGAAGGAAAATTTATAAAAATAGTTTATTTCCTTTTGTTTCAAAAGAGTTTAATACAAATATTTCATACAAAAAAGGAATATGTCCTGTTGCTGAAGTGATGTTTGAAAAAGAATTACTTTTGAGTCCAATATGCTCATGCGCTCGTTCTAAAAGAGATATTGATTTATTTGTAAGCGCAATAAATAAAATAGACAAATATATGCCATGTTTGATACAATATGAAAAGTCGCTTAAGCGCGTTTAGGTAAAAAATATGGTATACAAAGAAACGAAAATTGTTGCAATTATTCAAGCCAGAATTGGGTCAAAGCGATTACCCAGAAAAATTTTAAAAAAAATTGGCAATAGAACTATTTTTGAGTGGATTTATTATAGACTTATGTTCTGTAATAAATTAGATCAAATAGTATTAAGCACCTCAGATAGCATAGAAAATAAAGTTTTGATAGATATTGCGCAAAAGCATGGATTAAAGCATTATGCTGGCAGTGAAATAGATCTTGTTGATAGAATGTATAAAACTGCGAAAAAATTTAATGCAAGCGCAATAGTTAGAATAACCGGAGATTGTCCTCTTGTGGATCCATTTATAGTTGATTCTCTTATTCTGAAATATTTATCAAAACAGCCAATTGATTATGCAAGTAATAGTTTTCCTCCTACTTTTCCAGATGGAATGGATGTTGAGATTATTTCTTTTAAAACCTTGGAAAGATTATTTAATGAAGTTAAAGATCCTTTGTATCGCGAATGGATTACTATTACAATAATGAAGAATCCGGAAAAGTTCAAAATTTTTAATATGACGCAAAATACAGATATGTCTAATTTTAGGCTTACTGTTGATTATTCTGAAGATTTTGAATTAATAAAAAAGATTATCAATAGTATGCATGAAGAAGGTAATATATTTTATTTAAGTGATATTATTAAGTTTTTAAAAGAAAATCCAGAGCTTATTTTGATAAATAAAAATAGAGTTGATTCAATAGTCATTAATAATATAAGAAGTAAATCTTTCGCTGATGCGAAAAATATTTAATAAATTAAAAAATATGCAACATAATTTTTTAGAAGGACAAAGAGTTTTTTTTAGACCATATTACGAAGATGACTTGAATTTTATTTTTGAATGGTTTAACGATCCTGTTGTAACACATTATATGTTTACCGGCCAAAAGCCAAAGACAAAAGATTCTATAAGAGAGACAATAATGCAAGATATTTTATCTGAAAGAAATGTGGTTTTTATGATTGTTGATAAAAATAGTTCAGAAACAATTGGTACTGTTGGTCTCTATGATATTCATTCAACTGCGCTTAAAGCTGAGATGAGAATTATCATTGGAAATAAAGAATATTGGGGAAAAGGGTATGGCACAGAGATTACTGAATTAATAACTTATTATGGTTTTGATCGTTTAAATTTAAATAGAATATATCTTGGAGTGACAGGTGAAAATAAAGGCGGTGCGCGCGCTTATCAGAAGGCAGGATATATTTTTGAAGGCATATTAAAGCAGGATATATATCGAAATAGTCAATACTATGATTCAATACGAATGGCAATATTGCGAAAAGAATATTATGAAAAATATTATATAATCCATAAAAATAAATTTTCTATAACTTATGAAAAAAAATAAATTTAAAGCAGCTGTTATAGGAGTTGGAAATATTGGCGCAGATGAAGGAAAATTTAGTAAAGAAGTAAGTCCTGGAACTCATGCTGGATCTTATAATATTAATATTGATACTGAATTATCTGCTTTTGTTGATGTTAATAAAAAAAATCTTAAATCAGCATGTATTTTTTTTCCTGGAGTCAAATCTTTTTCTTCAATAAAGGAAATGATGAAAAAAGAAAAGCCTGATATTGTATCAATTTCAACGCCAACAAAATTTCATTGTGAAAATGTTTTAGAGGTGGCTAAATTTGGTTGTAAAGCAATTATTTGTGAAAAGCCAATTGCATATTTAATAAAAGACGCAAAAAAAATGATTAGTGTATGTAAAGATAAAAAAATAAAATTATTTGTAAATCATCAACGCCATTTTGATCCATTGCTTCAAAAATGGGGGATTAAAATTCAAAAAGATAAATGCTTGGGAGAGTTATATCAGGGTCACGCCTATTATTATAATGGATTATATAATAATGGTACTCATTTGGTTGATTTATTAAGCATGTTTGTTGGAAAGATTGTAAGCGTTGAGGGGATATACAATAAAAAAACATCATCAAATAAAAATGATTTAAATATAGATGGTTTTTTATTTTTTAAAAATGGTGCAATTGTTTCTTTGCATTCATTAAGCAAAAACTATGGTTATTTTTCTTTTTCTATTTTTGGAGAAAAAGGAATGATTGAAGTGTCTAATTTAGGGTATCAAATTAAATTTGTAAAAAAAGTAAAAAATAAAAACTATAAAGGATTTTATTCTCTTTCTTCTAATGCTTTAATAGAAGGAAAAGAAAGGAGTATGTTTATTGGAACAATAATTCATGTAGTTTCTTGTTTACTTGGAAAAGTTAAGCCAATAAATACAGGAGAGGATGGTTTATATGTTTTAATGGTACTTGATGCTTTAAATAATAGCGCGCGTTTTGGCGGAAAAAAAGTTTTTTTAAAAAATTTATAATTTATTGTATGAAACCAAAAAAAGGCATTGCTTTATGGAACAAGGCAAAAAGAATTATTCCAGGTGGATCCCAACTTCTTTCAAAGAGATCTGAACTTTTTTTACCAAATCAATGGCCTTCTTATTTTAGTAAAGCATCTGGAATTGAAGTTTGGGATTTGG
>Ga0210057_1001045_pt1 | contig 43379 bp, 54 predicted proteins | sample CryGeyCG2114_010_2_FD_183968 | JGI IMG/M metagenome (GOLD analysis project Ga0210057, IMG submission 183968) | Groundwater microbial communities from aquifer - Crystal Geyser CG10_big_fil_rev_8/21/14_0.10 (SPAdes) (version 2) | ecosystem: Environmental > Aquatic > Deep subsurface > Groundwater ...
CCCCAACCTCATCCAAATCCAACCCTTAGGCAAATCATAAGGAATTTCATCATCGCTAATTACAGGCAGTTCTTTTCCTTTCTTAATTTTTCCTTCTTTAATCAGATTTTCTTTTTCCTTTTTAATTTTCCTTAATAATTCTTTTGCTGGTTCGTCTTCTTTGTTTTGTGGAACAAGTTTTCCAGAAACAGCTTCGGAAAGGATTGATTGGCGGAGAGAGGAGAGGATGGCTTTGTCGTGGGAGACGTTTTTGGATAATTCTTCTTTATTTTCTAAGAATTTTTCTATTTTATTTATTTCTTCTTTAAGATTTTTGTCAAAAATATTATCTATTATCTTTTTTTGTTCCTCAATAGAACAATAAGGGATTATTAATTTTTTTAATTTTTCAGCATTAACGTTTGGAATTGCGGTTCCAGTTTGCATTTCTATTACTTGGCTCCAAAAAACGTAACTATTCAAAAAAATATAAAGATATTCGGGAAGAAGTAATTTTTCATTAACCTCTAATCTTATAAGATAACTTGCAAAAACAGCATTATCTGGAACCTCTTTTATCAAAAAACTTTTATTATTTCCAGTTCTTGCTATAACAATATCTTTTTCTTTTAACAAATATTTTTCACAATTACCATCGCAAAACGGCACATTTTCCCAATTAACTTTTCCACTCTTTAAATCAGTTATTCTTAATAATTTATACATCCCAAATTCACTTGCTGAAGCAGTAAATCCATATTGAGTTTTTTCAAGAAGTTGTTTTAATTCTTTTACTTCTTTAAATTTGCTTAAAACATCTTTTATTATAAGAGTATTTCTTATTTGAAAAGATAAATCATCTGGGGATTTTATCCAAGTTAAAGGCATAAAATCAATTTTCATTTTTTATTTTCAATCCTCTTTTCAATTTTTTCTGCAAGTTCACTTCTTTCAGGATCTCTTTTCATATAAAATGAGATAAAACCTGTTTGTCCAATACCATAAGTTCCACATCTTCTCAAAAAAGGGGATATTTTTTCGTGAAATATCTCTGTTCCTTCTGGAAAATTTCTTAGAAAACTATGAATTGCTCCAGCGATAAAATCAATTATTTGGATTCCTGCAGAAAATTGTGAGATATCAAAAGATAAAGAATCTTTAATTTTTTTATAATTTTCAATAAATTTTGCTTCCAAAAAAATGTTAGTATAAGCCTCGCATAGAGTTTCTTTTATAGAAGTATCATCATAAAAAATAACTCCTCCTTTTGCTCCAGCATCTTCTAAATCCATTTCTGCACGCATCATAAGACATTTCATAAAGTCTTTTTCAACTTCTTCCTGGTTTTTGAAAGGGTCTTTGAAAAATTTTGTATAAATATTGATTATTTTTATAGAAAAATCTCCTGCCAAACTTATTGATTGTTTTATAAATTCCAATAAATTATCATAAGGGATGTCCTTAAATGAGTCCACAATTCCTTGAAATTTCGTTTCTTTCCCTTTCTGATATCTTTTTATTTGATATAAATTATTATATTTAAGTTCATGATTTCTTGGAATTCCAAAAGTATCCTTTAGTTTTAAAAATTCGGACACCAATTTTTGATAATCCTCAACGGAAATAATAAATGCACTTCTTAGATAAAAATTGCCTTGCATAAATCTTCCAGATTCATCAGAGAATATATAATAATTACTCATTTTTTTTATACCTCTTCTTACAATTTGGACATTCAAATAAATTATTTCTTAAAAAAATAAATAGAGAGATAGAATTTCCCGTAAAATATATCCATAAAATAAAAGTTATCCAATTTGGAACTATAAATCCAAAATAATTATTAAAATTGTAATGAACAAATAATAAAGTTAATGAACAAATCATTAATCCAAGGGAACTTCCTTTAACAAAAGGTTTTACTGTTTTTTCAATATCAAAATCAAGACTCATTTTTCCGCCCCACAATGTGGACATCTCTCTTGACCAGACGGAAAACTTTTTCCACATCTTTTACATTTACTTTCGGGGAATAAAATATTCAATAAAATAAAACCTCCAATAAGCCCCAACCCGATTTTTATTGCTTTGTCTAGATCATCTCCCATATCTAAACCTCCCCCTTTATCTTCTCAATCAACCTCTTGCTTTCATCAAAACTCTTTTCTAATCTTTCTAAAATTTCTTTACTGCTTAAATTCTCTTCTTCAACTTTTCCATTTGGATTATTTATGTCTAGATTAAAATTTCTTTTTACGATGTCTTCAAAAGAAACCTTCCAGCAATTTTTTTCAAACTTCTTATCATCTCTATTATTCCACCATTCTTTTTCTAAATCAAATTCTTTTATATGAATTGGTTTTCCTTTATTGTAAGTTTTATAGCTATCAGGCAAAGGATGTTCGAAATACCAAATTTCTTTTGTTTGTTTTCCTTTTTCAAAAAATAATAAATTTGTTCTAATTCCTGTATAAGGATTGAAAACCCCATTAGGCAATCTAACAATTGTATGAAGATTAAATTCAGAAAGTAATTTCTCTTTTATTCTTGTTTTAACACCCTCACCAAACAAAAACCCATCAGGCAAGACTAATCCACATCTTCCTTCATCTCTTAATAATTTCATAATCAAAATCAAAAATAAATCAGCAGTCTCTCTTGTCTGAAATTCTGAAGGAAAATTCTTTTCAATTCCATCTTCCTCTGCTCCTCCAAAAGGAGGATTTGTAACAACAACATCAACCATATCTTTTGAAGAATATTCTCTCAAGGGTTTAGATAAAGAATTATCATGCTTAACATTTGGTTCTTCAATATCATGCAAAATTAAATTTGTCATACAAAGCAAATGAGGAAGAGATTTTTTCTCAACACCCCTAATATTTTTACCTAAAATATCAAGCTCTTCAACATTCTTAATTCCCTTTTTTATATTTTCAATAGAAGAAACCAAAAAACCCCCTGTTCCGCAAGCAGGATCTAAAACAATATCTCCTAATTTTGGATTAACCATATCTACAATAAACTGAGTAACTGCCCTTGGAGTATAAAATTCTCCAGCACTTCCAGCATTCTGCAATTCTTTCAAAATTGTTTCATAAATTTCATTAAATAAATGTCTATCTTTAGAAGAAGTAAAGTCAATCTTATTAATCTCATTAATAACCTGCCTCATCAAAACCCCGCTTTTCATATAAGTATTAGTCTCTTCAAAAACCTGCTTTACAATCATTGCTTTCTTATTCTCAAAATCAATCAAACCTTTGAGTTTTACAAAAACTTCATTATTAACAAAATTATACAACTCATCTCCTGTAATTCCTTCTTCATCTGAAGCCCAATTTCTCCATCTAACCTCTTCAGGCAAAGGAGATTTATATTGGGAGTTCTCTGCTTCTTTCTCTTCTTCCATAGAATCAAAAACTTTAAGAAAAATCATCCATGTCATTTCAGAAATTCTCTGAGCATCCCCATCAACTCCAGAATCCTTTCTCATAATATTTCTAACACTATGAACTATATTTTGAACCGACATAAAATCTCAAAGAATCATCACTTTTTATGGATTTCTAATAACCCCCACACCCTCCAAACCCTTCTCTCAAAAACTCCTCGCATATTACTTCTCTCCTTCTTCAATTTTATTACACCAGAGGCACTCGTCGTTTTTTTCAGGGCAATCTCCGTTTAATAATTTAATTGCCCTTCCCCATAAATCCTCAGCATTTTTGACATCAACTTTCATCTTAACCAATTCAGTGTCAAAAATAACCTCTCCTGTTTCCATGACCTCTTTGGGAACGTAGAACAACAAAAAGGCAAAATCCTCGGTTTCATATCCATTCTTTCTTAGAAGAAAATTGTAAATGTCCATCTGGTTTTGATAATGCTGTGCGGTATCTTCCTTTAGTGCATATCCTCTAGTTTTGTAGTCCAAAACAATAATCTTGTTTCCCTTAACGAGAAGATTGTCAACAGCCCCATGAATTTCATTCCCATCTTCGTCCGTAAATGAAACTCCCTTGAGATTGCTCTGCCAGACTTTTAGCAACTCGCCATTGTCAAATAATTTCATGTCATCGCAATGATTATTGTTGCAAAGCTCCGGAGGAAGAACTCCCCTGTCACGAAATTTGTTGAAATGTATCTTCAAAATCCTGTCCATGCCCGAAGGCAAAGAGGGAAAAATCCCTGAAGGTCTCTTCCATACCTTGTGCTGTGTTAACCAAAAACATCTTGGGCACTCCTTCATCAAACTTAAAGAGCTTGGAGACAATTTGAAAGCCATTTATCTCACAAATAAAAAGGATGTTTTAAGCTTTTACATCTTCTTCCTTGTAAATCGCGACTTTTTTCATAAAGTTCTCGCAATCCTTATTCAAACATATTATATGCGTAACCCCTTTCCCAAGAGCTCCAAAATTACTCCACACATACTCCACGTTTTCGCCACCGCACTTCTTGCACTCAAAACCTTCCATTTTAAGCTACATTTCAGAAGGTTCCAAAATACTTAACTTTTTCCTTCCACACTTCTTAAACCAGAATCTAAGTCATGAGAAGAGTAATATTTTTCTTCATCCTGAAAAGCTTCCCTCATTTCCGAACGATTTCTCCTCACTCTTGCTCCAGAACTATTTGGTGCAAAATTCCAACCTTTGGAGGAAATAACTGATAATTTCCCATCACCATTGCAAAACAAGAAAGTATATCTTCCTCCTCTCGCACCAACATATCTCCCTTTTATTGTTTCAATACGCTCTTTTTTAATTCCATAAACTATCTCAATATCATATATCTCACCGTATCTAAAATTCATAAAAAGTCGAAAAGTTTTACGTTTTTAAGAATTATTGTGCTTTCTGTTTAACTCAAGCTATACTCTTCTTCCGTGATGCCATATTTTGCCTTTATGTCGCTGTACCTTTTCTCGTCAAGATAGCTTAGCTTTCCGTTTTTTGCTATCTTGTCCCTTAACTCTGATAATTCCTTTGCATCTTTATACTCTCCTAAATTATCCGAAAGTTCCAGGCCTGTTGAAATCATCAAAACTTCAGGCTTGGATTTTATCTTAACTTCTCCCGAATAAGTCAGAGAGATGTCTGAGATTATTGAGTTTCCGGAAGTTTCAACAAAGCAATATCCCGTGCCTTGCCAGCTCTCGCTTTCAGGGCATTTTATCCCGACAGATTCGTGATTTTCCTGGGAGTTGTAAAAAATAGCCGTTCCGAATCCAAGCTCTCTCAGCAAAAAGGACATAAGTTCTGATTTTTCGCCGCAAATTCCAATTTCATTGTAAAGGACTTCATAAGGATACCTTGAATAACTTACGGAACTTTTTCCCGTGATTCTTGTTTCTCCGTTTGCGCGTCCGTAAGGAATGCTCTGCACTATGCTCACGGCAATCCTTGCCTGTTCGTCTTTGTTTTGAGTTTGCTTTTGAATCTCAAGGGCAAGGGGCATGAGAAATGCTTTTTGAATTTCCTCATTAATGGCTTTAAGCTTGAAGTCTATTCTTCCGGGAGTATTGTTTCCATCATAATCTATGCTTCTCTTTATATTTGAAACATAATCATAAGCTCCTTCGTAAACCACAAAATTAAAGGATTTCTTCTCTCCATTAAGAATATAATTCAGCGTTATTTCTTTTGGGTTGCTCATGTAAGGAGAAATGCAAGAATCGTCTTCTTTTGTGAAATTTCCATTGTCGGGGCATCCGCATTCCGAAGATTTTTGTATGAGTCCTTCAGTTTCAGTGCAATAGTAAGGCTTAACCGTAGAACACTCTCTAAAAAAAGTTCCGTCAAAACAACTGTTTTCACTGATGTATTGGTTGCTCTTCTCTCCCACATTCAGGGGAAGAAAATGTGCAATTGCAAATGCAAGCACGAGAAAAACCACAACAAACAAAATTGTTGATAAAACCCTTGGATTGCTCTTTCCCTCCTCTTCAACAATTCTCTCTTTTTCCATTTTTTTAATGTCTTTCAAAGTATGTTCTAAATCTTAAAGTCAATAGTCATTGCACGAAGTTCCATATCTTCTTTACCTTCAGTTCTATTTAATTTCATCTAAGTTCTCTTTCGGTTGCCATTATTTACTCAATGTAAATTCCTGGTTTTCCGGGCTTCACTTTTTTTGATTTGTTTTCAGGGTCATATTTGCTTTTGTCATTGACTGCATAAACCATCACCTTGAGATTTGTTCTTTTCTCTATAACTTTCATATTTTCCGTATACAAATCTATTTCATTGGGCAAGACATAAAGATAAAGTTTTTCTGTTTTACCGCCTTTCGTTTTTATTATATTCACAACATTAAGTGCATCGCTTATTGCCTTATCAAGTGCTTTCTCTTCTTGCCCAAACTTTTCGTCTATTTTTTTCTCGTCAGCCTTCGGCCAGGAAACATCGCATATGAATGTTTTGTTTCCAAGTTTTTCCCAAATTTCCTCGGAGATGTGCGGGCAAAAAGGGGATAACATAATAAGATAATTTTCAATCATCCTCTTGAATAAATTTTTATTAAAATTTTCTTCTGTCTTATTCAAATAGTTCTTTATTAAATTGCCGAAATCAAAGAATATCTTTTGGGAAGCCGACCTGAAAAGAGTTTCTTCCATAAATCCAGTAGCATCGCTGATAATTTTATTCATGATGGACTCAGCCCATTTATCTACATTTCTCAATTCTTTGGATACTTTTCCTTTTTTGTAGTTTTTAATAATCAAATCATAAATAGAATCAAATTTTCCGTTTAGAGCAGAAGCAAGATTAGAATCCCAGTTTGGATCATCTAGACTTTCACCTCCGCTCAAGATAGTCAACCTTGAAGCATCAGCCCCAAATTTATTGGACATTTTATTTAAAGGGATAATATTTCCTATGGACTTACTCATTTTTTCTCCGTCAACCCTCACCCAACCATTAACACCTATTGAAACTGGCCAGTTCTTCTTAGGAAAAATTCCTACATGGTTAAACAAAAAGAAAGTCAAATGATTCTGAACTAAGTCTTTTCCTGAGTTTCTAAAATCATGAGGATACCAATAATCAAATTCTTTTTTGAATTTATTCCATTTTGGTCTGCCTTTTCCCTTGTTGAGGAATACATAATCAAAAAATTCTTCTGTCAATTCTTCAGGATTGAGTTCTTTAACAAGATGAGCAATAGTGTAATAAGCCATATATATTGTAGAATCGCTCAGGCTCTCAATAAGCCATTTCTCATCAAATGGCAGCCTTGTTCCTAATCCATATTCCCTAGTGCATGCCCAATCCTTAAGCCAATCAACAACGTAGTCAAATTGACTTCTTACAATTCCTGGATAAAACATCATCTTGGCTATTGCCCTATGAACATTTGTTTTCCATTCTCCATCACCATACTTCAAAAACCATTGGTCGCTTACAATCTTTACAACACATTTTGTCAAACTTCTTGAAACAACTTCTCCTGTAAGCTCGTAAAACAAATCTATCTTTCCCTTTTCAAGTAATTCATTTTTTATTATTTCCTGCCCTTCACTCACATTCACACCATCTAAATTTTTGGAAAATCCTTCTTTGTATAATGAGTTGAATTTTGATTTGTTAAATGTGAATTTGTAAAGCTCATCCCTTATTTTGTCTAGCTTCTCTCTTTCATTCTGGGAGTGCACATTGTATTTGTCCAAAAAATATTGTGCAGAACTACCTTTGATTCCTGGTGTATCAAACACCTCAATGGGTTTAATTGATCTAATTTTCTTAATGTCTAACCCATATTTGTTTAGAACTTCTTCGTTTTTTTGTAAATCAGTTAATGCAATTAAATCATCTGCAGAATCACTAGGCACAGAATGAACCATCCCTGTCCCATATTTATCATCCAAAAATGTAGCAGGCAATACAAGTATCTTTTTCCCAATAATTGTTTCAACTTCTTTACCCATCAAATCTTTTCCAGAAATATCTTCAATTTCTTTAACATTAAAATCCTGATTCCTTAATTTTTCAATCATTGAATTTGCAATAATCCATTTTTGACCCTTGACTTCTGCCACTTTATAAGTAATCTTGGGATTCACATAAACATTTGTTATGCCCATGAATGTATCTGGCCTTAATGTGGCAGTAATAATGAATCTTCCATCATCTAGTTTAAATTTGAACAGGCAAAGTTCTTGAGGAGTTTCACCTTCTCCTTTAACTCTATCATGATCTCCTACAGGCATACCAGTCTTAGGGTCCCAAACAACAGGATGATTTCCTTTTCCAACAAGATTCTTCTCTTTTAATTTCAAAAATTGCCATCTGATAAATTTGTCATAAGGAGGATTTAATGAAGTAGTTATGAAATTTCTTCTCCAATCAATGCTCATCCCCATTGCAATAAGATGCTCCCTCCATTTTTTTCCAAATACCTTAATCCAATGTTCAGGCTTCTCAAATTTCTTAATTTCTTTTTCGGAAAACCCTTCATTTTTTAACAATTCAACTTGCTTTGGTTCCCATTCTTTAACTCTGTTTGCAGCACTAATAATGGGGCTTCCCGTCGCATGCCATCCCTGAGGAAATAATACATTAAATCCTTGCAGTCTCTTATACCTCGCAAAAGCTTCAACCCTCATTATTGTATAAAAGTGACCTATATGGGGTGAAAGATTAATGTAGGGATATGGAAAACTTACAAAAAACTTTTTTTTCTTAATGTTTATTTCTGGCTCAAAAACCTTCTTTTCTTCCCATTTCTTCTGCCATTTTTTTTCTATGGATTTAAAATTGTAGGACATGCAATAGTATTGAAAAAAGAATTTATATTATTTACTAAAATCGTTAAGAAAGAAAACCACAGCTTCTCAACTTCACAGAGTCTACATCAGGCCCGTTATAAGGAGGAAAAGTTTTCTCTCCTGCATAACCTATTTGAACTTTTCCAACATGATTTATTCCAAAATTATCTAAATCAATTCTAAAAAAATTTTCGTTCTCAGGTCTCTTAAAAATTCCTAAATCAACGAAATGTCCGGGAGAGTTTTTAGAGCTTACCCTAACATTAATCGCTTCAGGTCTTGAAATTTCAATTATTTCCAAATCATAACCCTTTCCATTTGAAGCACATCCATTAAAATTAAGAGTTATATAACCACCTTCTCCGAGAGTTACTGCTTTACTAAAACTTTGTGAAATTGAAGGAGGTCCTAACGCCTGAGTAAAATCACTGTACTTGCTTCCCGTACCAATAAATGAGTTTCTTAAATCAACAGAAGACGCATAAATCCATTTTCCATCATCACTATGAGTTTGAAGAATTTCATCTCCAGCCACGCCCGAAGAGAAACCTGCAAGACTCAGAGAGAATCCAATACTTCTAGCAATTTTTCCCAATGTCATTGAGGAATCCCAATTCCAAAATTTATAAGTATAATTATCATACAAAGTATAAATTAAACCATCTATAAATAACATTTAAATATTACTTTATCTTTTTCCAAAGATGGATAAAATTCAGGCGCACCTTTCAGGAGGTGTCATTTCTAGCAACTCATCGGACGCTTTTTCACTAAATGATAAAAGCAATTTCGGCGAAAGGAAAAGTGGGAAAGTAATCTATTCTTTTCCCGAATCACTTTTCCTTGTTGAAAAAGGAAAAATGGAAGTCTATTCCTTGCAAGGAAAGAAAATTCCAAAAGAAGAATTGGCAAAAAAACTGCAAAAACATGATAAAAGAATACAGGTAAAATATCCAGTGTTCAAGGACTTAAGAGAAAAAGGATATGTTGTGAAAACTGCCTTAAAATTCGGTGCGGATTTTAGGGTTTATGAAAAAGGTGTGAACATAAAAAAAAGTTCAAGACACTCAAAATGGATTGTCTTCTCGGATAAGGAATCAGAAAGGCTTACATGGCATGAATTCAGCGCAAAAAATCGCGTTGCGCACAGCACGAAGAAAAACTTGCTGCTCGCAATTGTTGACGACGAAGGAGACATAACATACTATGAAGTAAAATGGATGAAGCCATAGGTAAAAACTTATAATCCTTCTATTTTTATCTAAATCATGCCAACTCAAGACACTTCGGAAATAAAGAACAAGATTATTTCAATAATAAAGCAAAAAGGACCTTCCCTTCCGATAAGCATAGGAAAGGAAGCAGGAATAAACAGCCTCTTTGCATCAGCGTTTCTTTCTGAATTGCTAAGTGAAAAAAAAGTCAGAATGAGCAACATGAAAGTTGGAAGCTCTTCAATATTCTTCTTATCTGAGCAGGAACCATTACTGGCAAATTTTTCCAATTTCCTGAAAAGCAAGGAACGCGAGGCGTTCATGATTCTAAAAGATAATAGATTTCTCAAAGATTCTGAACAGGAGCCAGCAATAAGGGTGGCTTTAAGGGAAATCAAGGATTTTGCCGTACCTCTTAACATGGATGGAGAAAATTACTGGAGATATTTCACTGCAAAAGAAGAAGATTTGAAAAAAGTTTCAGAGGTAAAAATCCATGAAAAGGAAGAAGAAAAGAAAAAAATTGAAGCAAAAGAATATCCAAAAGAAGTTCAAGAAAAAATTCCAAGAAAAGAAACAACAAGAAAAAGCGCTGCAAAAAAGAAAACCACTTCCAAAAACTCAAGAAGTTCTGCTCAAAACGAAAAGTTTCTCGAAAAAATAAGGGAAATACTAAAGAATTCATACATGGAGATTCTTGGAATTGAAAGCATGGGAAAAAATGAACTTGTCCTGAAGGTAAGGAAGAATCTTAATGAAATCCTTGTATTCGCATATGGAAAGAAAAGGATAACTGAAAAGGAAATCATAAAGGCGGGAAAAAAGGCAAAAGAAATGAACATGAATTATTCAATAATCTCCCTTGGGAAACTGCCAAAAAAAGTTATTGACCTTGCAGAAGCCATAAGAGGTATGATAAGCATTGAAGAAAAATAGAAATATCTGTTTGTTGAGAATCGCAATTTTATTCATTAAAAAGATTATCAATGAATAAAATTAATTTCACTAAAGAAATGTCGCACCAACAGAACTTCTCATTATTGCATTGTTATTCACACCTAAACCAGAATAATTTTATTTTTTATTTTTTGAGGTAGAAAGATTTATATACTGCTTATCTAAGGATATAATATGATAAGCCCATCAATTTTAACAAAAGCAGAAGAAAAAGTTGTCAACAAAAAATTAAATAACAAAAAATTGACAAAACAGGATTCCTATTATTTAGCAGTATCTATAAGACCAAAATTAAGACAGGCTAAAGAATTAATAGATAAAAATATCTTAAAAAGAATAGAGTACAATCAAAAAGCCGTTTCCATTGAGAAAAAAATAAAAAACCTTATTTTAGAAGAAATAGATGATGTAAGTGCAATAATATTATACGGTTCGGCAATACAAACAAATTATTCTGAATATAAGGATATTGATTTATTAATTGTAACAAAAAACAAGACATGGGGCAATAAATGGGAAAAATTAAAGATTATAAATAACCTTGAAGATAAATCAAAAATAATTAATTTGGATTTAGATATTCAAATATTAGATTTAAAAACTTTCAAGGAAAATTATTCATCTAATTTATCGTTAATATATCAGATAAAAGATAGTAAGCTGATCTATGGGAAATTAAACATTCCAAAGAAAGTGGAGTTATCAAAAATAAATCTAAAAATGAAATTAGATTGGAGTGAATTGAGTGAAAATATTTCTGGAGAAGAAATCTACAATTGCATAAGAAACACTATTTTAGTGAAATTAGCCTTAAATAAAGTTATTGATAATTTTTATCTTTCAAGATATTTAATGGAACAATTAGGAAGAAATTTGATAACCAACTTAAAAGAAAATAATGCTTCAAATATGGAAAAACTGGTTGCTATTAATTATTTAAAAAAGATAAACAATGAAATTACAAAAACAATAGAAGAATCAAAATGGGAAAAAATAGTGATATAATAAGCATAAGCAATAGTCTTTCTATAACAATACTTCATGAAATCTTGATAGAGCATACAAATCGCCAAGAATCTGTTCCCTATTTATCAAAAGAGATAATAGAATACAAGGGGTTATCTATAAAGAAGATAAGCAAGGTAAATTTGAATGAAAGGGATAAAAAGAAAATAAAAGACATGATAATAAAAAAAATAAATAACAGATTAAAAATGAAATATCCAGATGTCAAAGTCTCTCAAAAAAAGATAAATAAGAAAGTTGATGAAGAACTTTTCTACTTCTTTGAATAACTTTCTCATATGGAGGCAAAGCCACATTCACCAAAATCCTTAAATACCTTTTTCTCGGTATTTTTATATGGGTAAAATAAAGTCTAAAATGATTAGAAGAACTGCAAATAGAATTCTAGATAAGAGCCAAGACTTCACAGACAAGTTCGAAGGAAACAAAAAATTGCTTGTAGGCACTATTCCAAGCAAGAAAATAAGAAACCAAACTGCAGGGCTATTAGCCAGAATCAAGACAGTTCAGAAAAAGGCAAAAGAAAGATTATAATCAAATAAACAGGTGATCATGGCAAATGGAAAAGACGATAATGTGGTTTTTATCGGCACGAAGCCATTTATGAATTATGTGACTAGTGTTGTTATGCAGTTTACAACAAGGGAGATGAAGGAAGTTGTAATAAAAGCAAGAGGGAAATTCATAAATCGTGCAGTAGATGTCTCGGAAGTTGTGATGAAAAAATTTCTCAAGGACAAGAGCATAAGCGTCAAAGAGATAAAGACTGATAGCGAGGAACTTGAAAACAGGGAAGGAAGAAAAACCAACGTCTCAACCATCGAGATTACACTAATAAAAAAATAATTTTATCTTATTTTTTCTTTTTACCTCTTAGCATATTTTTTATTTCTTCCACGTCTTTTGAGATTTTTTCAATGGCTTTAAGCCTCTTTCTGTCAAGAAATGTCTTAACAGCAAGATAAATTATGTACCCTATAATAAAAATTCCAACTGCCTGAGCTATGTAAATCAGCGCCTTGACACTTCCAATCAGCGATTCCGGAATTATGCTTAAGGTTTCTTCAATTGCCATTTTTTATTTTCCCAAAACTTTTAAACCACTATCCTTTAATAAATTTGTTGGCTGCATAGTTCAGCGGAAGAATGCCGCTCTCATGAGGCGGAGGTCCCAGGTTCAACTCCTGGTGCAGCCATTTTTTTCGTAAATTCAATGTTAATTGACTCCCTAATTTGTTTATAATCTAAAATATGACTTTTATGTACTGCTTTATTATACTGTCTATCGTATCTCAAAAATTTCACAAATTTTTCATGGTGTTTTGGATTAACAAATCCGATTAATTTCTCAAAAATCAGAAGATTTTCTTTTCCATTAAATTGAAATCTATATTGTTGTTGAAAAGTTTTCCATCTAGGATCTGGTTTAGATTTTTTATCATAAATATGGCCTTTCATTCCTATAGAAACCAAATATGAATGGGCTTGGCTCATAAGATATTTATGGATTGTATGAATTTCTAGCCTCGGATAAAATTTATTTGGATTTTTTGTTAAAACAAGACTTCCGTCTGTAGCAAAAAATCCTTGAATAATATGTCTAATTAAATTCTTTTCATAAAATATTTTTGGGATAGTTATTGAGGGTCCTTTCTTACCAACTATGAAACCCAATCCTTTAAAATAATTAAAAAGTTCTTTATCATGGAAATTTAAATCAATTCTACCATTACTTTCTCTTTTAATAATTTTTACTGTCTTTCCTCTTATATTCTCCACTAAAGGAACTAAAATCTTTTCGAAGAATGGCAAATCATCGTTGTAACTGCCTGTTATAGAAATAACGAAATGTTTTTTACCATCTCTAGAAGTGTAATAAGATAAACAACCATCTCCAAGCATTATTCCATAAAGCAAAGCAATAGATTTATCGACGGCAGAATTCATTAATTATTAGGTTAAAAAGAATATTTATAGTTTTATAATCACTGCATAATAGTCAGTGATTAAAATCCCCCCAGAGACATTTCGAGCACAATAATCCTTAAAAAGAAAAACTAATTTAATAAAAGATGAGTAATAAAAAATCTAATCCAAAATTGGAAAAAAGAGTATCACCATTAGGAAAGGAGTGGGAAGAACATGTAAAAAGAGTAGCAAAATGCAAGAGATATGGACATGTCCGTGAAAAATTTATTATGTCTCCAGGTTTTCAACCAACTAAAGCGACATATTCTTGTAAAAGATGTGGATTTTGGTATGAAGACACTATAACTAATGAAGATTATAAAAGGCATAAAAGAAGTGTAACAACACCTTTTACTATTTAATTCTGCTTAAAATTTTTAATTTACCCCAAATAAATCCCTCTTTTGTTGTCCCCTTCTTTTCTGGGAAGAATATGAAAATGAACATGAGAAACAACCTGTCCTGCAGACTTGAAATTATTATTGGTAATATTAAAGCCATTCGAACCATATTTCTTCATCAAAATTAAAGATGTGCTCTTTATGCAATCCAGCAACTCAGCACCTATCGTATTTGGCAATTCCAATGTTGTTGCAAAGTGCCTCTTTGAAATGATTAAACTATGCCCCTCTGCGATAGGATTTGCATCAGGAATTGAGAAAAAATTATCATTCTCATAAATTTTCTCTCCTTGGATTTCTCCGTTTGAGATTTTGCAAAATATGCATTCTTTCATTTAAACAAATCAATTTCTTCATTTATTAATTTTCTTATGGTTTCCTTCAAATCTTGAACTTTTACCCTAACTTGTTTTGTTGTGTCCCTATCACGAATTGTTGCATCCTTTCCTTTTATGGAATCGCCGTCAATAGTAATGCAAAAAGGCGTTCCAATTTCATCATTTCTTGCGTATCTCCTCCCTATGCTCCCTCCGGAATCATAGACAACATTAAAGTCTTTTTTCAAATCCTTAAAAACCATTTTGGAAATTTCTTCAAACTCAGACTTCTTCACGATTGGAAAAATTGCCGCTTTTACTGGTGCAATTTTTCGGGGCAATTGCAACACTATCTCTCCCTTGCTGTTTTTTGAATATGCCTTTACAAGCAAGGCAAGTAAAATTCTCTCCATTCCAAAAGTAGGCTCTATGACTTTCGGAAGAACTTTGCTTCCTGAGGGTTCATCAAAAACTTCCAGATTTTGTCTGCTTGCTTTCTCATGTTGTTTCAAATCAAACTGCCCTCTGTTAGCATTCCCTGCAACTTCCCTGCTTCCAAAAGGGTATTCATAATCAATGTCAAACGTAGCCGAGGAGTAATGGCTCAGCTCATCTTTTTTATGCTCGCGAATCTTTATCTCTCTCAAATTTAAGGAATTAAACCATAAAATTTGTTCTGCAAGCCAGTATGCGTGCCACTCTTCCAAACGATTTTCTTTAAGCATTTTTCCTATGGTTGTTTCTTTTAGTTCTTCCGAATTTTTTTCCTGTGTTTCAGCATCTAAAAGCCTGACTTTGATATCAAGATGCTCTTTCGTAAGCAAGGAGCATTTCTTTTCATCCGGATTCAAAAAAAATTCAATCTCACCTATGTGAAATTCCCTGCTTCTGAACAAAAAATCCCTAGGAGCAATCTCGTTTCGAAAGCATCTTCCCATCTGGGCTATTCCGAATGGCAGTTGCATTCTTGAAGTTTGATGAACAAGCTTAAAATTTGTGAACATTCCCTGTGCTGTCTCTCCCCTAAGATAAGATTCAAGAGGAATGGTTGCTCCGACATTTGTCTTGAACATCAAATTAAAATCCCCTTGACTTTCGTACTCTCCTCCGCAAAACTCGCATTTCACCTTTCCAAGTTCAGACTTGTCAATCTTTGTTGATTTCTTGCATTTCTTGCATATCACTGCAATATCAGAAAAATTTTCCAGATGCCCTGATGCTTCCCAGATTCTTGGATTGGAAATTATGCTGCCTTCAATGCCTACAACATTCTCCTTGCTTCGAACAAAATAATTCCACCATTCATTTTTTATGTTGTTAAAGAGCTCAACTCCGAGAGGTCCGAAGTCCCAGAATCCTGCAAAGCCACCATAAATGTCTGAGCTTCGAAAAACAAATCCTTTCGCCTTGCAGAAATTCGCAAGATCGTCGATAGTAATTTTTTCCTTTGTCAAAACTACTTCTTCTTTTTTCTTCTCTTCCTTCTTATTTCCCTCTTCAATTATTTCTTTCATTTTTTTCTTAGCTTCCTTTTCTGTTTTCCCAAGATATGCAAGAGTTTTTGTCTTTACCTTGCCTTCAACCCTTTTATTCTCGTTAAGGTAATAATAATCTTTCCCAGATATTTTCTTCTTCACCATAAATGCCATGAACATTAGGCACTACAAAACTATTTAAATATTTCGTTAGGCACTACTCCTTTTTAAGTTTTGAACAATGGTGTTAAGAAAGACATTTTTTATATTTCAACAATGGCTTAAATTTCCTCATTAACTACTTAATTTTTTCTTTAGCTTTTCCAACCTTTCTGTATAAATTCTAATTGATTTATCTTCAATGCCCAAAATTTCTATTTTAAGTTCCAGTGCTTTCATGAGGCTTTTATCTATCTCTTTTATGTGATATATTCCTCTTTCAATTCTGTTTTCAAGGATGTCTTTTTCAACTTTAGAAAAATGCCTTTCTATCTGTTTTTTAAGACTCTCAATCCCTTTCTCTAACTTTTTAGATCTTTTAGCCATTTTTCAGATAAGTCCAACAAACTTTTTATTTCGTCTGGAGAAACATTGCTTAATTCCTTTTCATTTCTTTTAGTCCTTGTATAGGCTGAATAAATTTTATCCCCTGTGATTTTAACGAAATCGTTTCTTGAGTAAGATTTATTGGACAAAAGGCATTTTATCAGGTACAATTCTCTGAGCCTCAAAACTATTGAATAAATTATCCCGTCAGGAATATTCCTTTTTGTTTCTTCACAAATTCTTACGCTTTCTTTATTTATTTTAAGTACTCTTCCAATTTCATTTAAGAATTTTCTGAGATTTGGTTTGTATTTTTTAGGGTTTTTAAAGTATTTTTCAGAGTATTTTTCAATCAGCCCTTTATTTATTATAACTTTCATTTCTTTTAGCATACTCAAATAATTTAAACTATTTGGGAGATTTTTTGAAAAATTTTCTTCAGAAATCAGGAGAATATCATAACAGCCCTGATTAATTAATTTATTTATTTTATTAGTTATGACTAAAATATCTATATCACTATTAGAATCATAATCTTTTCTTGAATAGGAACCTGTTAGATAGATTCCTTTTATTTCTTCATTTAATTCTTTTTCAAGCAGAATTGCAAAAACATCTTTAGTAATTTCCTTAAATGAAGGGGATAGCAAAGTTACAACTACTTGTTTATTGAGCCACTTCCGGGGCAACAAAACTCCTGCAGAAGTCCCCACTTCCCTTGTTTTCTTTATTATATTTTCCATATTATAATATATTATAATCCATATATAAAGTTTTAGGTTCCGGGGGCTCTTATCCTTATTCCCTTATTGTTTCAATAAGTATTATTTTGTTCCTTTAACTTGACATCACTAGATGAGTTCAAAATTATTCCCCAATAATCTTTATCAAAATTCTCTTATTCCTTTGCCCGTCAAACTCTCCGTAGAAAATTTCCTCCCATGTTCCAAAGTGCAAATCGCCGTTTGTTATTGCAACAGTTGTTTCTCTCCCCATAATTGTTCTCCATAAATGACTAAAACCATTATCTTCTCCTGTTTGATGATGTTTGTAATCAAAATTTTTTGGTGCAAGATTTTCAAGCCATTGTTCAAAATCACTTAACAATCCGCTTTCATTATCATTGATAAAAACACTTGCAGTTATATGCATTGGATTCACAAGTGCAATCCCCTCGCTGATTCCAGATTCCTTTACAGCCCCGCGGACTTTCTCAGTTATGTTTACAAAATCAATTCTCTTTTCAGTTTTTATGGTAAGTTCTTTTGTGTAGGTTTTCATTTTAAACAAAAGCGGAGACCGGGACTCGAACCTGAAAACTACCTGCGGGTTTTCTATCCTGCATCCGTTCACTTCAAAAAGCGGAGGCCGAGATTCGAACTCGGGAAAATTCGGGTTGCAGCCGAATGCAGTAACCACTGTGCCACCTCCGCATAATTTTTATAGAATTATCCAGTATTAAAGAGTTTTGGAAGAAGATGTAAAACTTTTAAACTTATTTATCAACATTTAATTGAGCCCCTGTAGCTCAGCCTGGATAGAGCGATTGCCTTCTAAGCAATAGGTCGCAGGTTCAAATCCTGTCGGGGGCATAAAAGAAGATTTCTCTTGAGTATAACAATTAATTTAATATCAAATTTATGGGGATTATTATGAAAATTTATGAATTTCTGGAAGAGTTAAAGATATTGTATTTACCTTATGAAGAGTATGCTGTCTTTGGAAGTGGTCCTCTTGCAATAAAGGGTATAAGAGAATGCAAGGGCTTAGATATCATCGTAACACCTGAATTATGGACGGACTTATCGGGAAGATTCAAGGTATCTCAAAATTCCTCGGGAATGTGGTTGATAAAAAGAAAAAATATAGAAATTTACAAGGAATGGTCTGCACCTTTTGATAAAAAAGAAGATGTTACTTCCCTGATTGATATTGCAGAGATGATTGAAAATGCAGGAGGGGTAAGGTTTGTAAGACTTGAAGATGTAATTGCATGGAAAAAGACAAAAGGAAGGAAAAAAGATATCAAAGACTTAAGAATGATAGAAGAATACAAAAAAGGATAGGAAAAGAATTCCAACAGTTAAACCTTCACAACATCAAAATCCCCCGCAATTGAAGTATCTTTGAATTCTTTCTTAGCATCCTTCAAAAAATCCTTCAGATTTTTCTCATACCTTTGACTAATATGGGTAAGAATTAATTTTCCAACTTTTCCTTTCTTCGCAATTTTTCCTGCCTGCTCTGCTGTAAGATGCATATGTTCCCTTGCCATGCCACTTAGTTTTGAATCATAAGAAGACTCACATATAAGCGAGTCAGAATCCTTTACAAAAGGAACAATGTTTTTATTGTCAAGGGTATCCAGGACAAATGAAACCTTAACATCATTTTCTTTCCTAGTCAAATCTTTTGCAGAATATTTTTTTCCCTTATGAATTACATTCTTGCCTTGCTTTAATTTTTTCAGATTTTGAATTGAAATTCCTTCCAGCTTTTTCAGTTTTTCCTTGTTTATTCTTATCTGCCCTTTCTTTACAAAAGAATATGCGTTGCAAGGAACCCCATGAGCCATTTTCTCAGCTTCAAGACAAAAATCACCATTTTCAAAAAACTTTCCTGCAACTTCTTCCACTTTGATTTTGAATTTCAGGTTCAAATTATACATCTTACCTAAACCCTGCATAAAGTCCTTGATTCCTTTCGGACCATAAATCAAAAGTTCCTTATTATACTCGTTAAGAGACATGCTTTGCAGCAATCCAACAAGTCCAAGAACATGATCTCCATGAATATGTGTAACCAAAATCCTTGTTAATTTGCAATAATTAAGTCCTGCCTTCTTGAATTGTCTCTGGGTTCCTTCTCCGCAATCAATTAGAATATTCTCTCCGTCATTAACTAAAAGGATTGATGTATGATTCCTTTTGTTTGTAGGAATTTGTGCTCCAGTTCCCAAAAATGTCACAATTATCATTAAGAAAAAAAAGGTTATTTGATTTTATATAAGTTATGAATTCTGTCTAGGAAGCAGAAGATGGAGAAATGAATATTATTGTGTCCCCTCTTAAAAAAGTCAGTCCAATGTTTCTTTTTATCTCATTGTTTTCCATTTCTTTTGTGTTGTCAAGCACAAGATTTATATGGATGTCAAAAGCCAACAGCGTTCCAACAATTTGCTTGTCCCCTTTCAAATGGACCAAAACTTCTTTGTTCTTCGAGTTGTTCAGTAAATCAAGCGGTCTTTCAATTCCGTTACCCATGAACTAATTCTGAATGAATTGTTTATAAATCTTTTTATGATATAGGCTTATGATTCAATTTTTGAGGACAAAAAGTTTAAATACAAAACTTTTGATTAAACATTATTCGAAAACAGAAAAATGAACAAAGGAAAAAAAGTTTCAGGAGGAAAGTACAACAAAAGAAGAAAGAAAAAGCTTCATGAAAGACCGGGGCAAAAAAGAATTGTCAAGCTTGGAGACGAAAAGGGAAAAAGAAAAAGAGTAAGTGGGGGAGTTCTTAAGGACTTTATGCTCAAGGTAAAATTTATTAATGTCAAGACAAAGGAAAAAGATAAGGGAAAGAAGATGGAAATAAAAAATGTTATTGAAACCCCCTCAAACAGGTTCCTTGCAAGACAAAATGTTATAACAAAAGGGACTATCGTTGAAACAGAGATTGGAAAGGTAAGAGTAACAAACCGTCCAAGTCAAGAAAGCATAGCAAATGGGATTCTTTTGGAATAAATCAATTATAATAATTCTTATAAATAAGTATTATTAGAAATTTTATGGCAAAGATTCTATCTCTAAGTTCCCTTTTAATAGCTTTCATTATATCATTGGTTTCTGCTTATCTATTCCAACTAAATAAAATAAGTTTTGAAACACTAATATGGATGGTCATAGGATCTTTATCTGTTTTAATGATAATTATTTACCAAGAAATATGGGGTGAGTTATATTCACAAAACTTAAATCAAAAAAAACTGGACGAAAAACTTAAAATCTACAAAAGATTAGCTAAAATAGAAGAGGTATTAAAATATGAGGCAAAGTAATCCGTCAGATATAATCCTGGAAGTAATAAAGATAGCAATCATAGCCATCATAGGTTTTATTATAATAAAAGCACTCTTACAGACAATTTGATTCTTTTTTAAATTTCTATTATCACTTTATAGTATTACAGAAACAGAAAGGTTTATAAAACCAAAACATTTATAAATCTTACGTAAATCTCAAAACTTGTTAAATGGCATCTAATTTTATAAAAAAATGTCCTGAATGTGGGGGCACTAATTTAACCCATAACATGAATCTTGGAGAAATAATATGCAATGACTGCGGTCTCGTAGTTGAAGACAAGATGGTAGATACAGGTATTGACCTTCAAAGCAAATTTGACAAAAATGAAAAAAAGGGACGTGGTGGAGCTCCGATAAGCATGCAAAAATTCGACCGCGGACTAACTACAAATGTAGGAGAGATATCTGATATATACAAGCTTGAAGCTGGACAAACCCGTAAATTCTTGAGATTGAAAAAATGGCAGGAAAGAGTTTCAACAAGCATTGAAAGAAACCTGAGGCTTGCTATGGCTGAACTCCGTGTAATTGCTTCTTATCTGAATCTTCCAAATGTCGTGCGTGATGAAGCTGCGAGAATTTACAATTATGTTCTCCAAAGAGGATTGGTAAGGGGAAGAAGTATGGAGTCTGTAATTGCCTCGTGTCTTTATATTGCATGCCGTTCATATAACATTCCAAGAACATTGGATGAAATGTCAACGGCTTCAGATGTTGAAAGAAAGGAAATTGGAAGAACATACAGATTCATAATAAGAAAACTTGGAATAAAAGTCAAGCAATCTTCACCAAGAGATTACATTTCCCGTTTCTCCTCAGTTTTGAAACTAAGCCCAAAGACACAAAATGATGCCTTGAAAGTCTTAAAACAGGCAGAAACATTTGAACTCACTTCAGGAAGGGGTCCCGCAGGCATCTCCGCCGCGGCACTATACGTCGCAGCATTAATCAACGACGAAAAGAAAACACAGAGAGAAGTGGCAGACATTGCAGGGATAACTGAAGTAACAATAAGAAACAGATACAAAGAGCTTATAGAAAAGCTGAAATTAGAAGACAAGATAAAAGCTAAGGAAAACGAGATGAAAGTTAAGAATAAGTAGTAATTTAGTTCATTTCACTCGCAGATTTTTTTAATTAATAACAACATAAATTCTAAATTAAAATTTGTTCTCAAGATATCAGTTTTCTGAAAGGTAGTGGTGAACGTTTGCATGAAAGAAATTTCTAATTGATAATGAGTGCAGGTGTAAACACAAGATGTGAAGGACTTAAATATTAAACTTTTTATACCAATAATTATTCAAAAATCTATGCGGAGATGCCGGAGTGGTCAAACGGGCGAGATTTAGGCTCTCGTAGCTTAGTGCTTACCAAGGTTCGAATCCTTGTCTCCGCATACTTGATATTGTAAATATCAATATAGGATTTTTGAACTGAATAGGTTTAAACTACTTCAATCAGGAAAGAGTGTGAGAAAACTTCGTTGTCTCAGGTTAGAATCCTTTACTCCGCATTATAACACTGAAAAAATTATCCAAGACCATCACTACTTAGACTAACAAATCGGGCAAGAACTTCTTCAACATAATTTAGATGCAAATTATCACACCCCTTCCCGACATATTTTCTCAAAGAAATTTCCCAATTCTTATAAACAACATCCTTGCTATTGCATTCAAAATGTAAAGTTTCTTCACTATTAGGATAATTTAATCTTAATATCGCAGAACCAACTATGATATTAAATTCAGGATTGAGCAATTTTGAACGAAACTCATTTTCAGTTGAGGGTATTTGAAAGTTATTTGGTAAAATTGCATTTAGATTTTCCTTGTTATTCCCTTTAAACCATATCCTGTAATCTACTTGCATTAATCCTGTTGAATCACCATTAATAGCTAAATAATCACAATTAGATTCTTGCATAATAACTGATAAAATTAAATCAGGATTTATATCGTATTTTCTTGATGCCTCACCTATATATTTTATATAATCTTCTTGCAAAGATTCTTTAAGAGAACATTTTCTGTTTAAGTAAGATTTAGAAAGTGTATTCATATCATCTAATCTTTTTTGAGTACTGCTTATTGAATTAGCATATTCTTCAGAAATAAGTGTATCATAATTTTCAATTCCTAAGGATTCCAAAGTTATTACCTTTGTATTCCAATCATTTGCTGAAATAACACTAGTTTTTGAGTTCAATAAATAAGAAAACCCACTATACAAATAATATTTCGAAACGTCCAACGCTCTTTGGTTATATACTGATGGTAATCCTGGACTTTTCTGTCCCCGGGAATTCAAAGTTTCCCAAGTCTTGCTAATTGGATCGTATATATAAGCTACATCAATACTTTTATCATGAACAATCCTCTCTCCTTTATCTGAAACAATTATCCTAAACTTAACACCATCTCTCTCCTCCTCTTGGTCGTGTATAATCCTAGCACCTCGAACCAAATTTATAGTAAAAGGAATGTTATCAAGATTGACTTCAACGGCTCCCATCGTTGGCTTTTCTTCTACCGGAACTTCCGCGGGCTTTCCAGAAGGAATAATCAATTTTATTTTGTCCACCACAAGTTTTGCATAAGCCCCTGCCCTTATGAAGAAAACCTTTGCCTTTTGGTTTGTCAAAAGCGAGCGGTCGATAATCTTGTTGCTGTTTATGTAATCTATTTTTTCCTGCGGAGTTTTAAGAGATTCAATCTTCTTAACCTCTGCTTCAAAGTCCTGTATGTAATCACTTTGTTTAAGCAATTCATTCAGCTTGCTTGAGGCAGATTGAATTGTCTCATTTTCCAAGTCAGTGGATTTTATCACATCCTTCACGCTTTCAGTATCAAGATAACATTTAACTTTTCCCAATCCCCCATCACAACTTCCAACTTCAATCCATCTTCCTGAAGCAGTGCCTGATTTTGGATCAGTTCCCTTTCCAGGATTGTCTGTCGAACAAACCCTTGTTATTCCTGAATCATAAAGCTCAGGGTTAAATGCATTTGTTGCGCCTGCTTGCAAGTTTGGATTTATGAAGCTGTATAAGCTTGAAGTTCCTGAAACACATTCCTTTTCAGTTTTAATGTCTGAATTTCCTGCTTGTTCATTCACATATAAATCATTTAGATAATTTAGTGCAAAGCTTGTGCTGACTTTTTCAAATCCACACTCTTCCTGAGCATTTACTCTTATGCAAAGTTCCTTGTACCCGCTTGGAGCTGTAAAGTCCTTTGTCTCTGAAGCATAATCTCCTTTAGCTATATATCCACTTGCAACAGTCACCTCCTGATTTGTTTGATACAATGATGAACCCGCGGGACTCTTCAAATAAACATTGTAATATGCACCTATATTCTGAATGTTATTTTCTCCGGCATAAATGTGATAAAACACCTTATACTGTGAAGTGGCAGGCACGGTCGCAGTGGTATAAGTTGTCTCAGAAAACCATGCATGAAATTGTGGAGGGCTTCTTGGCTCAATTAATGCGCTTAATCCTACATCGCTTGGATATGTTGCGGACACAAAGTTTTGGCAAACTGCCTTTCCAATCCCATCTGTTGCCAATGCTTTAAAGGCAGAGAATGAATTTGCCCCATAATACTGCGTCATGTAATCCACAGAATTTTGCGCATTTTGCCATGCGCTCTGTACATTTGCGTATTCTCCACCCCCTGTGCCCCCGGAAGTACTGCCTGTTGCAAACCAATTAAATATTTTAGGTACCGCATAATCTGCAAATGGCGCAGCCTGGCTCCAGAAGAAATCACAAAGATAAATACTGTGAATCTCATCACAAATCCCGACTGTTTTGCCCGTATCAAGATTTGTCTGCAAGCAATCTCTGTAATCTTTCTGCACTGAAATAAGAGAATCAATTCCTGCTTTAATCCCTGAAAGGCAAACAGGAATTTTCGTTTCAGGAAAATTATTAAGGCAAAGCACGCTACTTCCTACAATCCCACTTTGAACCACATCGCTGACATAATAGCTTCCTCCAAGATTACACCTTGATGAAGGACAAACGACAGGGTCGCATACATTGAATAATATATTACATTCGCTCGGAGACATGAAATCCTGGCACTGAAACTCTGGAACGCCGACGGCAGGATTTCCTACTTTTATTTTTTGTCTGTTGATTAAAACACTTGTAACTCCTGACTTGTATTGGCTTTTGGCACTATTAATTGCACTCGCAGCTTGTTTTACCAGATTATTTGTTTTACCTGCATCAAGTCCTGGAAAAGTTCCAATAATTTGGGAAGTTATAAAATTAAACTGTTGACAAGTATCATCCTTTACCCCTGAATTAAATTCTGCTTTTCCATTTTGCCCCACATTGCAAAGCCAGAAACTTGTAACTTGTCCTGAATCATCATAGGCCTTTATATTGGCATTTTCAAACCCTGATAAAGGCTGCTTCATAGCAACATACCACCCATCTGTCAGGTCAAAAGGAACTTCTGAAGGAAATCCTTTATAAGGTTCTGATTCAAAATATTTGACTTCAGGGTTTAGGAAATTATTTTTGTATGAACTTGCATCCCTTAATTCAAAACTGGAAAATTCTTGTTTTAATTTTGTAAATTTACTATCTAATTTATCTTCATCAGGAATTTCTATTAATTGTCCAGTAGCAGAATCTATTTTATATATTTTTTCAGGAGTATATGTCTTGCTGATTCCTGCCTGTTTCAGAGTAATTATATATTGATTTCCATCTTCACTTGTTACTGGCTGGAATTTTGTCCCTTTCTTAATTGTATTAGAAAATAAATCCTTGTCTGCTCCATATCCAAAATAACTCGCAGGAGCCCTTGAATTAACATTTTGTCCTGAAGATGAAAACTGCAAACCTGAAACACCTCCGTTAATTAGAGCTTGTTGTGATTTTTGAAGTTCTGCATAATTTTTCACATTTGCATTTATATCAGATAAAATTTGATATCTTTCAAGTTCAAGGGCATTTTTTCTTTCAGCACTAGGGTTCAAGGCAAGTTCATTCTCAATTGTCTTTAAATCCCTTATATCTGTCAGGCTTACTTCCCCGTCATTGCATCCTTGCACAGAAAAGGCAGAAAATATGCCCGAATCTGAAGAAGTATCAATGTCCTCATTATTTTGATTTTTTCTTGGATCTATAACAGAATTTCCAAATTTAGTTATAAGATTTTTTGCTTCTGTCCCGCAATTATCATCATTGATGCTCACTCCTTGCATTGCTTGGAATCTATTCTCAACATCTTTGTCAATTGCATCCGAATTTTTTAGGAAGCATTCATCCAGCGAAGAATACTGTTTCTCGGCTACCTTCGCTTTGCAAATATCCGTCCATCCTCCGTCGCTTCTCATCACTTCTGTTCTCGCAATTGACTGCCCGTCAAGATTTCCGAAAAAGTTCTTCACAGTGTAATAGGTTCCTGTGGCAAGGCAGGCTGCATTGAACCCCTTCACAACATTCCCAAGAGATTCAGAATTGTCTTCCCATTTGTTTATTGAATCATTCAAAGTACTGATTCTGTCCTTTATCTCGCCCGGAGAAAGTTGGATTGCTCTTTTCTCAATTCCTATGTTAAATGTTACATTCGCCTCGGTTCCCGCATTGTCTATACCAGGGATTACAGAAATCCGGGCTTGCTTTTTAATATTGACTTTTGCGAGCGTAATCCCGTAGTTTTTTTCTCCAACAACTTTTTTGCCATTTAAGTCAATTCTCAAATAGCTTGTTTTCCATGCTACATTTTTCAGCACCCCTTCATCCACAGAACTAACATCAAACAAAGCGAAATCATTGTTAATATCTTTAAGTTCTATGAATTCATTGTCGGAAAAGTAAATTCTTTGGTTTTTCTGCAAAGGATATGCTCCTGAGTGAGTTCCTGCATTTGAAATTAAGATTTCAACCCCGTATTCATCAAAGCCCGGCTCATAAACCCCTTTGAAGGAAATGTCCTTGACATTCCCATTAATCAAAACGCTTTTCACAGCAGTTTCAGAGCTTGCAAGATTTAGAAGATTATCACATTGAGGAAGTTCTTTCTGGGGTTTTTGATACTTTACCTTGAACTCATCGCACAGCTCAAGCATGGTTTTTTTCTGCTCTGCCCCTTCCGCCAGTTTTATTGACTGAACCAGTGCCTGTTCTCCAAATGTAACCTGCGAATTCGCATCTTCCCTGTCGTTTGGGAAAGAATTTATAATTGTCCTGTAATCTGTCATTGCGTTTTCATAGTTTTGCCTAAGCACCTTTCTTTCATCAGACTGGCTTTCTGAAAGTTTTGAAAGATACCTATCAAAAGAAGTTTTTGATGAAAATGAAGGTTTATCATATTCCACCTCACTAATTTTTATAGAGTTTAATTGGTAAGAAGGATTCTTATATTTACTCAATATCTCTTGATTTGTATTTGTATATGTATTTGAGGCACCATTCTCTACTTTCCATTCTCCACCCATTAAGGTTATAATTTCTTGTCCAGAAGAAACACCCCCACCCCCCTGCATTGTAGCTGCAATTGATGTAAATGTCAAAATGTCACCTTCTCCGCATTTTGAAGGGTCAAACTTGCTGTCCGTTACACACTGCCCGTTTATCAAGTCAAATGGCTTATCATTGGGAATTGCATGTCCTAAAATCTTTATTTTCGCACCATAAAAAGATCCCTCTCCGCCAATCTCAAGAACATTGCTGATTTCACTTCCCTGAACAAGATACCTTGAAATTCTTTCCACCCATGTTGACCCGGAACTTATAATTGACTGAGATGCCTGGGAAAGTAAGCCACCTTTTGCATCAAAGAACCCTTTGTCATACCTTGCAACTTCTGAAAGCATATTATCTGTTAACTTATCTCCTGAATAAGGTGTCTGAACAAACCTGACATACAAGTCATCTTCTCTTCCTGAATTTCCTTTTGTTCCTGCGAAAGCAAGATAAACATTTTTGTTTTGGTCATCTGAAAAAGAAAGCCTCTCACCTATAGAGTATTCTCTTTCCACACCATTTATGTTTAACTTTATCTTCGGACTTATTCTCAAGTCAAAATTATCCACACCTTCATTTGTTCTGCAGCTAATGGAAACTCTTTCATCAATGCCTTGCTTTTCAATACCTCTTACCTGACATGAATTTTCAAGAAATTTTTCTCTTTCCGCAACTTCAACGATATCACCATTCACATTCAACTTTGCTCTTGTGTCGGGAACTTCCAAGCCATCCAGTCTCAATTGAAGTCCTGCAAGACAGAAAAATCCGGGAAGATAAACCTTGTCAGAAGTCTGCCCCTTCTGTAAATTAAGTGTTGAAATTTTATTGTTTGCATCACTATATACTGATACTACTGCACTGTCTACATCAATTGACTCAGCCTTAAGATAACCACGGCCATTCCAAAATCCATATTGAGTATATTTTTCCTGCCATTGATTATTGTCAAGATTTGGAAGATAATAAACTGCCTTCCCTATTCCAAATGCATTTTCAATATCATATTTTATCATTGCGGTTAGATTTCCCGATACAGATTCCGGCATGCTTGATTCATTGGGTTGTTGTTTCAAAACAATAACTGCATATCCTATGTTTGCAAGTATCGGTGAATTCAAAAGAGTGTTTCCATTGCTTTTAATGGCTGCCTGCGCCGGATAAAATCCTACACCAGAAACCTCTTCAGGATACTGTCCCTTAAATGAAATGCTTTTTATCACATTGACATCTATCAGTGGATTTATTTTTGTCGCTTGCAACTGGCAGAAAACAGGAACATTCTGCTCTTCAAGCAAATCTGAACGAACAACAGTAGGTTCGCAACCAAGAGGAGAAACCTGAATAATAAAATCCTGCCCTGCATTGCATTGTTTTTCATTAAATATAGGATAAAGATTAACTCCTTGAGATTTAAGATAACTGGAACTTATGCTTGGAGAAATGTATTGTGGATTATAGGAAGATGCCAATGCAGAAACAAATCCGATTAAGAAAATTCCCATTATCAAAATCATCCCAAGAGCATTTCTTATTTCAATTTTCATTTAAATGTAACCCCAAGATTTTTTTCATCGAATAAAACATAATTATTTTGAAGTTGTTCAATTGTTGTAGGAGTTGGAAGTTTCTGGGCATTAATCTCAAGCTCTCCTGAATTTGACAGCTCAGACTCAAGAATGTAATAATTTTGCTTCCCTCCTCCTGCGAGAGTATTCCCGATAGTTTGTGCGGGAAATTCAATGGTATAACATTTTTCTTTCGTGAATCCAAAAAATCCTCCTAAACCTGATTGAGGAACGTCAAGGCACTGCTGGCTCTTCGTTGCTCCAAGGGTTATTGAAGAATTTTTGTAAATTTGAACTTCTATGGAATACTGCCCTTGGCTTAACTCAATGCTTTTTTGATTGGGGTAAATGATAGTGCTCGCTGAACCATCATCCGATGAAAAAGTAATTATGGCATCGCCATTATAATCAATACCTTCCAGTTTCAGATTAACATTAAGATTATAAATCTTGTCCACTATCACATCAACAGAACCTGAACTTATTGTTGAATATTGGTATCTTGTTTCCTCATAACCTTCTGGCCTTACAATTACATCCCCATTTACGCATTGAGGAAATAATTCACTCAAAACTCCTGAACTTGTTTTTCCAATATCACATTTAACTCCGAAACACTCGTATGAAATTTCCGCTTCCACAGGATTTAGGGAAGCATCATAAACATTGACAGAAATCTTCGTGTTCTTTTTGTCGCAAATTTCAGGCAACCCATAATCAACTGCCGTCGTATTCAAAGCTATTCTTGGATTGTTTCCCTGTATCACAATTGCAAGAGGAAATTGGAAAATCTCCGTACCTGTAGGTGTTCGAGACGAGACCTGAACAAGAACAGGATATTTCATGCTATAAACATAGTGATAAGGAACATAGCAAAATCCAAGAATCCCAAGCCCTTCTTGATTTCCCACAGGTTTTGAAATAAGAACATTTCCTTCCGTAGGATTCACTTCATATGCAAAGGGCCAGTTCTTTGAATTTAAAAACCTGACATCATCCTCAACAGAAATATCATTCACAAAATATTTGTCACTCTGGCTTTTAAGAGCGAAATTCCCGCCTTTTACTTTTATTGCCGCAGTATTTGCCTCAATTGCATCTTGGATTTTTGAAAAAACCTCATTTGAATTCCATGTCAAAGGAGCACAGGTTAATTCAACACCATCAACAGGTGCATAAAGTCTCAAGGTATCTATGCCATACTCTTCAAGGAAGAGTGTTTGTTGTTCGTAATCATAAATCTTCTTAGCAGACTTGTACAATGCCCCAAGATTTGAATTAACATTAACATCGTGAGATTTTATCAAAAAGGTATCTTCTCCTTTTGTTATATTCAAACTCATTGAAAGATAAACCCGAACGTCATTGTCATTTATTTTCACAGTTGCATCTGGCTCGCCCATAGAAATTTCAAATCCCTGAACATAATAATTATCAAACTTGCAGCGGTTTATCTTCCCATTAAGGTAATCTGCAAGCTGGTTTTCCATCTCGCTTTTTGTAGGAACTTCTTCTTTTTGAATATTGTTTCCTGAAACATAATACCAGTAAGGAATTCCATTACCCAAAAAATTAAGTTGATTTGAAAAAGGCATGTATGTGCTTCCTGGCTCGAATGCAGGCAATTCAATATATCCTCCCTGGCTTCCAAGTATGCTTATTCCTGCAAAAGTATCATCTTCAAGACATGACAAAAAAGAATTGTAAGCAGGTTCTATGCTTGCAGGAATTGGATTAATATTAAAAGAATCTCTAAATGCAAAAAATGCAACTACTGAAGCGATGATTATTATCCCAATTATTATGAAAATGGTAACCTGCCCATTTTTACTTTTCATTTTTCCTTGCCTCCTTGATTTTCTTCTTTATCAAATCCATTATTTCTGTGTTAATATCTTTTGTTATACCTTGTTTGAACTTTTCCCAAAGACCCTCATCCTCCACAAGAAGCAAATATTTCTTCACCTTTATTGTCACCTTTTACTTACTTTTTAGAATAAAAAACTAAATATATAAATGTTTCTTAATAATTTACTTACTAAGTAACTTAATTAGTATTTACATTAAAACTTTTCTAAAAGGATTAAACATGCTTACAAGGAGCAAAACTCCTCCAATGCCTATGATTATCTTGTCAAAACCCTGGATTGCTTCAGGAATAGGGTAAAATCCAAATGCAAAATTAATCAAGTAAGCACCAAACACGGCATAAACTACATAAAGAATAGTTTTCCCACTTTTCATAAACTGACAAAAATCACATTATATTTAAATATTTCCAAATTGTGAAAAATACAGGGTCCTGTAGTCCAACGGCCAAGACGCATCCTTGACGTGGATGAGACCGCGGTTCAATTCCGCGCAGGACCATCTTTCCTCTTTGAAATTTTCCCACCTTTAACCCTCCCAAAATTCTCGTCAAGAACTTCAAAATTAATTTTCCTCTTGTCTAATTTGGAAATTTCCAACAAATTATAAAAAAAAGTTTCGGGCAAATTCCTCTGCTCTGAAAAATAATTCCTCAATGTTGAATAAGGTATGTCAAAGCCACGATTAATCAACTCTCTTAATGAGGGACAGTTAATCCTTTCAAGAACCATTTCCATGAATTTTCTCTGCTCCCCTTTCTTAAATTTTATTCTGTTCATCTTATGTTAAATTAACTGCGGGACTACTATATAAAAAACTTTTTAAAGCAACTTAACACTAAAATAATAACTAAATTTATTTAGCAAATCTCGATATTTTTGCATCATTTATGCAAAGTCTCATCGAGTTCAATAAAGCGATGAAAATTCCAAAGACAACAAAAAGGCTTTGTCCTTATTGCAAGAAAAGAACGGAACAAAAGATAAAGATAGTTTCAACGGGGGCAAAAAGAGGAACTCTTACAAGAGGGAGCATCACTCGTGCAAAGTCTCGCGGACTTGGAAAAGGTATAGGAAACAAAGGAAAGTGGGGAAGCAAGCCAGCTGTAAGCAAATTCAAGAGAAAAACAAAAACCACTAAAAAAACAAACATCATGTACACCTGCAATGAGTGTGGAAAATCTAAGTATCGTGCAGGAAGAAGAAATAAAAGAGTAGGAAAAATTTTACAAGAATAAAGATGATAAAAATAAAACAGGAGGAAAGTACAGGAAACCAATCTCAGCTCGCAGAGTTGTAAATTGGCGAAGCGTATGCCTAATCGCAATGGCACAAGCAAAGAAAAAGAAAAGATTTTTTGATGTTGAAATCCCTATGATAAATAGAGAAACTCAGCTTCAAGGATATGAAGTGGAAGAACTTGATGGAAGATTTGTAAAATATGACCTTACTCGAATTTTAAAGGGGAAGAGTGTAATAGCTACTCTTAAGATTAAAGTTGATGGAAAAGAAGCAAAGGCATTTCCAAGAGGAATCAAGCTAACACCTTACTTTCTAAGAAGAATGATGAGAAAAGGCACCAATTATGTTGAGGATTCCTTTTCAACCAGTTGCAAGGATGCGACGGTAAGAGTAAAACCTTTCCTCATAACAAGAAGAAAGGTTTCAAGAGCGATAAGGAAAGCCTTAAGGGAAAAAGCAAGGGAAGAATTAATTAATTATCTTAAAGAAAGAAAGACTGAAGAAGTTTTCAGTGAAATTCTTGACAACAGGATTCAAAAAACCCTAAGCTTGACATTGAAGAAGATTTATCCACTTTCTCTCTGTGAAATTCGTGTATTTAAGATTGAAAACAAGGAATAAAAAACGAGAAATCTTTTAAATAAAACTTATTCTATATAATCAGTTTCAAATAACCGCGCCTGTGTAGCTCAGTGGCAGAGCATCGGTTTTGTAAGACTAAAAATCCAAATGAACCGGGGGTCGGGGGTTCAAATCCCTCCACAGGCTTATACCCTCTCAAAAGTCTATCCAAAACTTTCTGTTGAAAATCAACACCATACTTTTCAGCCATCATTTCAAATCTTAATGCTTCTCTCCCACACAACTCTTTAACATCTGCAATGTCTAATCCTCCATTAAGGTAATCCAATAAATCTCTCGCAATCACAAAACCATTACATTGTGAAATTCTACGTCTGCAGACATAACAATTTCTGCCACAATCAAAAAAATATTTTTCTAGTTATGTCTTTCTCAAACATAATCTTATAAATTAAAATACCCATAATAAGAATAAAATGGTTTGGCAAGATATTGTTATCGCAATAGTAATTGTATTTTTAGCTTATGCATTAATTCCTCAAATCTACAAAGGTTTCAAAGAAAAAAGAGGACTAATTAGTTTGCAAACCTCAATAATTACAGGAGTAGGAATGTATATTTTGTCATACATTTATTTCACATTAAATTTATTTTTCTCGGCAACGATGGTTTTTATTTCAGGATTATTTTGGACAATCTTATTCTTCCAAAAGAAATTTTATAAATAATCACTTCAACTTAACAGCTGTTCCATACGCCAACATTTCGCTGGCTCCAGACATAACCATTGAAGTCCCAAATCTCATTTCAATAACCGCATCAGCGCCAAGGTCTATAGCATTATTAACCATTCTGTTAAATGCCTCATCCCTTGATTGCTGGGTCATCTCGGTGTAGGTTTTTATTTCTCCTCCTATAAGATTCTTCAATCCTGCCCCTATATCCCTTCCAATATTCCTTGCTCTAACGGTACTTCCTCTAACAACCCCTAAAATTTTTGCAATCTTCCTTCCAGGAACCTCATTTCCTGTCGTAACAACAATTTCATTCATCTTATTTTTTCCTCCTTGATTTTAATTTGATTTCTTCAATCTTGTCCTCTTTTGAATTGAGAAGAATTACAAGTCCAAAAACAATCAAAATAAAACCACTTATTAATGAAGCATAAATATTCTGCTCAAAAAAAAAACATTGACATTAAGACAATGCCAAGAATAACCAAAAGTCCTCCTGTGAACAACCTACTCATGTTCATAAATTAAAAAAACTAGAGTGATTAATAAATTTATCTAAAGCCGTGAAATCTATAATGTCCTCCTTCAATCCTTATTGCCTTTCCATTAATTATGGCATCAGACACTTTTTTCCTCGCAATTTTTAAAATTCTTGAAAATGTTGGTTGTGAAACTTCCATCATCTTGGATGCTTTTGACTGTTCTGTATTCTCAAGATCAATAAGCCTCAAAGATTCAGATTCCTCAAAAGTTAAAACAACTTCATTTAAGTATCTCAGGGGAATTCCTCTTGGTTTAAAGTAGGTAGTTCCGGGTTTAAACCTAACTCTTCTACAAATTCTTGGACGTGACATTTTACTTCATTTCTTTCAGTCTTTTCTCTATTTCCTTTCTCTCTGCTTCAATCTCTTCCAATTCTTCTTCAAGGATTTTTCTTTCTTCCTCAGATGTAAACTCAACAGGCTGAAAAAATCTTCTTCCAAATCCAAACCTGCCGAAGCATCTTCCTCTGCCAAATCTTCCAAATCCTCTTCCATCTGTACAAATCCCCATTCCTCTTCCAGTCAAAGGACCCATTCCTTGAGGTCCTGTTCCATCTTCATAAGGCATTTTTCCTCCTTGCCATCTAGCTTGTTTAATTATGAATACCTATTCATTAAACTATTTAAATGTTTTGTTTTTGAAAAAGTAATAATAATCTAAAAATTATAAAGCAGGCTCTGCCTTTCCGTCATCAACAAGAATTTTTGCAATTTCCTTGGAAAGTTCAGCAACATCATCTTTTTTGAAAGGTCCGATTTTCTCGCCAGTCAAATCCATCAACTCGCCGACATTTTCCTTGAATACAATTTTCTCCCCTCCATTTACCTTTCCCTTTCCATTGAGAATTTCACTCATTGTTCCGTCTGCAAGTTTCACAGAGTTCATCAGACTGTCAAAAAGTTCCTTTTCAAAACCAAACATGTTGTCAAAATCTTTTTTGGATATGCCCGTCTCAGAAGCGATTAGAACCAAATCCAGGATTTTTTTTCTGCGCCTTATTATTAGTTCCTTGAACAACGTGACTGCATTTTCAAGCTGCTTCTTGGTTTTTGTAACCATGTCAGAAATGTCATCCGATTCTCTCGTTGCAGCCTCCTTTTTTTCTCTAAGATAATCTGAAACATCCTCAATAAAACTTGCCGGAAGCTTCTGCAGCTCTTTTGAATATCTTTCATTCCTCGCGATGTCGTAAATATCTTTATAGGTTATCATCTTACAAAAAAATAATTTTAATTTTTAAGGATTTTTATAGTAAATTACCTTCCACTCCAAATGACTGAGCCAGGCAATCTCAGGTTATCTTTAAGATTAATTTTTTTGATGTGAACACTCAAGTTTTTATAGGTTTCCAAGTTAATAATTTTTTTGTTATACAATCTTTTGATTGTCCATTTTAAAAAATACTCAAAATCATTTAAAAGAAAAATTATTTTTTCTTTTTTCACCACTTCTCCGAAAACCCCATTTAAAACATTTAAATCATTGTTAAACAAATGAGAATACGAAGGAAGAATTTTTCCCATTTCATTTTCTAATTTTTTAACTTTATCTTTGTATTTTTGGGTTTTTTTATCTTTTTCTAAGTATAAATCCAATTCGCGTAGTCTAAAATATAATTTAATAAATTTTCTCATAAAATCTTTATCTTTTTTACTGACTTTTTCCATTTTTATTATCAGGTGAATTTTATTTTTTCCAAAAAGTTCTTGCCCATTACTCTTCCAAGCTTACCTTTTCTAGCTTCGTTTTCTGAAAATTTCTTTTCCTTTGGAATAGAATCATTATACAAAAGTAAAGGTACAGGATCTGCACTATGGTCTTTTAGCTTGCAAGGAGTTGAATGATCTCCTGTAACGGCAATCTTTATTTTCTTGGATGGTGCAAATTTTCTCAAAAAGTTAAAAAGAGTCTTGTCTATGTACTCTATCATCGCTTTTTTCTCAAGAGGTTTATTGTCATGCCCAGGAATATCAGTTGCCTTTATATGAATGTAAGCATAATCATATTTTTTATAATTTCTTTTTAAAGTCTTTATTGAAACCTTACACATTTTTTTAAGACCTTTATGAATTGTTTCATAAACATCCAATTTTTTCAGCTTAGGATACTTAAAAGAAAACAATTTCATCCCTGAAATTTTTGCAAATCCTTTTATGACGGGAACATCTGCAATACAAAGCCATTTCCTGTAAAAGGAAAGTTTTGGAGGCTCAGTTCCTGGGCCCCTCAATAAAATGAAATTTGCGGGAAGAAGTCCTTTCTCCTTTCTCTTTTGGTTCACAGGGTGGTTCTTTAGAATTTCATATGCTTTCTCAAGAAATTCATTGACAATGTTTACAGTATACTGGGCATTTTCATCATCCTCAAGAGTTTTCACGAAAATATTACTTTCAACATGTTTTCTATCTATCATGATATCATTTCCTACTATTTCGTCCGAAAAACCACCTCTAAAAACCAATACTGCCCTATGCTGAATTGTTGGCTTAAAAATGAACTTGCACGGCAACTGAATTTTGTTAATTTCCTTTGCAAGAATTTGTGCTTCTTTTGTGATTAAAGTCCTTCCAGCTCTCCTGTCCAAGACATTTCCTTTTTTCAAGGAGTCAATAGTGGCAAAGTTTGCCCTAAAAGATAAGTCCCCTCTTTTCAAATCAATGTCTGTACCAACAGCTTCTAATTGCCCTCTTGTGCTAAACCCTACATCATTTCCAAACAAAGAAACAATAGACTCATCAGTTCCAGGGATAGCGCCGATATTCAAAGGATAAACATAACCCATCTCCCCTCTGTTTGAAAAAAAGTCCAAATTAGGAGTTTCTGCGGCTTCCAAAGGAGTCTTTCCATCAAGTTGTCTGTTAGGCAAATCTCCAAGCCCATCAAGAATAACCAACACACCTTTCATCTAATACCTCCTTCATAATGTCTCTCCCCTTTCATGAAATAGTAAAAACCTCTTTCTTTATAAAAATTTATATGTCAGAAAAGTAAACCACTTCCTTTATGCTTTTCTGAGCGGGCTCAAAAACAAGTATTAATGCAAAGCTTTTTTGACATTCAAGAAGAAAAAATTATAAATCATCTCTTTCTTGTAAGAAAATGTTCTCAAAACTAAAGGACAAGTTAAAGGCATGGACTGAAAAATTCTCAAAAGAAGAACCTGCAGAAATTAAGGAAAAGCCAAAAAAGGAAAAAGAGGGGAAAAAGAAGAAACCTAGGGAAATTTCCCTGCCAATGAAATTTGAGCCAGGGCTTCAAAAATATGAGCCTGATTTGGAAAAACTTGAGGAAATTAAGGAAGAGATAAAGAAAGAAGAAAAAACCGAGGAAAAGCCCAGCACAGATTCCTTCTTTAAGAAAGTTACTTCAAAAATATTAAAAATAGAAATTTCAGAAAAAGAATTTGAGATCTACTCTGAAGATTTGGAAATGCTTCTCCTGGAAAATAATGTAGCTCTTGAAGTTGCTGAAGAGATAATCAATAAGCTAAAGGACAAAATAGTTGGTACTTCTTTCCTTAAAAAAGAGATTGAATGGCAGATAAAGGAGGCCTTGAAAGAGATAATAGAAGAAATTCTCATAGAACCATTCAGCATCCCTGAAAAAATAAAAAATAGAGAAGATAAATCAAGACCATATGTAATTCTTTTTTGCGGAGTGAACGGAACTGGAAAAACAACAAGCATTGCGAAAATTGCCGATTATCTAAAAAAGCAGAAAATATCATCTGTAGTATCTGCTTCAGACACTTTTCGGGCTGCAAGTATAGAACAGTTAAAAACTCATGCAGAAAAAATTGGGATAAAAATAATCTCGCATGAATATGGCTCTGATCCTGCAGCAGTAGGTTTTGACGCAGTAAAATACGCAAAGAAAAACCACATTGACTGCGTCCTCATAGACACAGCAGGAAGGATGCACACTGCGCGCAACCTTCTGAAAGAAATTGAAAAAATTTCCCGTGTTTGCAATCCTGATTTGAAGTTATTTGTAGGAGAAAGCATAACAGGAAATGATGCAATCGAACAGGTAAAAAGCTTTAACTGGAGTATTGGAATTGATGGGATAATTCTCACAAAGGCAGATATTGACGAAAAAGGGGGGACAGCCCTCTCGGTCGGTTTCGTCACAAAAAAGCCGATTCTTTTCCTTGGAACAGGGCAGGAATATGAAAAAATAGAAGTCTTTGATAAAAAGAAATTTATTGAGAAATTGGGATTATGATAGTTAATTTAGTAACAAAAAGCAAAGTTCTGGAAGATTTAATGTTAAGTGAATATCCCGGGCTGTTGTTTGAATGGCAAATCAAAAAAGTTGGTGATGAAGAAAATAAAAAATACATCTTCACAAATTTGGATTACAGAGAATTGAATCTTTTTTTAGCCGGAAGAAAGGATTATTTTACAATATATGAAAGTGAATCAAAAAGATTTATTGAAACATCTCCTGGAGAAAAACCGGTTTATCACTAATTTTAAAAACAGTATCCAATTAATTCAACCATGAAAAAACTCATTCCATTATTATTTTTATTCCTAGTTTTAATAACAAGCCTAAATTTTATTTCTGCGCATGAAAATCATGAAAATACTGAAGTTCAAATATACTTATTCCACGGACAAGGATGCCCTCACTGCGCAGTACTTATAAGCTTTCTGGATGAGATTAAAGAAGATTACAATCTGAACATCCATGAATATGAAATTTACTTCAATCAAACAAATCGCAAGATTTTTGAACAATTTACAGAAGCATTTGGAACAGAAATACAGGGTGTTCCAACATTGTTCATAGACAACCAAGTTTTTGTGGGCTATAATTCTCAAATTGGACAGCAGATTAAAGACACAATAAATTTTTGTTCAGAAAATCTTTGTGAGGACCCTTTAAACAATGTTGCTGATTTGGAAACCACAACAACCACTGGAGATTCATCTCCTCTTAAAGAGCCTGGAAAAACAGAATTAAAAAAGAGACTCACAATCCCTGCCGTGATTTCTGCAGCGATTGTTGACGCAATAAATCCTTGCGCTTTCGCAGTCTTAGTAATTTTGCTTACAACAATTCTTTTAAATCACAATAGGAAAAAAGCATTATTTGCAGGGCTTGCATTTTCGACAGCGATTTTCATCTCATACTTCCTTATGGGACTTGGTCTTTACACAGCAGTACAGGCAACAGGCATAACAAAAACTTTCTTCCTGATTGTGGCAGTGCTTGCAATACTTCTTGGCTTATTCAATCTTAAAGATTACTTTTTTTATGGCAAATGGTTTATCATGGAAGTTCCATTAAGCTGGCGTCCAAAAATGAAATCACTCATAAAAAGTGTGACTTCCATACCTGGAGCATTTCTAATTGGATTCTTAGTTAGTCTTTTCTTGCTCCCATGCACTTCAGGGCCATATATCATAATCCTTGGACTTCTCGCCGAGACTGCAACAAAGAATTATGCAATTATTCTTCTCTTTCTTTACAATGTAATATTCATAATTCCCATGATTGTGATAACATTTTTGGTTTACTATGGTATCACCACGACGGAAAAAATGGAATTATGGAGGCAGTCAAAACTAAAATTCCTTCATTTAATTGCAGGAATAATACTAATTCTTCTGGGAATAGGGATGATTCTGGCGATAAGATTTGGAATAATATGAAACCACAACTTTATTAATTAATTAAATCCTTTTTTTGGCATGCTTGAAAAACTCGGAGACGTCTTAAGAAAGGCAACTGATAAAATAGCCAATGCCATATTTCTTGACAAAAACATTGTTGATTCAATAATAAAAGACTTGCAAAGAGCGCTGATTGAAGCAGATGTTAACGTCCTTCTTGTAAAGGAGCTTACAGACAAAGTAAAAAAAGCCGCCTACGATGAAAGATTAAAGGAAATTGACAAAAAAGAGCATGTAATAAAGCTCCTGCATGATGAGCTTCTAAAACTGCTTGGAGAGAAAAAAGAATTAAAAATTCAAAAAGGGCAAAACAGGATAATGCTTCTAGGCCTTTACGGTGCAGGAAAAACTACAACAATAGCAAAGCTTGGAAACTACTTTGCCAAAAGAGGAAACAAAGTTGTGCTTGTGGGTTTGGATGTTCATCGCCCAGCAGCTTCAGAACAATTAAAACAAATGGCTGAAAAAAATAAGTTAAGTTATTTCATAGATTCAAAAGAAAAAAGTGCTGAAAAAGTATGGAAGAAATATAAGAAATCAATAAAAGAATATAATGTGGTTTTGATTGACACCGCAGGAAGACATAATCTTGACGAGGAATTAATAAGTGAAATAAAAGGGTTGGATAAGGAAATAAAACCCACAGAAATTATTCTCGTGATGCCTGCGGACATCGGTCAGGCGGCTAAAGCTCAAGCAAGGGACTTTGCATCAGCAATGAAAATTTCAGGAGTAATTATTACACGTATGGATTCGACAGCCAAAGGAGGAGGTGCCCTAACGGCATGTGCAGAAACAAATGCAGGAGTGATGTTTATAACCACAGGAGAAAAAATAAATGATATAGAAGTATTCAATCCAGAAAGATTCCTTTCAAGATTGCTTGGAATGGGGGATCTCCAAGGATTAATAGAAAAAATAAAGTCTGCCACTGATGAAAAGAAGCAGAAAAAAATAGAGGAAAAAATCCAAGATGGAAAACTTTCTCTTGAAGATGTTGTTGAACAAGTAAAATCAATGAATTCTCTTGGTGGTTTTGAGAAAATAAAAGACTTAATTCCAGGATTCAGTGGAATTGGAAAAAAGATCCCTGAAAATCTTCTCGGATTGCAGCAAGAAAAAATCTCAAAATGGGAACATATAATAAAATCTTTAACTCAAGAAGAAAAAGAGAATCCTGAGATAATAGAAAAGCAAACTTCTCGAATTTCAAGAATTGCAAAAGGTGCCGGAGTGAATAACTCCGACATTCGCAGTCTTCTAAAGCAATATAATATGCTCAACGACATGATAAAATCACAGAGAGAAATTAACATGGAAGGTGGATTAAGCCAAAAGCAAATGCAAAAACTTGCCAGAAAATTCATGAAAGGGGGCAAATTTAAGTTCTAACCCAAAAATGGATGAAAGATTCTTGGTTTTTGATGTAGATAATACTATAACAGAAAGTTGTAAGGAAATTAGCGACGAAATGGCAAAAACACTTGAAAAATTAGAACAAGGGATTGTGTTTATAAGTGGAACAAATATTACTGAATTAAAAAGAATGATAAGTTCCAAACTAAAAAGAAAACATCATTTGCTCGGCAACACCGGAACCCATTATGTCATAAAAAAAGAAAACCTTGAAAATGAGATTATTAACAATAAATTATCAAAGGATGAAAAAAAAGAAATAATACAAGCTCTTAAAAAACTTAAAGAGAAATATAAACTTTTACCTCTAACCACTGAAAATGATCAAATACAGGATAGAGGTTCCCAAATAACGTTCTCAATCCTTGGGAGAAATGCACCTTCAGAAAAAAAATACATCTACGATACCTCTAAAGACAAAAGGAAAAAGTTTGTAGAATATTTAAAAACTATTTTGAAAGATAGTTATGAAATGACAATTGGAGGAACAACCTCTATAGACATAACAAGAAAAGGCATAGATAAGGGAGAATCCCTTCTAAATTTCATCAAGATAAACAACACAAAAAAAGAAAATACAACTTTTTTTGGAGACCAACTTGAAGAAGGAGGGAATGATTATCCTGTTAAAAAATTAGGGATAAAATGTATAGAAGTAAAAAATCCGGAAGACACAATTCAAATTCTAAAAAAATTTATAAAAAATAAAAATAGTATGTTAAAATGAAAAATCCGAAATATATTGTTTTGCTTGCATTAATCTTAATCTCCCTTATTAGTTCAATTATGCTTGTAGTTTATGATTTCAAGCCTTTACCCCAGATTTGCGCGCCCGGAGAAGGATGTTATGCTGTAAAAAATTCCCAATACAACGAATTATTTTTGGGTATCCCAAATGAATACCTAGGAACAGGGTTTTTCCTTGCCCTATTCATTCTTATACTTTCTCAAATGTCAAAACCAAAAAAAAGAAAACATCTATTTATCTTGTTGGGAATTTCATTAGCTTCAATTTTTACATTTTACTCTCTTTACATTCAAGTGATATTGCTTAATGCTTATTGTAAATATTGCATGATAATGGATTTAAGTATTTTAATTGCGCTTGCTTTCATTATAATTTTCAGAAAATGAAAATCGCACTTTACTCAATTCCAAATTGCATTCATGCAGAGGCATTTAAAATTTTCTTAAAGAAAAATAATCTCCCTCACAAAGAGATAAAAATTAATAATGAGAATATACATGAATTAAGAAAATTAAGTTTTCAGGATAAAATATCAATTTTAAAGGTGACTAAAAGTCATGGCATAACAATATTTACTGGATTTAACGAATATAGTTTAAATTTAAATATAATTGAGCATATAAAAAAATATAATCCAAAAATTAGAACATAAAATGACAAAGGCAAAAATACTTTTCCGAGGGGCGGAAGCAGTCATTTATTTGGATAAAAATAAAATTATAAAAGACAGAAATCCAAAATCCTACAGATTAAAGGAATTAGATGAAAAAATAAGAAAACTAAGAACAAGAAGTGAAGCTAGGATTCTTGAAAGAGCATCAAAAGTGATTCCTGTTCCAAAAGTTCTTGGCTCAAGTGAGAAAGGAAAGACAATATCCATGCAATTCATAGACGGAAAAAAACTCTCCGAAAATCTTGATAATTTTTCCTTAACAAAACAAAAACAAATCATGCGAGAAGTCGGAAAAAACACTGCAAAAATTCACGATGAAAACATAATTCATGGAGACTTGACAACAAGCAATATGATTTGCGATTCCGCTTCGCTGCATATGCTTCGCCCAAAAATATATTTCATAGACTTTGGACTGGGATTTATAAGCCACAAGATTGAAGACAGGGCTGTTGATATTTACCTGTTAAAAGAAGCCTTAAAGTCTAGGCATTTCAAAAATTGTAAAAAATTGATAAGCGAATTTTTTAAAGGATATAAAAATTCACCGCGTGCAAAAGAAGTTTTGGAAAGATTAAGAAAAGTTGAATCTAGAGGAAGATACAAGGAAAAATACTAATGACAAGAAAAAACATATTCAATAAGAAAAGATTAGTTTTAGAGGGTCTTGATAATGGAGAATTCTGTCTATTTAGGAGAAAAGGTTTAGAGGATGAAATAAAAAACGGAAGGAAATATGATCTAAAAGGAACAGTAAGTTTAATAGAAACGATTCAAAAAGAAATTGATGAGGGAAATTATAATGGAAAATTTAGAATGACTAAAAGAGTGAGGATTGAATTAGAATATCATAATGCAAAATGAAAAAGAGATTCAAAGATGTATTATTTGTAATAGCGAAGAAATGCTTGAATTAAACTGCAAAATCATATGTCAAAACTGCGGGTACAAACGCGATTGTAGCGATCCATGATAAGAGAAACCTTATAAATTATTTTACGTTCAAAAGATTAAAGCCCCATAGTACAGCGGTCAAGTATGCGGCCCTTTGGTCGAGCGAGTTCGTGATAACGACTAACAAA